>Ga0172382_10013664_pt1 | contig 10433 bp, 13 predicted proteins | sample Leawel138RmetaG_FD_122245 | JGI IMG/M metagenome (GOLD analysis project Ga0172382, IMG submission 122245) | Leachate microbial communities from a municipal landfill in Southern Ontario, Canada - Leachate well 138R metaG | ecosystem: Engineered > Solid waste > Landfill > Unclassified | place...
CGCGCGCCTTGAAGCCCGCGTCATGGTTCCTGCGTTTCCGCATTCCTGATCGCCTCGTCCTTGGAGACCAGCAGACGTCAGATCGTAGCTTCCGTCACTGTCCGATTTCCGGGGAGTAGCTCAGTATGCCTCCTCTGCTTCGTGCGGGGTGTCCGAGCACGCTACGTCTCCTTTGAGGGATTGAAGGCCAGCAGGCGCAGGGCGTTCAGCGTGACCAGCACGGTTGCCCCGGTATCGGCCAGGATGGCGATCCACAGCCCGGTGATGCCCAGGACCGCGGTCACCAGGAATACCGCCTTCAGCCCGAGGGCGATGGTCACGTTCTGGCGGATGTTGCCCATGGTGGCGCGCGCCAGCCGGATCAGCGCCGGAACATCCGTCACCCGGTCGCGCAGGATCGCGGCATCGGCGGCCTCCAGCGCCACGTCGGTGCCCGAACCCATCGCTACCCCGATGCTGGCCTGTTTCAGTGCCGGAGCATCGTTGATCCCGTCGCCGATCATCATCACCCCGCTACCGGCGCCCATCTCGCGGATCGGGGCTTCCAGAAAGCCACGATCCCGCTCGCTGCTGGCATTGTGATAGGCCGTGATCAGCCCGTCGAGGTCGTAGCGGATATCGTCTTGCGGGTGCGCACGGGTTTCGCCGCAGGCTGCTTTCCCCGGACCGGCGGGAACCCGGTGCGATACCGGCTCTGGCTGATCGGGCCGGGCGGGCCGCGCGTGGGGGCCGCTCTGCCCTGGAACGGGGCTGCCGCCGCTATGCCTGACCGCGCAGCACCATGAGTTCGCCCAGGTTCTCCGGCGTGATATAGCCGATCATCCGGCCCGAGGGATCGGTCACCGCCACCGCCGGGGCCTGCGCCTTCTGCATCGCCTCCAGCGCCTCGGCCAGCCGGGCGGTCAGCGCGACCTGCGGCACCGAAGGCTCCATCGCCGCGCCGACCCGGCCGTTCTGCGCGCCTTCGGCCAGCGCCTTGAACAGCGCCTGCCGGGTCAGGAACCCGGCCAGCCGCCCGTCGCCGTCCAGCACCGGAAATTCGTGCTGGGTGGTGCGGATCAGCGCATTCGCCGCCACCTGAAGCGTGTCTTCCGGCGTCAGCGTCTCGTAGGCCGTGATCATCGCGTCGCGCGCCCTGAGGCCCCGGGCGACCTCGCGCATCGCCGCATCGGCGCTTTCGGCATTGGCCGCGAACCAGACGAAGACCGCGATCAGCAGAAGCAGGATATTGCCGGACATGAGGCCGAGAAAGCCGAAGCCGAAGGCGAGCGCCTGCCCGGCCGTGGCGGCGATCCGTGTTGCCCGCGCCCGGTCCATCCGCATGGCGAGCACCGCCCGCAGCACCCGCCCGCCATCCATCGGGAAGGCGGGCAGCATGTTGAAGGCGGCAAGGAACAGGTTGACCAGCGCGAGCCGTTCGAGGAAGCCCGCCGTCGGGGTGCCGATCTGTTCGAGGGCACCGAAGCCGGGGGCTGCGCCCAGCACGACCACCAGCACCGCCCAGATCGCCACGTTGACCGCGGGCCCGGCGAGCGCCACCGCCACCTCCTGCCGCGGTTCCTCGGGCATCCGTTCAAGCCGGGCAAGCCCGCCGATCGGCAGCAGCGTGATGTCGGGTGTGGCGATGCCGTAGCGGCGTGCCATCAGCGCATGGCCGAATTCATGCGCCACCACACAGGCGAACAGCGCGAGGATGAACAGCACGTTGCCGACTGCCGCTTCCACGCCCCCGGCGGCGAAACCGGCCGCGCCGATCCAGGCGATCAGCAGGAAGAAGGTGGCATGGACCCTCAGCTCCGAGCCCAGAAGGCGCCCGATGGGGAAGGACCAGCCCATCCCCCGGCCTCAGAACGGGATTTCGTCGTCGAGGTCGGAGCGTCCGCCGCCCCCCCCACCGCCGTAGCCGCCGGACTGGCCGCCACCGCCGCCTTCCGGCCCGCCATAGCCACCGCCCGACGGGCCGCCGCCAAAGCCGCCGCCACCCCCGCCGCCGCCGTCGCTGCGACCGTCGAGCATGGTCAGCACGCCATCGAAGCCTTGCAGCACGATCTCGGTGGAATAGCGGTCCTGCCCGCTCTGGTCCTGCCATTTGCGGGTTTGCAGCTTGCCCTCGATATAGACCTTGGAGCCCTTGCGCAGGTATTGCTCCGCGATCCGCACCAGCCCTTCCTGGAAGATCGCGACCGAATGCCACTCCGTCCGCTCGCGCCGCTCGCCGGTGTTCTTGTCGCGCCAGGTCTCGGAAGTGGCGATGCGCAGGTTGCACACCTTGCCGCCGTTCGCGAAACTGCGCACCTCGGGGTCGCGCCCGAGATTCCCCACCAGAATGACCTTGTTTACCGATCCCGCCATGAGCGTCCCCTGTATCCTGTCGGCCGCCGCCGATTCGCCCGTCCGGGCCCGCGCAGAGTGCCGCCCCGTTGGTTAAGAAACCCTATATCCGGCCCCCGGTTCTGCCGCAACCGGAACACCCTTCCCCCTTCGCCCGGAATCAAGGCGCGCCAGCGCCACCGGGCAGCGGCCGACCGCCCCCTCGGTCGGCCGCTGCCCTCTGTTTCGCCCGGCGGCATCCGGCAGAGGCCCCGGGGGGCTGGCGGGGTGGCGGTTTTCGGCTATAATCCCGCGCGTCACGGAACCATGGGACGGGGATGGATGCGGCATGTATTGCTCGGGGCGGCCTGCGGGGCGGCCATGGTGTTCGCGGGGGCGGATGCCGCGCTTGCCGAAGGGCTGACCATCACCGGCAGCTCGAAATCGCGGGCGGCGCTGTTCCAGTCGCAGACGCGGCTGATGGATTCGCGGCTGGCGACGCAATATCAGGGTTCGGCGCGGCTCCAGCCCCGGTCGGCGCGCGAATCCGAGGCGGTGCCCGCGTATCGCGGCAGCTACCGGGGCGAGTATCTCGAACATGCCCGCGCCGCCGCCCGCCGCCACGGCGTGCCCGAGGATCTGTTCCTGCGCCTCGTGCAGCAGGAATCGGGCTGGAACCCGCGGGCGGTGTCGCACAAGGGGGCCACGGGGCTGGCACAGCTCATGCCCGATACGGCGCGGTTTCTCGGGGTGGACATGCACGACCCGCTGGCCAACCTTGATGGCGGCGCGCGCTACCTGCGGATGATGTATGACCGTTTCGGAAACTGGCGGCTGGCGCTTGCCGCCTATAACGCCGGCCCGCTTGCGGTCGAGCGGCATGACGGGGTGCCGCCCTATGCCGAGACCACACATTACGTGAGCGTGATTCTCGGCGGATGAGCCCCGGTGCTCAGCCCATATCCTTGAACCGCACCTTGCCGATATAGGGCAGGTTGCGGTTGCGCTGGGCGTAGTCGATGCCGTAGCCCACCACGAATTCGTCGGGGATCTCGAACCCGGTCCATGTCGCGCGGATATCGACCTCGCGCCGCGTGGGCTTGTCCAGGAGCGCGCAGACCTCCAGCCGTTTCGGCGCGCGCGAGCGCAGCAGGTTCACCACGTGATGCAGGGTGAAGCCGGTATCGACGATATCCTCGACCACCAGCACGTCGCGGCCCGCGATCTCGCCGCGCAGATCCTTGAGAATCCGCACCTCGCGCGAGGAATGCAGCGCATCGCCGTAGGACGAGGCTTCGAGGAAATCCACCTCCACCGGCAGGTCGATCTCGCGCACCAGGTCGGCGATGAACACGAAGGAGCCGCGCAACAGCCCCACCACGATCAGCTTGTCGGTATCGGCGTAATGGGCCGAAATGTCGCGCGCCAGCGCCTCGACCCGGGCGGCGATGGCCTTGGCCGAGATCATCCGGTCGATCACATAGGTTCCGTGCGGCATGAGACCCCCTTGATTTCCCCGGCCGCTTTACCCAAAACCCCGGCCCAAGTCACGCGCCGCGGCGCGCGGCACCCAAGCAAATGCGCCGCCGATGCCTACGCACCACGAGACCCGCCCCGTTCCCTACAGTGCCGCGCAGATGTATGCGCTGGCCGCCGATGTCGAGAATTACCCGAAATTCCTGCCGTGGAACACCGCGGCGCGGGTGCGTTCGCGCCGGGTGATCGAGGGCGGCGAGGTGATGGAGGCCGATCTGGTGATCTCCTTCAAGGTGTTCCGCGAACGCTTCGGCAGCCGGGTGACCCTGCGCCCGGAGGAAAAGCGGATCGAGACCGTCTATCTCGACGGGCCGTTCCGGCATATGGAATCGCACTGGGCGTTCCGCGACCTGCCGCAAGGCGGGTCGGAGATCGAGTTCTTCGTGGATTTCGAATTCCGCAACGCCATCCTGCAAGGAATCATCGGCGTGGTGTTCAACGAGGCGATGCAGCGCATCGTCCGCGCCTTCGAGCGCCGCGCGGCCGAGCTTTACGGCCCGCCGCGCTGATCCAGCACCTTGAGGACGGCCTCGGGCGGGCGGCCCAGCGCGGCGCGGTCCCCCGCGATCACCACCGGCCGTTCGATCAGCGAAGGGCTTGCGGCCATGGCGGCGATCAGCGCCTCGTCGCCCGCCTCGGGGTGGATCCCCGCCGCCCGGGCTTCCTTCAGGCGCAGCAGTTCCCGGGCGGGCAGGCCGAGCCGGTCAAGCACCGCGCGCAGTTCCGCCGCGTCGGGCGGGATTTCCAGATAGAGCCGGATCGCGGGCTCCACCCCCTGCGCCTTCAGCAGCGCCAGCGTCTCGCGCGACTTGCTGCAACGCGGGTTGTGCCAGATCTCCGTCACAGCCATTCCTCCCGTCCCGTGCCCACCGCCTCCGCGACCGAGGCGAATCCGTCGTGGGCCAGGAGTGCGTCCAGCCCCCGCGCGGTCTCGGCCACCAGCGAAAGGCCCTGCCAGACCATCGCGGTGTAAAGCTGCACCGCCGAGGCCCCGGCGCGGATCTTGGCATAGGCCGCCGCGGCGCCATCCACCCCGCCGACGCCGATCAGCGGCAGTTTCCCTTCGGTCAGCGCGGAAAGCCGCGCCAGAATCCGGTTGGACTTTTCCAGCAACGGCGCCCCGGAAAGCCCGCCGGCCTGGCTCGCATTCGCACTTTTCAGACCTTCGCGGCTGATCGTGGTGTTGGTGGCGACGATCCCGTCCAGCCCCGCCTCCAGCACCGCCCCGACGATATCCTCAAGCTCTGCCCCGGTCAGGTCGGGCGCGATCTTGAGGAACAGCGGCACCGGCCGGGGCAGTTCCGCCCGCGCCTCGGTCACGCGGGCCAGCAGTGCCCGCAGCGCCGCCGGGCCCTGAAGGTCGCGCAGCTTCTCGGTATTGGGCGAGGACACGTTGACCGTGGCGAAATCCACATGCGGGCCGCAGCGCGCCAGCACCGCGGCGAAATCCCCGGCCCGGTCGGCGCTGTCCTTGTTCGCGCCGAGGTTGATCCCCACCGGCACGCTCCGCCGATGCGCGGCCAGACGGTCGCCGATCGCCTCCATCCCCTCGTTGTTGAAGCCGAAGCGGTTGATGACGGCGCGGTCCTCGCGCAGGCGGAACAGCCGGGGCCTCGGGTTCCCCGGCTGCGGCCGGGGCGTCGCGGCGCCGACTTCGAGAAACCCGAATCCCGCGCGGGAAAGCGGCCCCAGCGCCACCGCGTTCTTGTCGTAACCGGCCGCGAGACCCACCGGATTGGGCAGCGCCAGCCCCGCCACGGTCACCGCCAGCCGATCCGATGCGACCGGCCCGGGCAGGGGCACCAGCCCGGTCGTCAGCGCCCGGAGTGAAAGCCCATGCGCGCGCTCCGGCTCGATCCGGTGCAGCAGTGCCAGCCCCGCGCGCTCAAACATGCTCACCACAGCCCTTCCGGGAAGATATGCCCGCTCGCGCCCAGGGGCAGCGACTTGTCCCACACCACATCCGCAAGCGTCAGCGGCCGGTAGAGATGCGGGAACAGATCGCCCCCGCGCGAAGGCTCCCATTTCAGGGTGGGGCCCAGCGCCTCGACCGAGGCCGCGACCAGCACGAGGTCGCTTTCGTCGGAGAAATGCCTGGCGGCGGTCCCGGCCACCTGCGCGGCGGTCGAGAAATGGATGTAGCCGTCCGCCAGATCGACCGGCGCGCCGGATGTCTCTCCGGCGGCGCACAACGCATCCCATTCGGGGCGGCGGAAGATCTTGAAGATCAGCATGGGGGTTTCCTGCACCCTCGGGCGGCTGCGGTCAATGGGCGGGGCTCAAGGAAGCTGCGACACACTGTGGCGACGCTCTTGTGCGAGGCCGGGCTGGAGCAGGAGAACTCGCTGCGGTCGAAGATTGCCAAACCTTCCATTGAAAGGTGTCAAGCCCGATTCGGGCAAGGCCGAGGCATGAGCCAAATCCCTGCATTATCAGCTTTTTAAGTGGTGCCCGGGGGCGGAATCGAACCACCGACACGAGGATTTTCAATCCCAAATTGTGGATGGAAAATCAGGCGGTTACAGGCGAAATATCTGTCAAACCCCCCACGGAAAATCAGACACTTAGCGGCCGATTGTCAAACCTTTTGCGGGCCCGGAAAGGGGCTTATAGCGGATGGTGCGGTGGCGTTTCTCGGCCCGTCAAGCAGTTTGACCGGCCGCCTTTGACGCGCTGCGGCCCCCCCTTTCCGGGGGCCTGCCTATGAGCTGGCGCGTCGCGAATGAATGCGCTGACCGCCGCTTTGGCAGTGCCGCGCGGAAGCAGATTATCATGTTTCTGGCCGACAAGGCGAGCGACGATGGTTCCGGCATCTGGTGCTCCAAGGGCACGATCCAGCGACACACTGAGCTGGGCGAAAGCACCGTGAAGCGGACGATCAGCGATTTCCTGAAAGAGGGCATCCTGATCGAGACCGGACGCCGGCCCTGCAAGAATGGTTTCACCGTGATCTACCGGATCGTTCTGGCCCGCGTGATGGCGCTGGAATCCACGGCTGAACCCGATGAGGGGACGGGGGTCACAGTGGACCCCGTCCAGCCTGAACCCGGTACGGGGTCCACCGTGGACGGGGTACGGGGTCCAGGGTGGACCCCAAACCACCCTAAAACCATCCATAAACCACCTACGCGCGAGCGCGCGAAGGCGGCGGCGGTTGAAGATGAAAGATTTGAAAAGATCTGGACCGCTTATCCGAAGGACCGGCAGCGCGGCAAGGCAGCGTGCCTAGCGCGGATCGCGGAGGCCGTGAAGGAGGGGATCGACCCCGACGACTTGCTGCGCGCCGTGCAGGCATACGCCACCGAGAGCGAGGGCTTCACGAGGTCCAAGGTTTGTTTCTCGGACAACTGGTTCGCTGACCGTCGCTGGCAGCGGTTCCTCGATGCGTTCGCTGAGGAGCAGCAGGCGCAGACTACCCTCGCTGCCGACCATCACGCACGGCTGGCCGCTTGGGTGCGCGACCGCAGCCTGATGTGCAAGCACATCTCCGCTCCGCAGGTCACCGCACTGGTGGCTGCGGGGCTGGTGACAGATGGCCAGCTGCGCGCGGCAGGGCTTGCGGCATGAGGGGCGCGTTCTCTGCCAGATGCTCCGCGCATCGCGTCCCGTGCATCACGCTTTCTGCACGGCGCATCGTGCCGTCTGCACTGCGCACCGCGTCCTTTGCGCTGCGCTCAGTGCTTGCGGCATCGCGCATCACGCTTCCCGCATCGCGCGACCTGCATCCCGCCGCAACAAGCAAAACCTTTGAAACGGACTCCAAGCCCCTGATCCGCCTCCGCTGACGCTGGGAGGCGGGGGGCTTGGAGGAAATTGGCAAGAAATAGGAACGTAAACTTCACATGCGCCACCATCGCAAACTGACCGACGACGAACGCCGCAAGATCATCGCGGCCCGCGCCAGGGGCACCCCTGCGGCCCTGCTGGCCGATCGGTTCGACGTCTCGACCCGGACGATCTACAACACGCTGAGCAGAGCCAAAGGCGCACGCCCGCGCCCCACCACGACGATCAGCACTCGCCTTAGCTCGCGCCAGCTTGCGGGGTTTCAGGCCGCGCTGGCACGCAGGGGCATCACCGACCAACCCGCCGCCTTGCGTCGCCTCATGGATGCGGCAGACATTCTGCTGCGCCCGGCAGATCCGGTCGTGCTCGACCACCTGCAAGCCTGGGGCGCGCAGGTCTCTAACGAAGGTGCCGCAGTCAACCACATCGCCCGCAAGCTGAACGAGGCCAAACTGCGCGGCCGCCCGTTGCCCTTCACCGATGACGACCTGACCACGATCCGCACCTTCGCCAGGGGCCTGGCCGAATTCGCTGAAGAGTTCCGCATCCTGTGGGGGGAACAGCTGGCCGCGAAGACGCGCGAGGTCGACAAGGCGCTGGAGGGGTTAGCTGCAAAGGCACCGGAACCCTAAAGCAGGTCCTGCATCTGCGCCGCCCGCTGCATCGCATCGCTTGCGATCGGCTCGCTGACCGACGCAGGGACCTGATCGCCCACCGCCAGAAGCGTCCGCTCCAGCGCGGGGCTCAGCCGATCGGTTATGTCGCGCAACAGCTCCAAAGGGCGGCCCTTGGGCAAACCCGCCGCGCGCCCCTCGGCCTCGAAGTGGCGCGGCACGATCTCGTCGATGCCGTAGTGGCCATCGATCGACATGGCGAGGCGGTAGCGCTTGCGCTGCAAGCGTCCGGCGCGCACGACGGGGGCGATACTCAGAATGTCGTAGAGGGGCGCAAGCGTGAACCGCGCCCGGCGCCCCAGACGCAGACTGAAGTTCTTGGCGTGCCCGTCCGAGGCGCCGATCAGGAAGAAGAAGATCTGAGCCCGGAAGAACATTTCCCGATCCTCGATGGGCGTGTCGGATTCGCGCAATAGCTCCATGATCTGGACGATTCCGGGGCCACCCAGCTTCTGGTACTTCATCGCAGAAGGGTAACCCAACGACTGGCAGATATCCTCTTGCGGCAGGCGTTTCAGGGTGTCGCCTTGCCACATGCGGTCGAACCGCTCGACCGACAGAACGACCTGCCCGGGCAGGGTGAGCTTTTCGACATGCGCTACGGGCAGGCCGATTTCGCCAGCCAAGGTCATGCAGAACAGTTCGTTTTCGACGCTGTCGCTCAGGTCGATCTGCTCAGGACCGGGAATGATGCCCATGGGCGTCTTGAAGATATGGCTGGTCGGCGTGATGCCCCGCGGCTTGGCCCATTGGCCATTGATACGCAGATAGGCCGTCTTCTCCTGCGCGCCGGCGATGGAAATCCGGAAATCCTCGTCTTCACCCAGGGCGAGCGGCGCGGCGGCGAGGTTCTTCAGGTCGGCGACCATCTCCTCTTCCGAAATGACGCGATACTGCATGTCCTGTTCGGACGGAACCTCGTCCACCGGCAGGAATTGCAGCGCACCGACACAGTCGCGCCCCAGCACAGACAACAGAGAGAACACATCTTTGCCCTGCGCCCCGACACGCGCGGCGATCTTTTCGCGCAGCTCGCCTTCGGCATCGGGCAAGAGGTTGTCGAAGGCGGCGACAACGGGATCGCCCTGCCATTTGAGCTTGATAAGCGGAAGGGCACTGGCAACCGGAAAAGCGGCCTCGGACGCGAGCCAGCCAGGATCATAGGTGAACGCGATGGCCCCATCCGTCGCGCGGGTCAGCGTTCCCACCCTCGCCCTTTCGTACCAGACGGCTGTCTTGCTTTGACGTGTGCGGCGACCAGCACGGGCGATGCGTGCCATCTCAGGGCTGCTCCGGGTCAGCTATACGATCCGTCGCGGACAGTTCCGCGCCGAGGGCCTCGAGAAGACGCAGGTAGACATCGAGGCTGACGGAAACGACACCGTTCTCGATGTCTGAAATGGTGGATTGCGCGGTGCCCGTCATCTCGCCGAGCTGCTTCTGGCTGATCTTCCGCGCCGCTCGCCGCGCCCGCAGCACAACCCCGGCTTGGCGCAGGCTTCGGATGGGGTATGTGGGCAAGGTATCCATGCTCCCTGTTAGCTCAAAGGCGATAACTTGTCAATATAGCGCGAGAGCTATGAAGCTCACATATAGCCCGTAAGCTAAATCTCAGCTGCCGTGCGTAGGGGAAATTCATGCCGACCCGTATCAAGCAGCTCTGCTTTTGTGAGGGGGAAACGATAGATGACGTGAAGGGCGGTGAGCCGCCTGATGGCGGTGCAGCATAGCGACCGCAGCGAAACCGAGAAAGTGGTCGTTCACGCAGCGCACGACGAACCGAGCGCGTGGTCGTCAGGACGGGCGGGGAAGCCGTCTGATAGAGGCGCGGCGTTGCGATCGCATCAACCATAAATGAACAGCCGTTCGTGCGGAATGCTGCGAACCGCCCCCCATAGTCTGGAACCACGCCTCACTGCGCGCCAGATCGGCACATTCAGTGCCCCTGTCAGCGGGGTGTCCGCCGAAGCTGATTTCTCTGGACACGCGCGTTAATGCAGTGCTCCTGACCTGCCCCTTTTTTCGGGGCCACTCGTAAATCGAGCTTGTTCTCCTTTTGTGTGCCATCATTCGGCGGCGTGAGCAATGGGCGCAGGCGCGGAGCCATCAAGTAGCTCAAGCGGCTGC
>Ga0172382_10013665_pt1 | contig 10433 bp, 14 predicted proteins | sample Leawel138RmetaG_FD_122245 | JGI IMG/M metagenome (GOLD analysis project Ga0172382, IMG submission 122245) | Leachate microbial communities from a municipal landfill in Southern Ontario, Canada - Leachate well 138R metaG | ecosystem: Engineered > Solid waste > Landfill > Unclassified | place...
GGTCAAAAAGCCCCGATTGTTTTCTACGCGGGGAGATTTTTTTCGGGTGTCAAAGAGTGGCAGTTTGTCAAATGAAATCTGTCAGTTGATGGGATTTTGACGTCAATGAAAAGGGGTTGTGACATGGACGATCTGACTACCGTAAATGACAGTTCAAGCGAGGGTGTGAAGGCGGATTCGGACACTTTGGGGAGCCTCGAAGATGTTGCGGAGCGGTTCGGGAAGTCGGTGAGGACGATTTACCGGTGGAGGGACCGGGGAATGCCGATGATGGAGAATGGGAGGTTCGATGTTGCGGCGATCGAGGTATGGCTCCAGCAGAAGAAGGGTATGATTCCTCCCGGCGTGAATGGTGGGGGTGGGGCTGGGAGTGGCAAGGGAAAGCATGAAGGGACCGGTGAAGGGGATGGTGGGGCTCAGAGCGGAGGGGTGGATGGGGTTCAGGGTAAGGATTGGTGGGACAAGGAGAACAAGAAGTTCCAGGCGCAGCTCAGGGAGTTGGAGCTTCGAAAGAGGTTCGGGGAGCTAATTGAATTCAAGCGGGTGGAGGAGGAGTTTGTGACCAGAATTCTTTCCGTGAAGGCTGGGCTTCTGGCGTTCGAGCGTTCTCTTCCTCCGGAGCTCATCGCCTGCAGGACGGAGAGAGAGATGAGCGATGTGATCCGGAAGTCGGTGAGGGCTTTGCTCGAGGGATTTGCAAGGCCGCTTCCACCGAGCATGCAGCCGGAAGGTGGTGATAATGGCCAAACGTGAAATGAAGCGATATGACCCGGGGGAGTTTTGGCCGGAGGCGAAGCCGCTTTCGGAGCTGGATGAAACGGATTGGTGCTTTTTGAATATGGCTGAGAAAGCGAAGGAGGAACGAATCATGCGGACATTGGAGGAGTACTTCAAGGAGAATCTCAAGGGGAATGTGATCGACTTTTCTCTCAGGGCTCAAGAAACCGGTGATGGAATCGAGTTCTATATCCATCCCATGAATCGGGATGGGGACACGATGGACTTCTCGGTTCGGGGCAATATGTTGACCACGAAGATTGATATTAAGTCCTAACCAAGAGATGACCATGACCCAGCGTGAAGGCCTGCAGCTTAGTCTGTTCAGGGAGAAGCCCGAATTGGAGAGACCGGTCAGGAGAGGGGCGGATGGATCGATGAGGCCGGTCCTTGGGGAGGGTGAGCTGTGGGGGGAGATGGATCCTGGGGAGGTGAGGGCTTGTGCCTGGACGGAGAGGGAGAGGGATGCTTGGGCGCCGCCGGAGGATTTGAGGGTTTCGGAGTGGGCGGAGAGGTACAGGATGCTTTCTTCGAGGTCGGCGGCTCCAGGGCCATGGAAGAACACGCCGTATTATACGGTCGAGGTGATGGATGCGTTCATCGACCCGATCGTGGAGCGGATAACGATCATGGCTTCGGTGCAGTCGAGCAAGACGGAGTCGATTTACAACACGCTCGGGTTCGCGATCGATCAGGATCCTGCACCGGCGCTCGTGATGATGCCGACTTTGACCACGCTACGGAGGGTGAACAAGCGGATCGAGGGGATGATCCGGGATTGTCCGAGGCTTTCGAAGCACTTGACGGGGAACCAGGACGATCTCACGAGGCAGGAGATCCGGCTGGACAACATGACGATCTACTTTGCAACGGCCGGGTCGTCTGCGGATCTTCGGAACGTCGAGGCTCGCTATGTTTACATGGATGAGACCGACGACTATGAGGGCGGGGTGTCCGACCAGGGGAGCCCGATCGAGATGGGGGAAGCGAGGGCGACGACTTTCTGGAATCGGAAGATCAATCACACCTGCACGCCCACTACCGTGGACGGCTACATTGCGATCGAATACGAGAAGTCGGATAAGGCAAGATACTGGGTGCCCTGCCCTTACTGCAGGGGATACCAGGTGCTGAGCTTCTGGCAGGTGAAGCACGCTGGCGAAACACTCGGACAATGGCCAAAGGACAGGCGCGATCCGGACTACATCGTTTCCTACCGTGTTGCTCGATATGAATGCATCCATTGCCGAGCCGAGATCGATGATCGAGACAAACGGTGGATGCTTCGCTTTGGGACGTGGGTTCCGGATGGCCATACGATCGAGCAGGACGGTACGGTTGCTATCCCGAGGCCCAGGTCCATTCATCGGGGTTTCTGGTGGAATGCGCTCTATTCCCCCTGGCGAACCTTCAGCGATGTGGCGGCGAAGTATTTCGCGACGAAGGACGATCCAGAGAAGTACAAGACCTTTGTCAATTTGTGGCTGGCGGAGCCGTGGAAGGAAATTGCGAGGAAGCGCGAGCAGACAGAGCTTATGGGTTTGCGAACCGAGCGACCGCAGCTCGTTGTGCCGGCTGATACGATCGCGCTTACGGCCGGGATCGACAATCAGAAATATGGGAAATGGATCGTGATACGGGCATGGAGGAGGATCGAACAGACCATCGAATCTCATCTCGTTAGATTTGGATTTGTGGAAACCTGGGGGGAGCTTGAAAAGTGGCTGTTCGAGGATGTCTACACGATCGAGGATTCGGGAATTGCGCTCCAGGTCTGGAGAGCCGGGATTGATATCGGAGGAGGCGTGACCGAAGATGAGGATTCGGACGAGACGATGACCGAGCAGGTCTATGAATGGATCAGGGCCGCCGGCCAGGGGATAGTCTACGGGGTCAAGGGTGCGTCCAGGCTGATTGCAGGCGGACGAAAAATGCAGCTCAGCATCATCGACAAAATGCCGGGCAAGGGAGGGCGGGCTATACCTGGAGGAATCAGGATCTGGATCATCGATACCGACCGGATCAAGGATGCGATCTGGAGCCGGATCGACACCGGCAAGTTCTTTCTTCATGCTGATATTGAGGATGTCTACTTCAAGCATATGACAGCCGAAGCGAAGGGGAAAGACAAGCGCGGCCGGTTTACCTGGCAGCTTCAGGGAAGCCGGGAAAATCATGGCCTGGATGCGGAGGTCTACGCCGCGGCGATGGCCGATCCCGAGTGCGACGGCGGCGTGATGGTGCTCAAGCCTCCATCGGCTCAACCGGCTCGACCTCGCCCGAAAGTGGTCTACAAGTCTCGAATGATGGGGTGAACCATATTGGGAAAAAGAAGCTGAGAGCGTGGGAAGTGGGGGATAACATGAGATCGGGGGTGAAGCATGATGGTCGCTGGAGGGAAGATGGGCATACGGGTCGATACGTTAATAACCATACGAATGGCAGCTCAGTGGTTGAATGTGCATGAATGCACGGTGAGGCGGATGATATCGAGGGGGGAAATCACCGGATACAAATTGAAGGGTTCGGTAAGGGTCTCGAGTGAATCGGTTTTGACATACTTGCAGTCGAATTGGATAGGGGCATCGGAAGTGCATGAGAATGGAGGTGAATCGTGAAGGCAAGGCCATCATATAGCAGTATAACATTACGAAATGCATGGTAGACTGAAACAGTATAATTACTTGTTAAGACTCGAACCTGACGAGGTGGAATTCCATGGACAAACTGAGGTTACTAAAGGCTGTTTTTTGTGAAGTTACCGATGACATAGAAAAGTGCGTTCCGTTTGTCGAGGATGCAATATCAACGCTTGATGAACGCGAACAGTGTGTGTTGCAGAAACGGTTCAGTGGGATGTCGCTTGAGGCGACAGGAAAGGAACTTCTGAACCTTGGCGGCCATGCAGCATGTGACGGGATTTCGAAAGAAAGAGTTCGCCAAATCGAAGCCAAGGCGCTCCGGAAACTGAGGTATCCATCCCGCATAAAAATACTGAGGGGCGAATGGACTGCGCTTCAAATGATTAACAATTCCTTTGAATCAAAGAAACCAAAACCACCATCCGCCGAACTGCTTATAAGGGCAGAGGAGTTGAAGTGTGTGTCCATTGATACACTCGAATTATCCACCAGAGCTAAGCATGCCATGGAGCGCGCCCAAATAAGCTCGGTGGGCGAGCTAATCCTGAAAATGGAAACAGAAATACTGGGCATCAAATACACGGGGCGGAAAACTCTAAACGAGATCAAGGAAGTGTTGTTTGAGATGAACCTGAGTTTAAGAAAACCTTAACCAGCAGTTCCAGCCGACGAGCGACTGAACTGCGCGTTAGAACGGGAGGAGATCACATGAAGAAGCAGGAAATCATTGCAGCAATGGAAGGGAAGACGATCAAACGAGTAATTCTCTCGGACACAGATACCTTTGGGAATGCCGTGTCTGATGATGACGCGCTCATCAGCGGGATCGTGCTGGAGGATGGGACCGAGGTGAAATTCTTCGGATCTCCTCAGATCGAAATTGATGATGTTTGGGTTGATATTGTCTGACCAGCCCATGCACACGGACTCCCAAAGAGCCGGCGCCGGTGATTGGCTGGGTTATGCAGGAGAATGAACGATGAACAAATTCGGAATGCTGGTTGCGGTCCTGCAACTCATGGCGATGGTGGAAGCGATATATAGCCAGGACTGGAGAAGGGCTGTGGTGTTCGCTGGATTTGCCGTGGGAAGCGCCGGAGTAGCATGGGCCGCATAACCAGGCAATAAGCCGCTCAGTCGGCTTATTGCCGCGTTAGGGTGCGACACGATGTCGCATAGTTGAGTGTACTCAGGTAGTACAAGGCCAGCAAACTGCTCCCTACCATGTCCGCCCGCGAGTTTCACGCCCGGTTCGGTGCCAAAGGGAAAGTAACACAGCCGGGCCGCCCCATCAGGGCTGCCTTTTGAGATGCTCGAGCCGTGTGAGGCCAAAGTCTCATGCACGGTTCCAAGGGGGCTTGGGGCTGGAGACAGCCCCTGGCTACCCGATACTCAGCGTGGAGAGAGGTCACAATGAAGCAGTTCATAGACAAGGACAAACGAGGCAACTTGAGTGACGGGATTGAGTATTTTGCCGTAGGGCTCGTGTCGGAAGAATTTCCAGATTCTCCGAGTGGGAAAGAGTTATTGGTCGAGTATATCGACCCATGGGGGTACTTCCAGCGCGAATGGAGAGCGAGAAGCGATGTCATCATTTCTGAGATATCTGATGAGGATGCTCAGACATTAAAGGCTGCCTTTGAGCGTGTACAACAACAGTCCTAACCAGCGCCTCAACATGGACGGCGCAAAGAACCGCGCCGCCAGTTAGGCGCAGCGTTAGGCCGGAGGCGAGATGGCTTGGCATGTCGAGTATGAGCCGGTTAAGAACCCGGCCCAAGCAGTAGCCTGCCCAATGGCTTTGTAATTCAGACCCAGGCTTCACCTCATCGTTTTCTTCTTCTGGTATTCGCCCAAATCGCTTGCTTTGATCATCCATGCCCGGCCGAACTTCACGGCTGGGATTTCCTTGTTGAGGATGAGCTGTCGTATTCGCGAATCCACAACGCCAAGGATCTCTGCCGCCTCGCTGGTGGAAAGTATTTTATCGTCCATGCCGGAAGCCCCTTCCCATCTCGAGTAGCTCGTCCGTGCTATAGCTCATCATGGAGGAGAGATAGCGAGCATAATCCTCCGTGGCATAGCCAAGCTCCAGTTGTTTTCGGATCGTCTCATGGAAGAGCTCCACGGCCGCGGGGTTCAGGCCAACGAATTTGATGCCGCGAAGCATCCGGCCGTCGAGGAGGTAGAACGTAACGGCGTTCTTTATTCCTTCCGTCGTGTCGAGATAGGATGCAATCCGTGCCTGGTCCACGATCTTTGCATTGAAGTTGCAATCAATCGGTCCATGCGGCTTCGGAAAATCAAAGATCCACATGGCTATTGGAACGGCAGTCGCACTTTCCAGGTAGGCATAGCGTTTGAACCCGGCCTTGAATGCCCGGGCCTCATCACGGGAGCATTGCGGCATCTGGATCAGCACTACGAGTCCGTCTTTCCATAGCTCCATCACCGCTCCCTCCCGAATTGGAACGGGTCCGGGAAACATTTTCCCAACCTCGAAACGTGTCAAATTCATATTTTTACTTCCATGACCTTGAATATTCGTGGTTCCTGAACGAATGCGCGATGCCCAACTGCTGTTTCAGCCTCAAGTATTCCTCTGGCTCCATACCGAGGTTTCTGCAGATCTCTTCATCGGCAACGCCGAGATCTTCGAGCTTGACAACCAGATCGGACATGCGTTCGACCTGGTGCATGCCCTTGATGCGATTCATGAGCACCGTCAGTTGCACTGCCTCGTGGTAGGACAGTTCAAGGTCTATGATCGATGCCTTTCTTGCTCCGATACGCTTGAGGACCTCATAGCGATGATAGCCGTCGATGATTCGGTACTTTCCGGCCGATCCGTCCCATGACGCGATGATTGGAAAGAGAAATCCGTACTTGATGATGCACTTTTCGAGCAGGTCCATCTCGGTCTTCGGCATGCGGTTCGGGTTGTAGTCATTGGAGAAAAGATCGTTGATGCTCACGATCTTCGCCTCCCGGATGATGACGTCGATCCCGACGATCTCCGTTTTGCGTTGAATCAAAGAAGCTCCGCCCATTTTTCTTTTACCCTCCTTATGCGTTCTTCCCTTTTGGTATCGAAAGGCCTGGAGTTTTCATAGTCGTTTATGAGGAGTTGTCCGACTTGGGCCTGGAAGGTCTTTTCGGACGGCTTTTGTTTTGCGAACCTCCTGATGAACTTTTCGCGGTGCGCCTGTTCCGGGATGTTTTCGAGGAGGAAATCCCGGAATTCTTTCCATGACTTGTAATGAGATGGGAGAGTTTCGTTGTTGAAAACGAGCTTTTCGCTCGCATACCGGTTCGCCGTGGCGATCCCGGAAATGCGCCGGCACAGCTTATCGTATGTTTCCGGTTCGTAGCGGGGCAGGTCAACGAGGCACTTGTAGGATTTCTCATGGATAAGGTTCGATATCCGCATCCCCTTGTAGATGCTTTGGCCGTCCAGGAACATGAGATCGTAGATCTTGTTGTATTGGATGTCGTAGTCGTGGATAAACTTCCACACATCGTAGACCGTCCAATCGTATATGGGGTAGAAGGTCTTGATGTTTCCGTCCATCGATCCCCACCGGATCCCGTTCCATCCGGGATGCTTCGTGACGGCCCGATAGCGCGTGAGGCTTTCGTCCGCCCTGAGCCCTACGAGATACGCGGCATCCGTGTTTTTCGTCTCGTACCATTTGAAGAAGTCATAGAACCGCTTGGGATAATCCCCGTCGATGGATTGCACGGCTATGGGGTCCTTTTCTCTCATCCACTGCTCTCCGGGGCCCCAGGCGTACAGGAAGTACTCCTGCCAACTCGTCGCGTTGGTCATGTAAATCGGGACCTGAAACCACATCGGGATGACGTTCTCGTGCTGCATCATCCCGCGAACGACGAGAATGGTGTTTTCGTATTCGGCCTCCTGGTCCAGGAAGAAGGCCGTGAGCTTTCGACCCCTCTCGACAGCCTCCTGGAGGCACAGGTGATAGAGCACGCAGCTGTCCTTTCCGGAGGATATGGAAACGTTTATGTGCTCGAAGTTGTCAAAGAGCATCGAAATGCGCTCCCTGGCCGCATCGAGGACCGTCTTATTCGTGTAGACTTTCAGTGCCATAGGCAACCACCTCGTTGTAAATGCCCATACGCCGTTCGTTTTCTTCGGCAACGAAACGATACACCCCGACGTCGGGCAGCCGGATTTTCCTGTTGTTCAGATAGGAATCGAAGGAGAGATCGATCCCGAAATGCTTGTTCGACAGCTTCAGCAGGTTATTGACCAGGAGCTTCGGGGTTTCGTATTTGGTGAAAACATGCTCCTTCGCCTTTTCGTACCAGGCCTCATCATAGTGAGGGATTTCGATGAATTCGAATGAAGATTCAAGCCGATCGAGGTCTGAAATGGTATCCGAAATGAAAAGCCGTATATTGCCTCGGGACAGCCGGCAATCGGTGGCGTCGCGGTAGAACCACTTCTTCCATTCCGTCTCGATGGCATAGCTGTAGTTGATGTTGAACCGCCCGCATCCGGCGATGGAATAGTGGAACCACAGCCGCCACGGCTCTCCGATGAACGGTGCCGTATCGATGCAGATCTTGGGGATGTTCGGCGTCATGGTCTGGAGGTATTCGTTTACCATGTCGCAGCGGTTGCTCGGCGTGATGATTCTATTGAGCCCGATCACGACGATCGCCGGAGGATCGAACAGCGTGTAGCGGTTTCGATACTCCAGAAATTCCACGTACTCGACACCTGGAACGTTCGGCGTTTTATACCCGAACCCCTCCCGGTATACGATAAGCGAGCCGGACGGGAGACCTGAGAGCCTGGCGGCCGATGTGTCTTTAAGAAACTGTACCTTCATGCAGCCCACCCGTGTTCATAGCGCCCACCCAGCTTGTTGACCTTCTCGATGGCCACGGCTAGCCGCCTGCGGTTGAGCTCTGTTCCGACGAAGCGCTTCCCGGCCCGGAACGAAGCTACGGCAGTGAGACCCTGCCCCGTGCAAAGGTCGGCGACGCATTCCGAGTTTTCGAGCGATATGGCCGCGGCCGGAGTGCGCGTGTCATCCATCCCGGTAAAGTCGAAATCCGGAGCGGGCCGGTCTCCTCCGCGAACGAGAAAGCAAGGATTTTTCCCGTAATATCTGATCTCCCAGGTTTGCACTTCCGGGAAAAGGCGCCCCATCTCTAATTCGAACCGGGCAACATGCTGCTTCCCGATCTCGAGATAGCAGGCTTTGGGGTGGATCCTGGCGATCCTCTCGAACAGAGCGTTATAGAACTGGCGGAAATCGGAAATGTAGTCATCCGGCTTCCCGGCCTTGGTGTAGAAGCTGTTCGTGTTGCCAAGCGACCACGGAGGATCGCTGTACACCATATCGGCATCGAACACATGCGAGGGCAGTCCTTTAATGATGTCGCATACGGTGACCATCGACCCGTTCGACCGGTCCACCCATGTTTCTCCGTCCTCGATCGGGTATTTCTCCCAGCTCTTTCCGTATAGATATTTCATAGCGATCTCACCAGCTCCTGGATTTTGGATTTGCTCCCCTTTACCCTGTCAACTTCGGCCTTGAACCGATCGATCACGTTGCCCTTCGCCCAAAGGGCGGTCATGATCCGCTCGTCGATACTTTCGCAGCAGATGATGTCGGTGTAGGTCACCGGGAGGCCCTGGCCGATGCGGTGGCACCGGTCTTCCGATTGGAGCCTCTCGCTGTACTTGAACCCGTTGTTATAGAAAACGGCATAGTGCGATTCGTTGAGAGTGATCCCATGGCCACCGCAGCTCTGCGTTGCGAGGAAAAACCGGGCGGCCCCACGGAACTTTTCCACCTCGATCTGCCTCTTTTTCTCGCTTATGGCGCCGTAGAAAAGGGCGGTGGAGAGCTCCCCGAACCTTTCCCTGAGTGCCTCTGCGATCCGTTCGATATCGTATTTGAACTTCGCCCAGATGATGAGCTTTTCTCCCATGGGCAACTGCTCGATGAGCTCCATGAGTGTATCGATCCTGGGGCTGTTGAATTCGAGGAACTCCTCCGGCTCTCCCTTCCGGATTCGATGCCAGAACCCGGAAACGATCTGTTGAAGCACCCCGAACAGGCGAAAGATCGTGTAGGAATCGAAGTCATCCGGGTGAACGTCGATCAGGATCTCCTCCTTTGCAGCCTCGTAGGCGTTCCGCTGCTCGGAGCTCATGCAAAAGTATCTTGAATCGAAGAGCTTGTCCGGCAGATCGAGGCACTCGTCCTTGGTTACCTGGTAAATGTAGGGCTGGATCTTTGCCGCCAACCATTCGGTGTTGTGGGCTCGAACGATCATTCCGGGGTATTTTTCCGAGTATTCCAGGTGATTGTGGGCGAACGAATAGAAGGATGCATAGCCGAGGATCTTCGGGTGCAGGAAGCGCATTTGGGAGAACAGGTCAACGACGCCCTGAGAAAGCGGCGTGCCGGTAAGGATCATCCGGTAGCGTGCCCTCTCGGCGATCCGCGTTATCCAGCTGGTGCGAGCGGACCTGTGCCCCTTGATAAAGCTCGATTCATCCACGATCACCATGGAGAATTCGCAGACTGCCCGATTTGCGGTAAGGATCACCCGCCGGCTGGCACTCATGGACTCGATGCCCACCACATTCCAAAAAACGTCCGGCAGGTTGCGCCCGTTCGTTGTGCCGTTCCAAACGCAGATATCTTCTTCGGTCGCGTCCGTGTGCTTGCGAATCTCCTGCGCCACGGTCTGTTTCAAGCTCACGGGGCAGAACCAGATCACGTTCCAAATCCGGTCCAGCCTGCGGTGAACGATCTCGATCGCGGTGCGGGTCTTCCCGGTCCCCATTTCCATGAAGAGCGCTCCGACCCGTATCCCTACCAGCTTTTCGACTGCCGGAGACTGGTGTTCCAGCAATTCAGTCTTTAAGATCATCCGGGATCTCCACCTCGTCCGGAACCTCCAGCGTCGGACGCTTCGAGGACTTCGGCTTTTCTTTCTCCACCGGATCGACGGATACCGTCA
>Ga0172382_10013667_pt1 | contig 10433 bp, 6 predicted proteins | sample Leawel138RmetaG_FD_122245 | JGI IMG/M metagenome (GOLD analysis project Ga0172382, IMG submission 122245) | Leachate microbial communities from a municipal landfill in Southern Ontario, Canada - Leachate well 138R metaG | ecosystem: Engineered > Solid waste > Landfill > Unclassified | place...
CGCTTCCCGGGGGCGCTTCGCCCCCCGGACCCCCCGAGGATACTTATGGAAAGATGAAGGAGCACACTGTTCCTCATCTTCACCCGGCTACGCCGGGGGCCGTTCAGATATGGAGCGCCCGGTCCCAGGCGTCGAGCACGCTTTCATGCATCATCTCCGACAGGGTCGGATGCGGGAAGACCGTGGCCATCAGCTCGGCCTCGGTGGTCTCGAGGGTGCGGCCGACGATATAGCCCTGGATCAGCTCGGTGACCTCGGCGCCGATCATGTGGGCGCCCAGCAATTCGCCGGTCTTCGCGTCGAACACGGTCTTGACCAGCCCTTCGGACTCGCCCAGCGCGATCGCCTTGCCGTTGCCGATGAAGGGGAAGCGGCCGACCTTCACCTCGTGGCCGGCGGCGCGGGCCTTTTCCTCGGTCAGGCCGACGCTGGCCACCTGGGGGTGGCAATAGGTGCAGCCGGCGATGCTGCCGGGGCGGATCGGATGCGGCTTGCCGCCGGCGATCAGCTCGGCGACCATCACCCCCTCGTGGCTGGCCTTGTGCGCGAGCCATGGCGGCCCGGCGAGATCGCCGATCGCATAGAGCCCCTCGACCCCGGTGCGGCAGAACCCGTCCACCACTACATGGCTGCGGTCGGTCTTCACGCCCAGATCCTCGAGCCCCAGATCCTCGGTATTGCCGACGATCCCGACCGCCGAGATCACGGTGTCGAACTCGTGCTGCGCGACCTTGCCGCCGCTCTCGATATGGGCGGTGACGCCCTTGCCCTTGCGGCGGTCGAGCTGCTTCACCGCCGCGCCCTCGAGAATGGTCATGCCCTGCTTCGTGAAGGCTTTCTTCGCGAAGGCCGAGATTTCCTCGTCCTCGACCGGCAGGATGCGCGGCAGCACCTCGACCACGGTGACATCGGCGCCGAAGGTGTTGAAGAAGCTCGCGAACTCGATCCCGATCGCGCCCGAGCCGATCACCAGCAGCTTCTTCGGCATCCGCTCGGCCACCAGCGCGTGGCGGTAGCTCCAGACCCGGTCGCCATCGGCCTCGAGCCCCGGCAGCTCGCGCGCCCGGGCGCCGGTGGCGAGGACCACGTTCGCGGCCTCGAGCGCCTGCTCGCCCTTGTCGGTCGTCACCACCACCTTGCCGGGCGCGGTCAGCCGCGCGGTGCCCATCACCACGGTCACCCTGTTCTTCTTCAGCAGATGCCCGATCCCGCCCGAAAGCTGTTTCGCGACCTTGCGCGAGCGTTTCACCACCGCATCGAGGTCGAACTCGACATCATCGGCCTCGAGCCCGAATTCCTTCGCGCGCTTCATCAGCTGGTAGACCTCGGCCGAGCGCAGCAGCGCCTTGGTCGGGATGCAGCCCCAATTGAGGCAGATGCCGCCCAGGTTCTCGCGCTCGACCACCGCGACCTTCAGGCCGAGCTGGGCCGCGCGGATCGCCGCGACATAGCCGCCGGGGCCGGCGCCGATCACGATGAGGTCGAATGTCTGGGCAGGCATGGGTCCATTCTCCGGATGCGCGACGGTCGGGGCGAGGTTAGACCGTCCGCCGGTCCTTCGCCAGAGCGGGAGCGGGTCAGAACAGCGGCCCGCCCTCGCGCATCGCCCGCACGAAGGCGCCATAGCCGCCCCGGGCGAGCCATTCGTGCTCCTCGGGGCTGTCCTCGCGGCCCAGCGCGGCGTTGCGGTTGGGGAAGCGGCCGAATCGGGCGATCACCGCCTGATGGGCGCGGGCGTGGAGCAGGCTCTCGTCGCCGGGCAGCCGGTCGTCGATCAGCTGCACCGCGCGGGCCTGGTCGGCCTCGTCCTCGGAATGTTCGAGCGGCAGGTAGAAGAACTGCCGGGCCGGCGGCTCGATCTCGAGGTCGAAGCCGCGGGTCACCGCCTCCCGCGCCGCGGCGAGCGCGAGCGGATCGGTGGCGAAGCTGTCGGCATGGCCGCGGAACATGTTGCGCGGCAACTGGTCGGTGAGGATGAGATAGGCGAGCGTGCCGCGCGCATCCCCGAGCCATTCGCGCCAGCCGCCGTCGCGGGCGCGCTCCCAGTCGGCGGCGAAACGGGCCCGGCACATGGCGTCGATCTCCTCGCCGCCCCGATACCAGCCCGGCTCGCCCAGCTCCTCGAGCCAGAAGGCGAGGATCTCCTCGCGCTTCGCGGTTGCCTCGTCCATGACCACCTCCTGCTTCTCGTCCATCATGTCGCTGCCCGCCTCCCCGGCCGCCTCCCCGGCTGCCTCGGCGGCGGCATCGGCGGCCGCCTCCTGCAACGCGCCGGCGGCAAGGGCGGTGGCCTCGACGGTGAGCGGGGTGTAGGCCGCGCGCTCGCCGATGATCTCGCGGTCCGGGGCGGCCTTGTGACGCCAGAGCGCGAAACCCGCGACCCCGGCCAGCAGCACCACCAGCACCGCCCAGAAGCCGCGCGGCCCCATCCCCTCCATCGCCCAGCCGATCGCGAACGGCCCGGCGATCGAGCCGAGCCCGCTCACGAACTGGAAGCCGCCGGCGGCGGCGGCCATGTCGCTGCGCTCGAGATAGTCGTTGGCATGGGCGCTGAGCAGCGGGTAGAGCGCGTTCGACGTCGCCCCCACCGCGGCGGCTGAGATGCAGGCGACCCAGAACGAGCCCGAGACCACCGTGGCCAGCATCGCCCCGACCGCACCGATGCCGGCGAGGATGATGACCAGGATCCGCCGGTCCATCATGTCCGACACCCAGCCGAGCGGATATTGCACCAGGAACGGCACCGCATAGGCGACCGCGATCAGGATCGAGATCTGGGGAATGCTGAGCCCGGCGCGCGAGCCGTAGATCGCCACCATGCCCATGAAGGCCGAGAACACCGCCCCCACGAGGAACATGCCCGTCACCGCCAGCGGCGAGGCCCGCACCAGCCGCGCCAGCGGCAGCGGCTTGGTCTCGCCATAGGCGGGGGTGTGGCTGGTCACCGACAGCAGGATCGGCGCGAAGGACAGCGAGACCAGCACCGAGGGAATGATGAAGATGATGAACCCGTTCACGTCGGCGCTGGCGAGCAGGTATTGCGCCAGCACGATGCCGCCCATCTGCGCCATCATGTAGAGCGACAGCGACTTGCCGCGATTCTCGTTCGTGGCCAGGTCGTTGAGCCAGCTCTCGGCGGTGATGTAGACGCCGCAGAAGCAGAAGCCGATCACCACCCGCATGATGATCCAGGCCCAGGGATCGGTGATGGTCGGGTAGAGCACCAGGATCGCCGAGATCAGCGAGGCCAGCGCCGAGAATACCCGCACATGCCCGACCCGGCGCAGCAGCGCCGGCGCCCCGCGCGAGGCGAACAGGAAGCCGACGTAATAGGCCGACATCACCATCGAGATGTCGAGGGTGGTGAACCCCGCCGCCTCGCCCCGCAGGCCGAGCAGCGGGCCCTGCAGGCCGTTGCCGATCATCAGCATGAAGACGCCCAGAAGAAGCGCCCACGAGCTCTGCAACACCGGGATCATCCGCACCCTCCTGCCAGTCCCGCCCTTCTAGCAGCAGGCAGGGTGCCGAATCCACCGCGGGTTTCGTCTCCCGTCACCCGCGAGGCGGCGGCACCCTGTGTCCGGCACGGACGGAGTCGCCCGCGGCGCGCCATGACGGGGCCGGCCGTGCCGCGTCAGCCCCGGCCTCAGCCCCGGCCGGGCAGCAGCAGCGACGCATCGCCGTAGGAGAAGAACCGGTAGCGCCCGGCGATCGCATGGGCGTAGACGGCGCGGATGCGCTCCACCCCCATCAGCGCCGAGACCAGCATCAGCAGCGTCGATTTCGGCAGGTGGAAATTGGTCACCAGCCCGTCGGTGACGCGGAAGCGGTAGCCCGGGCGGATGAAGATGCCGGTCATGCCGCGAAAGGGCGCGATCGCGCCGCCGGCCGCCGCGCTCTCGATCACCCGCAGCGCGGTGGTGCCGACCGCGATCACCCGGCCGCCGGCGGCGCGGGTGGCGGCGATCGCGGCGGCGGCGGCCGCGCTCACCTCGCCCCATTCCTCGTGCATGCGGTGCTGCGCGATGTCGTCGACCTTCACCGGCAGGAAGGTGCCGGCGCCGACATGCAGCGTCACCCGGGTGGTGCCGACCCCGCGCGCCGCCAGCGCCGCCATCAGCGGCGCGTCGAAATGCAGGCTGGCGGTGGGCGCGGCCACCGCGCCGGGGCGGGTGGCCCAGATGGTCTGGTAATCCTCGCGGTCGGCGGCGTCGGGGGGGCGCTGCGCGGCGATATAGGGCGGCAGCGGCATCTGGCCTGCGGCATCGAGCGCCGCGTCGAACGCCGCGCCGGCCAGGTTGAAGCGCAGCACCGCCGCATCGCCCGCCCGGCCCTCGAACACCGCATGAAAGCCGGGCGCAAAGGCGATCACCTCGCCGGCGCGCAGCTTGCGCAGCGGCTTGACCAGCGCCTCCCAGGCGCCGTCGGCGCGCGGGGCGAGGAGCGTGACCTCGATCCGCGCCGCCGCCTCGCCACGCCGGCGCAGGCCGCTCAGCCGCGCCGGGATCACCCGCGTGTCGTTGAGCACCAGCAGGTCGCCCGGGCGCAGGATGTCCGGCAGGTCGGTCATCTGCCGGTCGACGATCGTATCGCCCGCGGCCACCAACAGCCGCGCGGCCGAGCGCGGATGCACCGGGCGGGTGGCGATCAGCCCCTCGGGCAGGTCGAAGTCGAAATCGGCTAGCTGCATCATTCCACCTGCGGCGGCGGGCGGCGGAAGATCTCGCGGAACATGCCGGGCGTGAAGACCGAGAGCGGGTTCACCCCCACCTGCGCCGCGCCGACCGGGCCGCGCAGGGTGAAGTTGAAGCCGATCAGCCCCTCGCCCCTGCGGGTGAGGATCGAGCCGATCGAATTGACGAGGTAGAACGGCGAGATCACGCCCTGAAAGTCCATCCGGCTGCTGGCGAGCATGTAGACCCCGTCCAGCGAGATGCCAAGGCCGGCGCCCACCGCGCTGGCCGCGCGCAGGATGATCCGGTCCGGGGTCAGGCGGAACTCGGCCCGCACCTCGTCGAAGACCAGCCCCTGCCCCGCCATCTGCTGGAGAAGCCCCACCACCGAGATCGCGTTGAGCAGCGAGGCCAGCGCCGGGGCGTTGCGCACCCGCAGGTCGGCGATGGTCAGGGTGCCGTCGTAATTGCCCTCCTCGCCGACCGGCAGCAGCGTGAGGTCGAAGCCCCCGCCCTGCGCATCGTCCAGGAACCCGGCCGCGCCCAGCACCGCGCCCGAATCGGCGGCGGTGATCCGCACCGCGCTGCGCCCCGCCATCGGCACCACGGTCCCGGCCACCGGCGCGATCCGGTTCACCGCGGCGGTGAAGCGGCCCGACAGCCCGCCCTCGTCGGTGAACTCGCCGCGAAAGCCGGTGAGCGCGATGCCCTCGGTCACCTGCAGCCGGTCGAGATCGAGCGCGAGCGGCCCGCCGCCCGAGCCCACCGCCCCGGCCCCGCCGCCGCCGAGCGTGGCGCGGCGCAGATCGAGGGTGCCGCCGGCGATCCGCACCGCCGGCGCCTGCCCCGCCCCGCGTCCGGTCAGCACCACCGGCGCATCGAGCCAGCCGCCGACCGCCACCCGCTCGAGATCGGCGCGCGCGAAGCCGCCGCCGGGGCCGAGCGTGACCTGCCCGCGCGCCACGAGGCCCGGCGCCTCGAGCGCGAGCCGCTCGACGGTCGAGGCCTCGCCCAGCGCCCCCGCGACCTCGAGCGTGCCGGCGGTGCCCGCGGCCTTGCCCCAGCCGAGCGCCGGAATCGCCAGCGCGAGGCCGCGCAGGTCGCTGGTCAGCCGGTAGCGCGGTGCGGCGCCCCGGGGCAGATCGAGGGTGAAGGCCCCCGGCCCCTCGCCCGACAATGTGCCCTGCGGCAGCGCGATGCCGAAGGCGGCGAGCGCGGCCGGCGACAGGGTGACCTCGCCCTCGACCCGCGCCGGCGCCGCGTCGCGGCCGAGCCCGGCCTCGAACCGCGCCGCCACCGGCACCCCGTCGAGCGTGCCGGCCCCCTCGACCGCAAGCGCATCCATCGCCGCCCGCAGCTCGAGCCGCGGCGCGCGCAGGACCCGGCCGGGCACGATCCGGGTGCTCTCGACCTCGGAAAGCGCCGCGCGCAGCGACAGGTCGAAATCGCCGGGCGCCAGCGGCCAGACCAGCGGATAGCGCAGCTCGCCCGCGACCTCGGCCTCGCCCCCGGCCAGGTCCGGCTCCAGCCCGGCCGCGGACAAAAGGCGCAGCGCCGGCTCGTCCAGGAGCGCCAGCATCGCCGCCACCGGCCCCTGCCCGGCCAGCCGGACCCGGGCCTGCTGCGGCAGCGCAAGGGTGTCGGGAATGGTGAAGGCGGTGCCGGCCATGTCGATCGCGCCGCCCGCCGGCGGGGTGACGCTGCCATGCGTGAGGCTGACCGAGAATGCCCCGGGCTGGAGTTCCGCCCGCCCGGCCGCCCCGGTGAGCGGCGGCAGCCCTTCGGCCACCCGGATGCGGGCGCCGCGGAAATCCGAGGTCATCGCCAGCCGCACCGCCTGCCCGGTGCCCGCGCGCAGGGCCACGGCAAGGTCGACGAAGGCGCCGCCCTCGACATGGTCGCGAAACCAGCTCCGGCTCGGCACGAACAGCCCCTCGGGCCAGAGCGCCGCGAAGCGGGCGGTGGCGATCCGCTCGAGCGTGGCATCGACGCGGACCCCCCAGCCGCCCTCGCCGGCGCTGACCCGGCCCGAGGCCAGCAGCCGGCCGCTGCCGCCGTCCCCGGCCGGGGCGATGGCCAACTGGCCGATATCGAGCGTGAAGGGATCGAGCCGCAGCCGCAGGTCGATCGTGGTCGGCGGCAGCACCGCCGGCGCGGCCAGCACCCCGCCGGGATTGAGCGCCGCGCCCGACAGCGCGAATTGGCCCACCACGGTCTGCGGCCCCGCCCCGGGCAGGAGCTGCGCCCGGCCGCCGGCCTCGATCCGGCCCCAGTCGCTGCGCACCGCGATCCGGGGAAAATCGAGCCGGCCGGCGGCCGGGTCGTAGTCCATCCGCGCCTCGGCGCGCTCGAAATGCAGCGGCTCGGCGGCCTCGGACGGCGCGAGCGAGCCCGCGCCGATATCGAGCTCGGCCCCGAACCCCGCCAGTTGCCCGGCATCGTCGAGCCGCGCATGGATCGCCCCCGAGAGCCGCGCGTCGATCACCGCCAGCCAGCCCAGCGCCGGCGCCTGGCTGGCGATGTCGGCCGCCGCCGCATCCTCGAGCGACAGATCGAACACCGCCGCGCGGCTGAAGCGCGGGCTTTCGTAGGACAGGGCCAGGGTGGTGGCGTAGGAGCGGCCCGAGAGGATGCCGAAATTGCCCCGGGCCCGGGTGGTGCCGCCGGCAAGGTCGACATCGAAGGTGCTGCCGTCCACATGCCAGCTGCGGCCGGCGCGCAGGTCGGTGAAATCCATGCTCAGGCCGGTGATGCTCACCGCGCGCAGCGCCTCGAGCCCCGGCAGCTCGAACAGATCGTCCACCATCCCCGCGAGCGCGGCCAGGTCGGGCGCCTCGAATCCCGGTGCCGCATCACCCCCGCCGGCCTCGGCCCCGCCCAGCGCGATAGCGATCCGCCCGTCGCCGCCGCGCGAGAGCGAGACCTGCGCCCCGCTCAGGGTGATGCGCTGCGGCAGCACCTCGCCGCGCAGGAACAGGCCGCGCGGGCTGAGGGTCATCTCGACCAGCGGCACCAGCGCGAGGCGCCGGCCGGCGCGGTCGCGCAGCTCGCTCTCCTCGATGCGCACCAGCGGCCGCAGGTCGTGGCCGAGCCGCAGGCTCAGCCGCCCGAAATCGAGCGCGCCACCCCCCAGCGCCGCCTGCGCCTGCGCCTCGATCCGGGCCTTGAGCCAGCCGGGCGCGGTGATCTCCTGCCGCCAGAGCCCGGGCAGCGCCACCAGCGCAAAGACCAGCGGCAGCATCGCCAGCCGCCACAGCCCCCCCGCCAGCAGCCGCAGGCGCGGCCGGCGCCGCCCCGGCTCCGCTTCGCTTCCCGCCACCCGCCGCTCCTGCCTCTTTCGCTTCGCTCCCTTACGCATGACAATGGCGCGCGCAAAGCGAAAGGACCATGACATGCCACTCGTCGAAGGCCAGGACGTGCCCGATTTCACCCGCCCGCTCGCCGGGGGCGGCAGCGTCACCCTCTCGGCGCTGCGCGGCGCGCCGGTGGTGATCTTTGCCTATCCCCGCGCCGGCACCCCGACCTGCACCCGGGAAGCCTGCGCCTTCTCGGACGGGCTGGCGGCGTTCGGGGCGCGCGGGGCGCGGGTGTTCGGCCTGTCGCCCGATCCGGTGCCGGCGCTGGAACGCTTTGCCAGCCGCCACGCGCTGGGCATGCCGCTGATCTCGGACGAGGGGCAGGAGCTGCTCTCGGATTGGGGCATCTGGGTCGAGAAGCAGATGTATGGCCGCCGCTTCATGGGGGTGGAGCGCACGACCGTGCTGATCGACGCCCGGGGCCGGGCCGCGCGCATCTGGCGCAAGGTGCGGGTGGAGGGCCATGTCGAGGCGGTGCTGGCGGCGCTGGACGCGCCCTGAGCCCGGCGATAGCCCCGGCGGGGGGCGGCGCCGGGGGCCGGCATCGGCAGAATCCCGCCGAAAACGCCATGAATCCGCGCCCCGGCGCCGATCCCCGCCGGGGCGGTGCGCTTCGCGGTTGCGGGATGGCCGGGCGCTGCCCTAGAGATTGCGCGGCGCTCCGCGGCGCCCCTCGTGACAGATACCGACAGGCGGGCAGGTGCCGATCAGATTCCTTCATCCGCTGCGCGAGGCGCTGGCGCGGCATTTCCCCGAACGGCGGCTGTTCCTGCGCTCGGACCGGGACACCCGCTTCATCCGCCTCCATCCCGAGACCCAGGCGATCGCCTGGGCCGGCATCACCCTCGTGGTCGGCTGGACCATCGTCGCCACCGCGATCATCCTGATGGATTCGATCGGCGCCGGAAATTTCCGTGCCCAGGCGGCCCGCGACCGCTCGATCTACGAGGACCGGCTCAACGCCATCTCGGCCGAGCGCGACCTGCGGCTGGGCGAGGCCGCGGCGGCGCAGGGCCGGTTCTCGGCGGCGCTGACCCAGATCTCGGCCATGCAGGAGGAACTGCTGCGGCTCGAGGAGCAGAAGCGCGAACTGGTCACCGGGATGGAGATCCTGCAGACGACATTGCAGGACGCCGTGACCGCCCGCGACCGCGCCCGGGGCGAGGCCGCGGCGCTGCTCGCCGCCACCGAGGAGAACGGCGGCAGCCTGCCGCCGCTCGACCCCGGGGCCGAGGTCGCCGGCACCATGGGAGTGCTGACCGCGGCACTGTCGCAGACCGCCGCCGAGCGCGACCGCATCGCCGCCGAGGCCCTGGGCGCGATCGACCAGGCCGCCGATCTCGAGCTCGAGCTGCGGCTGATGGCCGAGCGCAACGACAGCATCTTCCGCCAGATCGAGGAGGCGATGGCGGTCTCGGTCGAGCCCTTCGACAACATGTTCCGCGCCGCCGGCCTGAACCCCGGCCAGATCATCGACACGGTGCGGCGCGGCTATTCCGGCCAGGGCGGGCCGTTCACGCCGATCTCGTTCTCGACCTCGAACCAGGGCCCGGCCGATGCCGATACCGCCCGCGCCAACGAGATCCTCAACCGGCTCGACGAGCTGAACCTCTACCGGATCGCCGCCCAGATCACCCCGTTCTCGATGCCCTTGCGCAACGGCTACCGGCTCACCTCGACCTTCGGGCAGCGCTGGGGGCGCCAGCACGCCGGGCTCGACATGGCCGGGCCGGTCGGCACCCCGGTCTATGCCACCGCCGACGGCACGGTGACTTTCGCCGGCTGGTCATCGGGTTACGGGCGGCTCATCAAGGTGCAGCACCAGTTCGGCATCGAGACCCGCTATGCCCATCTCAATGCCATCCGGGTCACGCAGGGCCAAAGGGTCTCGCGCGGGGACCGTATCGGTGATATGGGCAGTTCGGGGCATTCGACCGGACCGCATCTCCATTACGAGATCCGCGTGGGAGGCGAGCCCATCAACCCGACGATCTACATGAGAGCAGGTCAGAATGTTTTCTAAGAGCAAGATCAACGAGCCCGCGCCCAAGCCCGCCGAGAGCCCGGCCGCCCCGCCCGCGCCCGCGGGCCCTGCCGCCGCCGCCGAGAGCCGCCCGGCCGCACCCAAGGCCAAGCCGCCGGCGTCGATCCTGTCCTCGGACCTCCAGATCAAGGGCGACCTGCGCACCACCGGCGACATCCAGATCGAAGGTCAGGTCGAGGGCGACATCCGCGCCCATCTGCTGACCGTGGGCGAAGGCGCGGTCGTGAAGGGCGAACTGGTCGCCGACGATGTGGTGCTCACCGGCCGGAGCGTCGGCCGCGTGCGCGGGATCAAGGTGCGGCTCACCTCTGCCGCCCGGGTCGAGGGCGACATCATCCCCCAGACCTTCGTCATCGAATC
>Ga0172382_10013668_pt1 | contig 10433 bp, 5 predicted proteins | sample Leawel138RmetaG_FD_122245 | JGI IMG/M metagenome (GOLD analysis project Ga0172382, IMG submission 122245) | Leachate microbial communities from a municipal landfill in Southern Ontario, Canada - Leachate well 138R metaG | ecosystem: Engineered > Solid waste > Landfill > Unclassified | place...
GCCGCGGGGTTTCTGGAACCACTCGAAGCTTCGGCCATCGTATTGGTCGAACTTTCGGCCAAGCTGATCGCGGAACAGATGCCAGCCTGTCGCGAGGTGATGGACCCTATTGCCAGACGGTTCAATGCCACGACCGATTACCGCTGGGGCCGGATCATCGACTTCCTCAAACTGCATTATGTCCTGACGAAGCGTACAGACAGCGCCTTCTGGCGCGACAATCTGTTAGCCGAAACCATTCCCGAACGCTTGCGGGAGTTGTTGTTGCTCTGGAAATATCAGGCGCCCTGGTTCCATGACGAATTCGACCGGGTGGAAGAAATATTCCCTCCGGCAAGCTATCAATATGTGTTGTACGGCATGGGGTTCCGCACTGAAGTGGAACCGGGCGCGCTGGCCGGCGATAGCGGGGCCGCCACGCGAGCGATGCGGGAAAATGCCATGCAGACGGAGCGTTTGCGGGCCGGTCTGCCACGGCATCGGGACCTGATCCGTAAGATTGTCGACCATGGCCTGCAACCGGTCTGACGGTTTCCCCGCAACGCGTCCATTACACCGGTGGAGAGCGCCATGGGGGCTGTCTCCAATCCTATGGGAGCGACGCAAGTGCATGACGGTTGCCGGGGGGCGGCAGAATGTGGAAGCGACTGTCGTCACCCTGGAAATTTCCGGGCAGTCCGTCTCCATGTCGATGGTGGCCCATGTCGTGTCGGGCGGATGGAGCGGGATCGAAGAGCCTGGCGGGTTTGCTGTGCTCGGTCGGGAATGGCGATCGAACCGCTCCTATAACCGGTCGGTGGGCCATGGTCACGGTTTTCTCCGTTTGTTCTAAAGCATATCCCAGAAAAGGACGAGGATCCCCTATGCGCTATCATCGATTACGCCGTTACCGGCTGGCCTTTTTCCTTCTCTCCGGCGCCATGCTAGGCCCGGCGACGATCATGTCGGGTCCGGCTGTGGCGGGTGCTAGCGCCTCTGCTCCTGCTCCCTCTCCGGTGCGCGCTAAGGCGGATGCGGTCGCGGCCGATCTGGTGGCGAAGATGACGCTGGAGGAAAAATTGGGGCAATTATTGAATACCGCGCCCGCTATCCCGCGTCTGAAGATCCCGGCCTATAATTGGTGGACGGAATCGCTGCATGGCGCACTGGGGGCGCTGCCCACGACGAATTTCCCGGAACCCATCGGCCTTGCTGCCACGTTCGATGCGCCGCTGGTCAAGGATGTCGCCGGGACGATCAGCAGCGAGGTGCGCGGATTGCATGCACTGGCGCGGAAGACCGGCCGTATGGGACGGATCGGTACCGGTCTCGATACATGGTCCCCCAATATCAATATCTTCCGTGACCCGCGCTGGGGGCGCGGGCAGGAAACCTATGGCGAAGATCCTTTCCTTACCGCGCGCATGGGTGTGTCTTTTGTCGAAGGCGTGCAGGGACCCGACCCGGATCTGCCCGCGGTGATCGCCACGCCCAAGCATTTCGCCGTGCATAATGGACCGGAATCGACCCGCCACCACGCCAATGTCTTCGTTTCCCGTCATGATCTGGAAGACACCTATCTGCCCGCCTTTCGCGCGGCGATCGTGGAAGGCAAGGCCGGCTCCGTCATGTGCGCCTATAACCGGGTGGATGGCCAGCCGGCCTGCGCCAGCGAGGAATTGTTGCAGGATCATCTGCGCAAAGCCTGGGGCTTTGACGGCTATGTCGTGTCCGATTGCGACGCAGTGAAGGATATTAGCGACAATCATAAATATGCGCCCGATGGTGCGGCCGCCGTAGCCGCCGCAATGCGAATGGGCGTCGATAATGAATGCCATACATGGACCTTGTCCGATACCGACGGGCTGACCGATCGCTATCGGGAAGCGCTGAACCGGGGGCTTATCACCATCGGCGATATAGACCGGACGCTGGTTCGTCTGTTCTCCGCCCGGTTGCGCAATGGTGATCTGCCCGGTGTGCGTCGACCGAGCACGGAGACATCCTCGCCTGCCGATGTCGGAACCTCTGCGAATGGCGCACTGGCGCTCAGCGCGGCAGAGAAAAGCCTCGTCCTGCTTAAAAATGACGGAACATTACCGTTCGAAACCGCAGGCATGAAGGTGGCCGTGATCGGTCCTTTCGGCGATGCCACGCGTGTGTTGCGCGGTAATTATTCCTCGACCCTTTCGGCTCCGCCGGTTTCCGTGGTGGATGGGCTGCGTCAGGCGATGCCGAAGGCTGTGGTCCAGTATGTGCCCTTCGGGGAAACGGTGACGGATGGCGACCCGGTGCCCGCGTCGGCCTTGCTGAGCGAGGATGGAAAGCCGGGTCTGACCGCGCGCTATTATAATGTGCTGGGCACTCCCCCGGCGTTGTTCGCTCCGGGCCAGCTGGAAGAATATCTGAAGACGGTACGCTTTGCTGATAAGCCGGTGGCGACCCGGCGCGAAACCAGTGTGGATGGCCGCAGCCTCGATCTGGCGCAGGTGTCGGATCATCATCGCGTGGTCTGGACAGGCTACCTGATCCCGCCGGAAAGCGGAACCTATCGCCTTGGTCTGTCCGGCTTTCAGAGCGGCCATATGAGTTTTGATGGCAAGCCTTTCGTGGACCTGAAGGATGCCCGCTGGGGCAGCCTGCCGACGATGAAGACGGTCGCACTGAAAAAGGGGCAGCGCTATCCGGTCGAGATTGTGGGCGAAGCGCATACCGGCAGCGCCGGGATCGGCTTTGCATGGAAACGGATCTCCACCGATCCGGTGGGAGATATGCGCAAGGCAGCCGAGGACGCCGATGTTCTTGTCGCGGTTGTGGGCCTTACTTCTGATCTGGAAGCGGAAGAATCCCCGATTGAAATTCCCGGTTTCAAGGGCGGGGACAAGACGACGCTGGATATCCCGGCGGACCAGCAGGCGTTGCTGGAGCAGGCGAAGGCAACCGGCAAGCCGCTGGTTGTCGTCGCGATGAACGGCAGCCCTATCAACCTCAGCTGGGCGAGAGATAATGCCGCGGCGATCCTTGAGGCCTGGTATCCGGGTCAGTCTGGCGGACTTGCCATCGCCAATGTGTTGACCGGTAAGGTCAACCCGGCCGGACGCCTGCCGCTGACCTTCTATCGCAGCGTCGATGACCTGCCGCCGTTCGACGATTATGACATGAAAGGGCGGACCTATCGCTATTTTACCGGCAAGGCGGTTTATCCCTTCGGCTATGGATTGAGCTATACTCGCTTCGGCTATGGCCCGGTGTCGGTGCAACCAGTTGGTGGTGGGGCGCAGAACGGTATTCGCGTCACCAGCCAGATACGCAATATCGGCCAGCGGGCAGGCGACGAAGCGGTGCAGCTCTATCTCGATTTCCCCGATGAACCCGGCACGCCCAATATCGCCCTGCGCGGGTTCCAGCGCCTGTCGCTGAAACCGGGCGAGGCACGGACCGTCACCTTTGATATGTCGCCGCGCGATCTCAGTGCGGTTACGCCGGATGGCGTCCGTAAGGTGTTGGCGGGACAGTATAAGGTGATTGTCGGCGGCGGCCAGCCGGGTGTCGGAATGCCGACGGCATCGAGCGGATTTTCCGTTGACGCGGCGGTTACGCTGCCGAAATAACGGCGATTAGGACCGGAGCAGCGGCCCGTTCAGCGTGACGGGCCGTCCCGGCTCCAATATCACCACTCTGCTATGATGATTGAGCCATATTGTGCGGGTACCGGCTTGGCGCGTGGTCAGTGTCGCAGTCGCCAGCGTGCCGTTTTGCCAGACGATATCCACCGTGCAGCTGCCGCGTGCGCGCAGCCCCTGCACCGACCCCTGCGGCCATGCGCGCGGGAGAGCGGGTAGCAGGCGGATTTCGTCGTCGCGGCTTTGCACCAGCATTTCGGCAATCGCCGCCGTACCGCCGAAATTGCCGTCGATCTGGAACGGCGGGTGCGCATCGAACATATTGGGGTAGGTGCGCTCGGGACCGAGCAGATAGCGCAAAATGCGATGCGCATGATCGCCCTGCCGCAGGCGCGCCCACAGATTGGCGCGCCAGGCGGTAGCCCAGCCAGTGGATTCATCGCCACGCATTTCCAGTGACAGGCGCGCTGCGTCGGCAAGCTCCGGTGTTTCATCCGGGTTGATCTGATGGCTGGGATAGAGGCCATAAAGATGGGAGACGTGGCGATGATGCGGCTCCGGTGCCGCAGCGTCCCAATCCTGCATCCATTCCTGCAATTGTCCTTCGGCACCGATCCGGTCGGGGGCGAGCTTCCTGCGCGTTGCCAGCATCGCGGCCGCGAGATCGGCGTCTTCGTCGAGGATTGTCGCCGACTGTGCGGTCCGGGCGAACAGATCGCGCAGTATCTGGCGGTCGATGGCCGGTCCGGCGCAGATCGAGGCCCCGCCCGGATGCTCATTTTCCGGAGAGATTGAGGGGCTGGTGACAAGATACCCGCTTGTCGCGTCCTCCTGCAGCGTATCGAGGAAAAACAGTGCGGCCCCGCGCATCAGCGGATAGACAGACCGCAGGAATGCCTGATCGCGATGATAGTCATAATGGTCCCATAAATGGGTGCAGAGCCAGGCCCCGCCCATCGGCCACATGCCCCATGCCGCGCCATCGACCGGTGCGGTGGCGCGCCACAAATCGCTATTGTGATGCGCGACCCAGCCCCGTGCACCATATATGTCGCGCGCCGTGCGTGCGCCGGTTTGCGCGAGGTCGCGCACCATCGCTACCAGCGGCTCCACGCATTCGCCCAGTCCGGTAGGTTCTGCCGGCCAGTAGTTCATTTCGGTGTTGATATTGATGGTATATTTCGATCCCCAGGGAGGATCGATACTGTCATTCCACAGGCCTTGCAGATTGGCGGGTTGGCTGCCCGGACGCGAGGAGCAGATCAGCAGATAGCGGCCATATTGGAAATAGAGTGCAACCAGAGCCGGATCGTCGGATGTCTCGCTGGTGCGGATGCGTTCGTCGGTCGGGCGGTGGGCGGCCTCGGTTTCCCCCAGATCAAGAGTGACCCGGCGATAGAGTCGCCGGTGCGCGGCGGCGGTGCTGGCGGCGATATGATCGAAGGAATGGCGACTGGCGACATCGATATGATCGCGGGTCATCCGTGCCGGATCGCCGCTGACGTCGTCGAAACGGCGAAAGCTGGTGGCCATCGCGATCAGGATGGTAATGCTGTCGGCCCCTTCCACGGCGAGGGTTCCGTCTTTTGGGACCATCGTGCCGCCTTGGGGCAGCACGCGGGCACGCGCCTCGAACCGCAGAGCGCCTTCGATGCCGAGGGCGCTGCCGTTGTGGCCGGAGAGGAGGAGGGTGTCGGTTTCGATGGTCAGGGCGGAGTCATGCGGGGAGCGTAGCCCGATAAGACAGGAGACCTGGCCGGGCCGGTCAGCCGAAAGCCGGATGGCGATGACCTGATGATCCGGGGAGGCGACCACTTCGCGGCGCCAGCTTGTGCCGTCGGCGATGAAACTGGTGGTGGCCAGCGCTGCGTCGAGATCGAGTTCCCGGATATAGCTGTCGGGATCGGGGGAGGAGAGGTCCGGCATTGCAATGCTGAGTTCGCCAAGCGCCTGATAGGCCATCTGGCCCAGCGGTCGGGCCATCATCCTGGCATCGGCCAGAATCTGCGCCTCGGTGAAGCGGTGCTGCGTGATGAGGCGTCGGACTTCGGGAAGGGCGGCATGGGCGTCCGGATTGACCGGATTATAGGGGCCGCCGCTCCACAGCGTGTCTTCATTGAGTTGCAGCCGCTCCAACGCTGTGCCGCCAAATATCATCGCACCGATCCGGCCATTGCCGACGGGGAGGGCTTCTACCCATTGGCGCGCGGGTTGCCGATACCAGAGCCGGTCGACCGCCACCGGTCTCGGTGCGGCGCCGGCGATGGATGACGGGATGAAAGAGCGAATGGCGGCCGCCGCCGCCAGCATGGTGGTGCCTGTCAACAATATACGCCGGGTGAACGCGCTCGGCTGTCCTGTAACGGGCCTCACCACGGGCGTGATTCCGCTTTGGCGGTTCGGCCATATGCGTGTGAGGATGACTGTCTCATGGGTGGCGCATGGCAATCGGTTCCTGTTCCGATGTCTGTTCGCATGGCCGTCATGAATATGTTTTCCTCTCAAACCGGCTTGGATATAATTTATTTATTTTGTCAGACTATTAATCCGGTGAGAGAGCGTCAAGCGGTGGTGTTTGTGAGGGGGGTAATTCTTCTGAGGGAGGGAGAATTCCGATCGCGAGCTTGACTATCATAGTGCTATTTGCCGGTATGTTTCCCGAGGTGAGGCTTCTGACCAGGGTAGCATTGCTTTTTGATAGCGCTACCTTTAGTCTGGCAAAAAATTATGAGCGGGAGAGCGATCATGATTCGTTTGAAGAGCATGAAAGCGGCGGTACGGCCCGTGTGCGGGTGGCTTGTGGGGTGGGGCGTTGTCGCCATCTTTGCCCTGACGGCACCGGTGCAGGCACAGGCCAATAAGATGACCCCCATTGCGGTGCCCGCGCAACCCGGTGCGATCATGCTGGGAACAGGTGAACTTGCGGGGGCAACGGCGCCGGAATCCTGGCATAGCCAATATGGCAGTGTGTTCGCCCGCAACGTCACCATTGCCACGCTCACTCCCTTCCTGCCGGATCCGGCGAAAGCGACGGGAACCGCCGTTGTTGTTGCGCCCGGCGGAGGATTTCAGACGCTGTCGATGGAGAATGAAGGATGGGATGTAGCCCGCGCGCTTGCTGCGCGGGGCGTCGCCGCCTTCGTCCTGAAATACCGGCTTCGTCAGACACCGGCGCGTCTGGATGCGTTTGAGCGGTCGAGCGCGGCGATGGCGTCGCCCGGTGCCCGCTCGTCGCGCCCGGATGTGAAGGAGATGATGGCAAATCTGACGCCGCAAATTGCCGATGCGCGCGCGGCTTTCTCGCTCATCCGCAAGCGCGCGGCTGAATGGAAAGTGGACCCGTCCCGCATCGGTATGGTCGGCTTTTCGGCCGGGGCGATGCTGACCATGGCAACCGCCTTTGAGGGAGAGGATGCGAAGCCAGCCTTTATCGGCAATATTTACGGCCCGCTGGCGCCGATGACCGTGTCTGCCGATGCGCCGCCGCTGTTTGTGGCGCTGGCCGCCGATGACCCGCTATTCGGCAATAGCGGCTTCGGGCTGATCGAAAGCTGGCTCGGCGCCGGTCGTCCGGTCGAATTTCACCTGTTCGAACAGGGAGGTCATGGTTTCGGCATGTATCCGAAGACGACCACCAGCACCGGCTGGTTCGACGCGTTTGCCCGCTGGATGGGAATGCACGGTTATCTGAAACCCGCGCAATAATGCGATGACCCGTGGGAGCAGTCATTTCACGGGTTGGAAATCCAGGAAAACAGAGATTTGGATTGCGATTTGATCGAGCCGCGATCCGATGGTGCCCGGACAGGCAGGCATAAGTGCTGCCCGCTTGCGGCGGGATGCGCCGATTTGCGGTGTCACGGCCTGCACGGGCCGACATGATGAGAGGAGAGGATGTTGTGATGAAAAGGGTTGTGAAGGTCTTGCTCGCTTCCGCCAGTCTGGTGGCCGCGCTGAATGTTGCGCAGGGCCGGTCGTTGACCGTTACGCCAGCCGATACCCTCGAAACGCAGGGTCTTACCGTTATTGTCGATCAGAACCAGTTCAGCCCGATCTTCTTCGATGAAAAAAACGCCGGCATTCAGATCGTGTTGCATGGCGAGCGTATCGCGACGGATGGCGCGGTGCGGCTCGATCCGACGCCGGAACAATGGGCGCCGGTGCCCGCCTTCATCAGCCGGACGCGTGGTGCGGAACCCGATCAGGTCGTGGTGCGCTCCGCCTATAAGGATGTGAACCTCAATTATAGCGTGAAGGTCACGGCTGAAGGGGATGGTTTCCGTATCGCCGTCGATCTGGATCGGCCGTTGCCGGCGGAGCTTGCGGGCAAGGCCGGTTTCAATCTCGATTTCCTGCCTACCGCCTATTTTGGCAAGACCTATATCATGGGGAGTGCTCCGGGTCTGTTCCCGCGTCATCCGACCGGTCCCATGGCCAAGGACGGCTCGGGCGATCCCCTGCCGCTGGCGGAGGGAGGCAAATCAATCACCCTCGCGCCTGAGGATCCGCTGACGCGGGTGACGATCACCTCTGACACGGCGCCGCTAAAACTGTATGATGCGCGCAACCGGGCCCAGAATGGCTGGTTCGTGGTGCGCTCGCTTATCCCTGCCGGGGCAAAGGAAAATGCGGTCGTCTGGCATGTTCGCCCCAATGTCGTGAAGGACTGGGTGCGGCGGCCGGTCGTGTCGTTCAATCAGGCCGGCTATACCCCCGGCAGGCACAAGGTCGCGCTGATCGAGCTTGATCCCAACTTTCGGGGCCCCGCCGAGGCGGAGCTTCTGCAGTTGACCGCCGATGGCCGTAAAGTGCCGGTTCTTCGCGGGGCGATCCAGCCGCGCGGTCGCTGGATGCGTTATGACTACGCCGCTTTCGATTTTTCCAGCGTGCGGGAGCCAGGTGTCTACGCCATTTCCTACGCGGGTGAGATCAGCAATCCTTTCCGCATTGCGGCCGATGCCTATGATCGTATCTGGCAGACGTCGCTCGATACTTTCCTTCCCGCGCAGATGGATCATGTCGGTATCCGGGAGCAATATCGCGTCTGGTCGGCGCCGTCGCATCTGGATGATGCGCGGCAGGCTCCGCCCAATATCGTCCATTTCGACGGCTATAAAATGGGGCCGAACCTCGATTCCCCATTCAAGGCAGGGGAGCATATCCCCGGCCTTGCGGTCGGCGGCTGGCAGGATGCTGGGGATTATGACATTCAGACCCCGCAAAATGCGTCGGTCGTGCGCGATCTGGTATGGGCGCGTGAGCTGTTCGGCCTCGACTGGGATGAAACCAGCGTGGACGAAAAGGCCCGCGCGGTGGAGATCCGCAAACCCGACGGCGTAGAGGACGCGGTTCAGCAGATCCGCCATGGCACTCTGCAACTGCTCGCCCAATATAAGGTGTTCGGTCATGCCATTGTCGGGATCGTCGATCCGGCATTGCGGCAATATGCGCATCTCGGTGATGCGGGATCGCAGACCGACGGCCTGATTTATGACCCCGCGCTGGCACCGACCGAAGTGAAAGGCCGGACATCGGGTGTGCCCGATGATCGCTGGGCGTTCACCACGGACCTGCCCGTCAACAATCTGATGGTTGCCGGGGCGCTCGCAGGGGCCAGCCGCGCGCTGGCCGCCAGCGACCCGTCCATGGCGGCAGAAGCGCTGGAAGCCGCGAAAACCCTGTGGAACAGGCAGCAGACTGGGGCGATCCGTGCGGGCGACGGACGCGACGATTCCGCATCGCCTCGATCGGCGGAGGTGGCCAATGTCGCGGCCACGGTCGAACTGCTGATCACGAGCGGGGGAGACAGGGTGTATGCCGACCGGCTTCGGCAGTTGTTGCCTGTCATCGAGCAGAATTTCCACTGGATCGGCGATGCCGCGGTGCGCGCCATTCCCTTCATGGACGCCGATTACCGCGCCCGGCTGGTGCCGTTGGTCCGGCAGATGAAGGCGAAAATCGATAGCGAGCTGGCGGCCAACCCGTTCGGGGTTCCGATCGGTGAAGGATCATGGGCCGGTTCGAACCAGGTCGTCAGCTTCGGAACGACCATGTACCTGTTGCACAAGGCGTTTCCCGAACTGGTCGGCGCCGATTATACGCTGAATGCGATCGATTATATTCTGGGGCGGCACCCGGCCAACAACCTGTCGCTGGTTTCCACCGTCGGCACCGCTTCAAAGCTGATCGGCTATGGCCATAATCGCGCGGATTACAGCTTCATTCCTGGCGGACTGGTGCCGGGGGTGCTGATCGTCAAACCCGACCTGCCGGAGTTGAAGGTCGACTGGCCGTTCCTGTGGTTTGAGAATGAATATACGGTGGGCGCCACATCATCCTATATCCTTGCGGCCCGTGCTGCCATGGCGGTTGCCGGGGAGATGCGCTGAGGCGCGTGCTTCACCATTCGGCGATGGAGGCTGCCGGGGGGCGGGGCACCGTCGCCCTCACGGGGCGGAGGGCTTCGACCGGCTCGCCTCCGCGAGGAAGACCGGCCGCAACTGTCTGACCATGAAATCGATAAGCGCGCGGACATGGGGCAGGATCGTCGGATGCTTGGGGAAGACGGCCGAGAAACGGGTGGTCTCCATGCGCCATGCGGGCATAACCTCGACCATCATGCCCCTGTCGAGATCATCCTCGCAAATGAAGGAGGGCAGGGCCGCAATGCCCAGCCCTGACAACACCGCCTGCCGCAGCAGCATCAGATCGTTGCAGACGAGACGTGGTTTGAACTCCACCGCCATGTCCTGCCCTTCGTGGGACAGCCGCCAGATGGCCTGCATGTCGTGCTCGCCCCAGGCCATCAGGTCGAAACGGGGCAGGTCGATA
>Ga0172382_10013670_pt1 | contig 10431 bp, 9 predicted proteins | sample Leawel138RmetaG_FD_122245 | JGI IMG/M metagenome (GOLD analysis project Ga0172382, IMG submission 122245) | Leachate microbial communities from a municipal landfill in Southern Ontario, Canada - Leachate well 138R metaG | ecosystem: Engineered > Solid waste > Landfill > Unclassified | place...
AACAATACAACGCTGACGCCCGCCCGGCCAAAGTCAATCTGGGTGTCGGTGTTTATTACAACGAAGAAGGCAAGATTCCGTTGTTGAATGCGGTCCGTCAAGCGGAACTGGCGCGGGTTGAAGCCGCCGCGGCCCGAGGTTATCTGCCCATCGAAGGCCTGGCCGCCTACAACAACGCCGTCCAGAAACTGCTGTTTGGCGCCCACTCCCCGATCGTCGCTGAAAACCGTGCCGTCACCGCGCAAGCTCTGGGCGGCACCGGCGCGCTGAAGCTTGGCGCGGACTTCCTGAAGCGCCTACTGCCGGGCGCCCAGGTGGCCATCTCCAACCCAAGCTGGGAAAACCATCGCGCGCTGTTCGAAGCCGCGGGCTTTGAGGTCGTCAACTACCCCTACTATGATCCCGCCACTCACGGCGTGGACTTTGACGGGATGCTGGCCGCGCTGAACAGCTACCCCGCCAATACCATCATCGTGCTGCATGCCTGCTGCCACAACCCGACGGGCGTTGACCTCAGCGTCGAACAATGGAAACAGGTCGTTGACACCATCAAGGCCCGTTCGCTCGTTCCTTTCCTGGACATTGCCTACCAAGGCTTTGGCGACGGCATCGAGGAAGACGCCGTTGCCGTCCGCCTGTTCGCTGAAGCGGGCCTCGGCATGCTGATCAGCTCGTCGTTCTCCAAATCGTTCTCGCTGTACGGCGAACGCGTTGGCGCACTGACCCTGGTGGATAGCAATGAAGACGAAAGCAAGCGCGTGCTGAGCCAGCTCAAGCGCGTGATCCGCACCAACTACTCCAACCCGCCCACCCACGGCGGCACGGTGGTTTCCACCATTCTGAACTCGGACGCCTTGCGCGCCGACTGGGAAAGCGAACTGGCCGTCATGCGCAACCGTATCCGCCAGATGCGCCAGTTGCTGGTCAGCAAACTGCAAGCGCGCGGCGTCCAGCGCGATTTCTCCTTCGTCCTGGCCCAGCGCGGCATGTTCTCGTACTCGGGCCTGACCGCCGCCCAGGTGGACCGGCTGCGCGAAGAGCATGGCATTTACGCCGTGGGCACCGGCCGCATCTGCGTGGCCGCGCTGAACCTGCGCAACATTGACGCCGTGGCCGATGGCATGGCGGCGGTACTGCGCTGAAAACTTGGAAAAAGCACGAAACTTGCCTCGCTTTTAAAAATTAGGTATAGTTTCGTTCTTGCTTAATTCCCCGATAGCTCAGTCGGTAGAGCGACGGACTGTTAATCCGCAGGTCACTGGTTCGAACCCAGTTCGGGGAGCCAAGAATACCAAAAGAAATCAAGCCCTTGGCGTGTATGCGCCAAGGGCTTTTTTCTTATCCGTCGCCCTTTTCAAGACCGTGTCCGACATCGTCGGCGGGGACGCGTGACAGCTTGAGGTGTTCGCCCACAGTCGCTCATGAAAACGTCCAGAATCCTTATCTCTGAAAACGATATTGTCTTCAGCGCCATCCGCGCCCAGGGGGCGGGCGGCCAGAACGTCAATAAGGTATCGAGCGCTATTCATCTGCGCTATTCGATTCCGGACGCATCGCTGCCTGACGAAATCAAGGCGCGATTGATGGCGCTGCGTGATCATCGCATTACTGCCGAGGGGGTCGTGGTCATCAAGGCCCAGGGCAGCCGCAGTCTTGAAAAAAACAAAACTGAAGCCATTGCACGCCTGCAAGCGTTGATCGACAGCGTGTCCCAAACGCCAAAACAGCGCAAGCCCACTCGCCCCACCTTGGGTTCCAAGCACAGGCGCCTGGAGGGAAAGGCGGTACGTAGCCACGTGAAACGCCTGCGCGGCCGGGTACCTATGGGGGATTAACGACGTGTTCATTTCCCGGCCCCAGTGGACCCGCCCAGAAGCCGCTGTCCGACATCAAACCGATGTTTTTTCAGATCGGCGTTTTGCATTTCAGGCTCGGATATTGGACACTGTCTACCATTCAATACCAAGGAGGCCCAGTGAAACCGATGTCTATTCGTCACCTGTTACCTTGTGTTTTGGCCACAGCCGCCCTCGGGACAAGCACCCTGTCCGCCGCGGCGGACCTGGAAGCGGTCAAGCAGCGCGGCACGCTCCGCGTTGCGGTTGCCAACGAAATTCCCTACGGTTATATGGATATGAGCGGCCAGGCCAAGGGCGTGGGTCCGGAAGTCGCGCAGCAAATTGCCAAGGCCTTGGGCATCCAGAAAATAGAATGGGTGCCCACCAGCTTCAGCGCCTTGATTCCCGGCCTGCAGGCCGACCGCTTTGATGTAGTGGCGGCCGAGATGGCCATCCTGCCCCAACGCTGCCAGCAAGTCCTGTTCTCCGAACCAAACACGTCCTACGGCGAAGGCCTGATGGTTGCCGCAGGCAATCCCAAAGGCCTACACCGCTATGAAGACTTCAAACAGGACGGCCTGAAAGTCGCCATCATGGCGGGCGCGGATCAATTGGACATCCTGCAGAAACTGGGCGTGAAACCCGACGCCATGGTGACGATCGCCAACAATGCCGACGCGATCTCCACCGTCACTACCGGCCGGGCCGACGCCTATGCGGCCACCAGCCTGACGGTCGGTCAGCTGATCGACAAAAGCAAGAAGGTTGACGCCGCGGCCGATTTCAAAGACCCGGTTGTCAACGGCCAGCCGGTACGCAGCTGGGGCGGATTCACCTTCGCCAACAACACCGAGGCGCTGCGCGATGCATTCAACCAGGAACTGGCGCGCTTCAAGCAGACCGACGCCTGGAAGCAGATCGTGACGGACCATGGTTTCAGCCCGGAAGACCGGGAACAATCCTTCGCCACCACCACCCAAGCGCTCTGCGCTGCCAGCTAAACCTGGCGGCCCAGTCATCCGATGGCTGAGCCGCGCAGGCGGACAAGACCTTCATGCACTGGATAGACTATCTTCCCCCCTTGCTGCAAGGGGCCCGCATTACCATCGAATTGACGATTTACTCCACTTTGCTCGGCGCCCTCGCCGCGTTCACCTTCGGCCTCGGACGCGGCGCGGACTGTGTACCGTTGCGTTGGATCTCGGTCGCCTTCATCGAGGTTTTCCGGGGCACCTCGCTGCTGGTGCAGTTGTTCTGGCTTTATTTCGCGCTGCCGGTCTTGGGACAGTGGGTGGGGCTGGACCTGCGCTTGCCGCCGATGGTGGCCGGCGTGCTGGCCCTGGGACTGAACATCGGCGCTTATGGCGCCGAGGTCGTGCGCGGCGCCGTTGCCGCCGTGCCCCGCAGCCAGCACGAAGCCGCGCTGGCGCTGGATTTCACGCCGCGCCAAACGCTTTGGCGCATCACCCTGCCCCAGGCCATCCCGGAAATGATGCCCAGCTTCGGCAATCTGGCCGTGCAGAACTTGAAAGATACCGCGCTGGTGTCCCTGATCAGTTTGGGTGACCTGGCCTTCCGGGCCGAGCAGATCCGCAATTTCACCCAGGACAGCACGACGGTCTACACCCTGCTGCTACTAATGTACTTCGGCATGGCGCTGGTGCTTACCGCGCTCATGCGCCTGCTGGAGCGCCTGGTTGGCCGCTGGCGCGGCGCCAATGCCCCGCAGGGAGGGTGACGCCATGCTTTTTGGAATCGAATGGGACACCAGCAGCAATTGGGCTTTTGCCTGGTCCATCCTTCCCATCTTGGTGAGAGGCCTGTGGGTAACGCTGCAGGCCGCGGCGGTCGGCTTCCTGCTGGCCGCCCTGCTGGGGCTGATCCTCGCCGCCATGAAAGGCGCGCGCTTGCGGCTGATACGCTGGCCCGCCAAACTGATCAGCGAGTTCCTGCGCGACACGCCGCTGCTGGCGCAACTATTTTTCTTGTATTACGTGCTGCCTGATTACGGTATTGTGCTGCACGCTTTCATGACCGGCGCCCTGGCGCTGGGGCTGCAATACAGCGCCTATATGTCCGAGGTATACCGGGCCGGGATCGAAGCCGTCCCGCGCGGCCAGGGCGATGCCGCCCGCGCACTGGACCTGACGCCCGCCCGGACCTTCATTGATGTTGTCATCCCCCAGGCCGTCCCCCGCATTATTCCCGCGCTGGGCAACTACCTGGTGTCCATTACCAAAGACGTCCCCATCCTGTCGGTCGTCTCCATCCTCGACATGCTGGGTGTGGCCAAGATCATAGGCGACCGCAGCTTCAACTATCTGGTCCCCCTCACCCTGGTGGGCGTGCTGTACTTGTTGTTGACGCTCGTGTCGGCAGCGCTGATACGCATGCTGGACCGGCGTCTTCCAAAACAAGGAGTTCCGCTACGATGAATGAGCAAGCCTCCGTCCCCGACACCGACCCCATCATTCGTTTTGACAAGGTGGTCAAACGCTTCGGAGAAACCACCATTCTCGACCAGCTGGACTTCAGCGTGGCGCGCAATGAGATCGTCACCATCATCGGACCTTCAGGCTCGGGCAAGTCAACGGTGCTGCGCATTCTGATGACGCTGGAAACCATCCAGGAAGGCCTGATTCACGTCGCGGGCGAACCGCTGTGGCACGAGCTGCAAGGAGACCGTCTGGTCCCGGCCTCCGTCGAGCACCTGCGCAAAATGCGCAAGCACATGGGCATGGTGTTCCAGCAGTTCAACCTGTTTCCTCATATGACCGTCAGGCGCAATATTACGGAAGCGCCAATGCGCGTGCTGGGCCTGTCCCGCGCCGAAGCGGAAGCCTTGGCCGAGGAATATCTACAGCTGGTCGGGATGATGGAGCATGCCGACAAGTTCCCGCGTCAACTCTCCGGCGGCCAGCAGCAGCGCGTTGCGATTGCCCGCGCGCTGGCGATGCGCCCCAAAATCATGCTTTTCGATGAGCCCACGTCAGCGCTGGATCCCGAGCTGGTCGGGGAAGTGCTGTCCGTGATCCGCAACCTGGCCGATCAGCATGACCTGACCATGTTGCTGGTGACGCACGAAATGCAATTCGCCCGCCAGATTTCCGACCGGGTCTGCTTCTTCGACAAAGGCGTCATCGTGGAAGAAGGCCCGCCGGAGCAGCTCTTCACCGCCCCGGCCGAGGCGCGCACCCAGGCCTTCCTGAAGGATATCCTGGCGCGAGGCTGACCCTGCTCCGGCAGCATTCGTTGAAGCGCTTCGCTATCGGCCTTAGTTCTGTTGCGGTGGGAGCGGCTGGATACGCGGGCGCTGCAAGAGGACAACGCTCCAAACGCAGTCAGGAGTGGGGCTGCGCCAATACCGCTTTCAGCAGACCGGGGAAACGGCTTTCCATCTCGTCCAGCCTGAGCGAGTTCATATGGGTGGTGGCCACACTGTAAGTGCACACCAGCCCAGCATCCCTCAGGACCCGAAAATGGTGCGACATGCTGGATTTGGGCCGCCCATTGCCCAGCGCATTACAACTGGCTTCCTGCGCCTCGGCCAGGCAGCGCACAATCTCCAGGCGCACGGGATCACTCAGCGCGTACAGCACACGCTCCAGAATGAAGTCAGCGGGCTCTGGATGCTTGAAGGGTTTCATGCCTCTTATTCTATACAGCGATTTGTATTTTATCCATTGTTCGAATACTATCGAACAATGGAATTTTTCCCACAGGAACCCATTATGTCTGCGCTGTTTCAACCCTTTACCCTCCAGAGCCTGACCCTGCGCAATCGGATTGCCGTGCCGCCCATGTGCCAGTATTCGGCCACTGACGGCCTGGCCAATGACTGGCACCTCCTCAACTATGCCGGCATGGCGCGTGGCGGGGCCGGTCTGGTGATTGTGGAAGCCACCGCCGTGGCGCCGGAAGGCCGCATTACGCCTGCCTGCACCGGCATCTGGAATGACGAGCAGGCGCAGGCCTTCATTCCCATCGTGCAGGCCATCAAGCAGCATGGCGCGGTGCCCGGCATCCAGATCGCGCACGCGGGCCGTAAGGCCAGCGCCAACCGTCCGTGGGAAGGAGATGATCACATTGCCCCCGGGGATCCTCGCGGCTGGCAAACCATCGCCCCCTCTGCCCTGGCTTTTGGCCAGCATCTGAACCAAACGCCTCGCGAAATGACGCTGGCGGATATTGCACGGGTGCGTGAGGACTTTGTTGCCGCCGCCAAACGGGCGCTTGAGGCTGGCTTCGAATGGCTGGAGCTGCATTTTGCCCACGGCTACCTGGCGCAGAGCTTCTTTTCCGAACACGCCAACCAGCGTACCGACGCCTACGGCGGCAGCTATGAGAACCGCAGCCGCTTCCTGCGTGAAACCTTTGCGGCGGTTCGCGAAGTCTGGCCTGCGCGTTTTCCGCTGACCATCCGCTTTGGCGTGCTGGAGTTTGACGGCAACGACGAACAAACCCTGACCGAATCCATCGATCTGACCCGTAGCCTGAAAGACGCAGGCCTGGACATGATCAGCGTCAGCATCGGCTTCAGCACCCCGGCGGCCACTATTCCCTGGGCGCCCGCTTTCATGGGGCCGATTGCCGAGCGCGTGCGCCGCGAAGCGGGCATCCCGGTATCCAGCGCCTGGGGGTTCGGCGAACCGGCGTTGGCGGAAAAAGCCGTCCAGAACGGCCAGCTCGACCTGGTCATGGTTGGCAAAGCTCACTTGGCCAATCCCCACTGGGCCTATCAGGCAGCCCGTGAACTGAAGCTCGACAAGGCCTCCTGGACCTTGCCCGCCCAGTACGCGCACTGGCTGGAACGGTACTGAAGCCGCCTGACTGCTGCTTTTGCCGCTGGGCCGCTCCCAAGGCAAAAAGCATCCCCCTGGGGGATCGGGCAAGCGCGAAGCAGCTTGACCGAGGGGCTCTTTCTGTAACCAAGCAATTAATCCGTTCTGTTTTGATGATGCATCATCGTTAAGCGAATGCAAACCCGGCAAAGGCCGCGACCGCAAAACATCGCGGCCTTTGCCGCCCCCTCTCCCTCGGGAAGCTCCCCGCTCTTCCTGCTGTCCGGCTTCAACAACCGTTGCAGCCACCCACTTTTGCGTGCTTCATAGCCATCTTGATGAGATGCACTGACTGCGCCGCGTTTTTTTTCAAAACAAACTTCAGTAACAGCCGATACAAGGACCGCCCTATCTTTCGGCACCCTGGGCGATCAGACTGGAACCATTCAACAAGCCAGGCAGCAAGCCTCTTGTGGGGTGAAGCCGAAGCGCCAGCAACTGACGAAGTCTTTTTGAAGGCAGTCTGAGCACCCGCACTGTTCAGTGCCCTAACGCAGTAGCCTGACGAAGGCCAATCCTGGCCCTTGCAGGCGGATTACTCTGAGGAGCAAGTCATGGGACAGAACCAAAACACCGGTAATCAGAACCAGCAAGGTCAGCAAAACCAACAAAACCAGCAAAACCAGCAGGGTCAACAGAAGCAGCAGGGCCAACAAGGCCAGCAGAATCAACAGAACCAGCAAAACAAGTAAACCCGTCAAGCCCCAGGAAACCCGCCACTCGTTTATCGTGGCGGGTTTTTTTATCGCCGGGCCGCTCCCAAGATAAAAAGCGCCCCCACGGGGGCAGCAAGCCAGAGGCGCAGCGTGGGGGGACAATTTTTATCGCCGGGCCGCTCCCAAGATAAAAAAGCGCCCCCACGGGGGCAGCAAGCCAGAGGCGCAGCGTGGGGGGACATTTTTTATCGTCGGGCCGCTCCCAAGATAAAAAGCGCCCCTCCGGGGGATCGGGCAAACGCGAGGCGACTTGACCGGGGCTTTTCTATTTTCCGGAGCTCCAACTTCAAGTAGCATGCAGGCATGACACGCCGCTTGCCCCCTTTTCTCGCACTCTTGCTGCTGTTGGCCATGCTGGGCCAAAGCGCTGCGGTGCTGGCCCGCGCAAGCGCCGAGTATGCTCAGCAAGACAGCCTGGCCCAACTCATCCAGCTCGATCTTTGTAGCCACAATCCAGCGCAATCAGCGCCCGACACCGTTCCTGTCCCGTGCGAGCACTGCCTGACGCAATGCTGCGCCGCCTTTCTGACACCCAGCCCGCCTGCGCTCGAAGCGCTGCGCTTGGCTTGCTCGCCCTGGGCGCCGCTTGCTTTTACCTCAGCCTCCCACCCACCGCCTTCGTGGCGGCGTCCGCACGTTCGCGCACCGCCCGCGCTGGCCTGAATCCCTTTACCTCTTTTTTCTTTTCTGATTCAGGTTTTGCAATGAAAACAACGTTCTCTCATTGGCTGACGGCTGCGGCCCTCGGCGTCTTCAGCGCCCCTCTTTTTGCGCAATCCGCTGTTGAACTGACCGCCCCCTGGGCGCGCGCCACCGTGCAAGGCCAACAGGCAGGCGGCGCGTTCGTCACGCTCCAGAGCGGGCGGGACGATGCGCTGCTGGCAGCCTCCAGCCCCAGCTCGGCAAGCATGGAAATCCATGAAATGCGCCTTGAAGACAACATCATGCGCATGCGCCAGATCTCCAGACTTGCGCTGCCAGCGGACCAGCCCATTGAGCTGAAACCGGGCGGCTATCACTTGATGTTCCAGGGCCTGCGGCAACCGCTGCAAGCGGGGACCGAGGTGGAGGTGACGCTGACTTTCGAGAAGGCGGGCCGACAGACCTTGCGCTTCCCCGTCAGGCCGTTGACGGCGGGCCAACATGACCAGCACCAGCACGGTGGCCATCAGCATGGCGCCGGTCACACGCCCCCGTCAGGCCATCACCACTAACGCCGTCCCGGAAGAAGCGCAGGCCCGGACGCTTGCGCTTCTCCGCTCAGTCGGGCTTTTCGACAAACTGCAACAGACGCTGGCCACGAGACAAGTCCTGGCACCACGCCGCCAGCGCCTCGCCGTCCTCCTTCAACACCTGAAAGCGCAACAAGGCGCCGGAGGCCGTATAGTCTTCGGCCTGGATGCGCGCTCCCAGGCTTTTCAACTTGGCCTGCACGCTGGACAGTTCTGAAAACGTGCACTCGAAGCACGCTTCGGCCCAATCCAGCAGCGGCATTTTCTCCGCGGTGCGCAAGGCATTGGCGGCACAGCCGCCATAAGCACGCATCAACCCGCCCGCGCCCAGCAAGATGCCGCCAAACCAGCGCACCACCAGTACCGCCACCTGATCACATTGCTGTCCATCAATCGCTTGCAGAATCGGCCGTCCCGCCGTGCCGCCGGGCTCGCCGTCATCATTGAACCGGTAGTGCTGCCCAATGCGGTAAGCCCAACAGTTGTGCCGCGCTTCGGGGACCGCGACATCGGCAAAAAAGTCCATCGCCTGCTGAGGCGTCTGGACGGATTGGGCAATGGCAATGAAGCGGCTTTTCTTGACCTCTTCTTGCCAGGTGGCGCGTTGAACCAGGGTGTGAAGCGTACTCATGCCCGAAAGTATAAACAGACGACACGGAAAAGCAGATCCGCACCACCTGAGAATTTGAAAATTTCAAATTTTCTGCTATAGTTCCTCTTCTTGATTCCCCGATAGCTCAGTCGGTAGAGCGACGGACTGTTAATCCGCAGGTCGCAGGTTCGAGCCCTGCTCGGGGAGCCAGTATGCTAAGCCCTTGGTAATTCAACATTGCCAAGGGCTTTTTACATTAGGGCTCTTTGCGCCGCGTCTTCAGACACTTCCGGGGTGAACTTCATGAGCGCCGTTTCCTCTCCCCCCATCAGCTACCGCCACGTGCTGTTCCTGGCCATTCCCATCATTCTGGCCAACTTGACCCAACCGCTGATGTCCGCCGTTGACACTGCGGTGGCCGGCCATCTGCCCGGCGCCCACCATCTGGCGGGGGTTGCCTTGGGCAGCCTGTTCTTCAATCTGCTGTTCTGGGGTTTTGGCTTCCTGCGCATGGGAACCACCGGCGTGGTGGCGCAATACTTTGGCGCGGGCAAGCACGAATCCGTCTTGCTGACGGTTGGGCGCGGCGTGCTGATCGCCAGTTCCATCGGCGTGCTGATCCTGTTGCTGCAACGCCCGCTGATCGATGGCGGGCTCGCCCTGCTCGGCGCCTCCAGCGAAGCCGCCGAACAGGCGCGCCTGTATGCCAACGGCCGGGTATGGGCCGCCCCGTTCGCGCTGATCAACTACGTCATCCTGGGCTGGCTGCTGGGCTGTCAGCGGGTGCGGATCGCGCTGGCCATCCAGATTCTGATCAACCTCGTCAATATGGCAACCGTGTTCAGCTTCGTCTATGGCCTGGATTGGGGCGTCAGCGGCATCGGCCGGGCAACCGCCATCGCGGACTTCAGCGGCGCCGTGGTGGGCGCGGTCCTGATCTGGCGCACCTACCGCAGCCAGCTCAAGACCCTGCGCTGGCGTGAAATCCTCGAACCCACCGCCTTGCGGCGGCTGATCCAGATCAACAGCCATATTTTCGTTCGCACGGCCTGTTTGCTGGCCACCATGGCCTGGTTCACTCACCTGGGCGCCAAGCAGGGAGACGCCCTGTTGGCGGCCAACGCCATTCTTCTGAACTTTCTGAGCTTTACCTCATACGGGCTGGACGGATTCGCCCATGCCGCCGAGACGCTGAGCGGCGCGGCCGTCGGC
>Ga0172382_10013671_pt1 | contig 10430 bp, 8 predicted proteins | sample Leawel138RmetaG_FD_122245 | JGI IMG/M metagenome (GOLD analysis project Ga0172382, IMG submission 122245) | Leachate microbial communities from a municipal landfill in Southern Ontario, Canada - Leachate well 138R metaG | ecosystem: Engineered > Solid waste > Landfill > Unclassified | place...
ACGGTTGATTCTGATGTGCCAAAGGTGCCACTGTATACTTTATCGCTTCGTGTTACCATTAAATCCACCTCCCATTTCTAACTAAAATATATCTATCGTCTTCGCCTACTCCATAAGTTGGTGTTTCCCAGGTATATGTACCTGCACTTGCACCAGCGGTTAAAACCTTTCCTTCGTTTGTAGTTGAATTGGCGGGTACATGCAAATTGCCATCACCTGTGGGATGGGAATAGTTGTTTGCGTTCTCCGCTATTGCTCCTAACTTTGTTTGTTCGGTTGCAGTAAAGACTTTATTGGTTGTTCCGTTTGTTAAAGTGTCTGCGGATTGAGTGCCGGTATGGTTTGTTCTGTCTCTGTCTGTGGAATGATAATGTAACGCACTATTACCACCATCAGTTAAGGCGGTTGCATTAACGTCTGATATGTTATTAACTTCCGCATTATCGTCTATACCACTTAACTTACTTTGTTCGGTTGCAGTAAACACTTTATTGGTTGTTCCATCTATGTGATTATCTGCGTTGTAAACATTCGCCCCTATGTTCGAAGGGTCATAAGTGGACTTCAACATATCCCCGCCACCCGCACCCGATATAGCATCGGCTACCGCTTTTGAAGTGGGGATTGATGTATTGTCTGGCCCTAATGTTGTGACCACAGATGATATACCACTGAATAGGGTTACCAACCCATCATAGGCAGATTTCAATACTGCGGTAAATGTTTTATTGGTTGTACCGTCAGTTATAATGTCGGCACTATGGGTAGCAGGGTGTTCGTAAACGGTGTCTTGTGCAGGAATGCCAAGTGCGGTAATATCTTCTTTGGCAATCGCACCTGTTTTACCGTTGATGGTTGTAATGGTGTCAGTATCGTCTGCCCATGCGATACTTCCTGCGGTTGCACCTGCCTTTAAAACTTTTCCGTTATTTGTGGTGCTTGTTGCAGGCACATGAAGATTTCCGTCAGTTGATGGGTGAACATAATTATTAGCACCATCTTCTACGTTTAGAAGTGTTTGAGCATCTGATTTTGACAAGACTTCGGGAACACCTGTATCTGCGGTTTTCCTACCAAGTAGTGACGCGGTTGCCATGTCCGCCATTTTGGCTAATGTTACCGCCTTCGCCGCAATAGTTGTCGCCCCATCGCCAACAGATGTTACATCGCCAGAATGGTTGGGATGAACATACGCATTTGCATTTTCATCAATCCCTGCAAGTTTAGATTTTTCCGTTGCAGTAGTAAACTTGTTAGTAGTAGCAGTATCGTCTATGTCGTCTGCATCTAATACCACCGCCCCCGTTTTTGTATTTACGGAATCAACGGTGTTTACCTCTGCGTTTTCAGCAATGGTGCCTAATTTTGTTTTCTCCGTTGCGGTAAACACCTTATTAACGGAACCATTGATATGGTTATCAACATCTTTTAATTCTTCCATTATGCCTTGCACCGTTTCAGCACCACCATCTTTGATAGGGGTTGCTCCGATTTGGTCAGCACCAGAAGAACCGTCCACAACAGACTCTAAAGCATCAATCAAACCATCGAAAGCCGCTTTTGTCTCATCATGAAGCAACTGCATATCTTCACGAACTTGTTCTTCGTTTGGCTCATATGTTGGAAAATCCAACGGATTCGTCCAATCTTTCGTGAATACTAATTTCTCCATTATCTATCACCTCCGCTAAATCGATAGAATATCTGTGCGCCAACTAAAGACATGTCCGTGTTTACCACGTTGTTTGTCAAAGTCATTGAAAAATGTCGAACATGAAAACACTGTGGAGTTCTAATGTGTACCGAAGCATATCTGGTTAATGACAGTATGCGAAAAGCAAGGTTTCTGGGGACCAGTTTATTACTATATGCTTGAATAGGTGTTAGATCTTCCGTTACACCGTAGTCGGTATCATAGGTGATCTGTATAACTGTATTTGTATCAGACCGCACAGAGAAAATTACTTTTATAATATCTTTAAAGACCTCATAAGTATTAAAAAACTGTGTGGCAAATTTAAAACGCCGAGTAATCGCCTCGCCAAAATCCGCATATTGGTCACTGGGTTTGACTAAATCGCCTGTCATAGTTCCGTAAAACCAATCGTCATCTCGTTTAATCCAGCATCTTGCTTTTATGTTAGTAAAATAAAACCACACAATGTTCTCTTCATCGCTTCGATATCCCGAAATTCCATAATCCCACAAATAGGCGTGTTCGTTTGCTATGATCCAATATCTCTGCCCATCATCAAAACTACTAACTGCGGCTGCGGATACGGCTCTTACGTCTTCCAATAATCCCGGCCTCTCATCTGTCCCATTTATGTTCCTGCCGATTTTTGATACCGTATTCTCACCCGCACTCGTAGTATCCATTAACACACAGGGCCCGACTTCGGTATTACAAAATATCAGATTGTTCATAATAAGTTTAATAGTGCCAGGTAAATTACATCCAATTCTGTCATTGATTAAAGTGTAAGGTAAAGACATATAATCTTTTTCATCAATTGTTTCAATTAAAGAATACGCCTTCCCAATGGATCGTTCTTTGAATATAATCAACATGCCCTGCTGCCTACCAAAACCAGTTATGTATTCAGTAGCATCACTACCGGCAAAATTGTAATAATCAAAAGGAAAATATGTTGGATCAAGAACGGTGTGCGACCCACTCCAGAAATAAGCGTTCGGCTGTTTGGTCGGGCCGCCAACAACTACCGCAAGATCCGTGTCCCCCCCAAACACCGTAGCTACTCTGCAACTTAAAATACTGTTTTGTGTATCCTCATCTGCTTTAAAACATGTAATCTTAACCCCATTAAGAATCGGCGGGTCCGCTTTAGTGGGCACAACATCAAACGTTACAACACCGAGCGTCCTATCTACTTCAAAATCTTCACCTTCCGTCAGTTCCACCCCATCCACCGTTACAACTACTGTTGTTGCATCTAAACTTTTATACGGTAGATAATATTCGTCACTGGTTCCGTCCGCCGTAAACCATATGGTTTTACCTGCCGATAATCGGTTTTCCGGCTGGTATAAATCACCACCCGAACCATCTGGATTGCGGTTCATCGCAACAACCGGGATATACGGTTCTACTGGTAAAACGGATAAATCTGGTTCAATTACCAGATATTCCGCCCCGTTCAAATAATAAAGCTTCTCTGCAAAAGCGAAAAAGGTTCCGCCTTGCGGAGTAACTCCAGAATACAAATTAGCCTTTTCGCCGGTATCCAAATCTACACTATAAATTCTGGTACCCGCATGTACTATCCCCTTTCTCTGGAATTCTCTACCATAACACGCATAAACCCCATTATAAAAACTGCTTTCAATAACCCCGCTGCTTTCTACCTCCACCGTACCAGTGAAAGAAGCGGGCGTAGGATTATTGCCTCCACCGGGTTCACTCTCAATCAATGTAATCGAATCCAAAACCGATACAACATCATAAATTTCAGAGATTGCAAAAGTCTCAGACAAAACTGCGGCCAAATTCGCAACTGAAGCATCTATATCTTCCCCGATTTCAAAATCTGTTCCCGCAATAAATGTTTCTCCGCAAATTGTTACTGTATCCGCGGCTACGAAATTCACCACCACCGTATAACTGATTTGGCCAGCTATCATCGGAAACGGCTCTCCCATTAAAAAATCTTGCCCTTTTCGAGATCCCAACGCGCCATCAACCCAGTACATGTTTTCCATGTCCGGACTCTGGTTCGCGCCAATTCTATAATCCAACTCCCACGTATTTAAGCCTCCATCTAAACGGGATATATCCAATGATTTTTCTTTGGGAGGTGATGGTATGCCGAATTTATAATTGAATACGGGTCTAACCCCCATTTATTTCACCCCCATATCTCGTATACATCCCCTATCGAGTCTATAGAAACTTCCAAGCCTTCTTCCAACCTGGACAATTTGGTCTCGTAATTATTGTAAAGTGTTGCCGCCAAATAAGGATTATCCTGCTGTACTAACATTGCTGCTACATAATACGCAATTAAAATATGCGTATCTTTACTGTTATCCAATTCTGTGCTTTCTGGCGTGGCCGTTGTTATTTTTACTGGAAATCTATAATATGGCGCATATATACTCCCTGCTAAATCGCCTCGGACAACGAATTTACTAGCACTCATCCACTTAACTTCTTCACCATTTCGTAAGAGTTTATTGTCTAAAAATATACTCCCACCATTCCCGCGTTGGTAAAAATCAACCGGCATACTATACTCAACCCAAGTATCTTCGTCCCCTTCTGTTTTTGTCACTTTGTATTCTGCTGCAATTTTTTTAGCGGCTGTTGCTATTACCATTTGCGCATCATTAATAAGACCTATCATCCTCAAAAGATAGTCGGACTGCCCGTTATAAGTCAAAGCGACAGTATTACCGGAAACCGAATATCTCTCTATCAGTTTCAAGGTCTCGTCTTTTACCTCTTTAATATTCATAAGCCCAACACCCTTTCAGTATTTGGATGATACTAAAAAAGGGCAGATTACTCCGCCCCCTTTATAAAACTACTACCCTTCGTTCGCAACTACGGTTGCTTTACCAACCGCAACGGCTTTATCCGCTGAATTGGCTTCGGCGATTTGTACAACTGTTTCAGTCGTAATATCAATTACGCCGTCTGCAGGAACTGCGGTCCAGGCACTAACATCGGTGCCATATACAACAGCTGTTTCACTGGTGCCTGCTTTGTAAACCAAACTGTGCCCGCTCAGAACGGTGCTTGGAGTAGCTGCAATAACAGACTCTCCGGCTTCAGCACCCGCCACAGAAGTAACGGTTAAAGCACCGAGAACACCTGACCCTTTATGGAAATACAAAGCATCAACCTTCTCATCAAGTACAAACGCATCATAGATGATACGCCCTTCAACGAGCCAACCGCTAATGCCCGGAGGATTATCGTGGATCTTGTAATCCTCTAACTGCTTCGGAGCGACTGTCGCAACCGGATGCACCAAGATAAAGGAAGCATCCCTGGGAAGTCTGGATTTCGGAACCTTAACAATCTTGGTTCCGTCCACCTCGCCAAGAACACCCTTGATGATCATCTCTTGCGATAAATCACTGTACTTCATGAACGCCGAATCCTGCTTCAACAAGTTAGCAAACTTGTAAGAACAGAACGCAACACGTCCACCGTCAGGAACATTCGCATCACCTAATGACTCTTGCGCTGCCAAGAATGCTTCATAGGCATTTTGATTAGTTACTGCGGTTTCTCCAAAGTTTCCTTCCGAACAGGCCTTGTCCGCCTGCTTGAAAAATACATATGTATCAAACTCAGGAGTTACTACCTCTTTCATCTGACGAGACAAAGCTTTGCCCGCATCCATAACCATTTGAGTCTGAAGCTTGTTGCCTCGGTCAATGGTGAAAGTAAAAGACCTGTCCTTCGTCAAAGTCATCGACTGAACATTGTTCTGGAGTTCAGAAGGAGAACCATAACGGCTAGAACCGGTACGGCCATAGTCGTTCATTGTGGCCGTAGGAATGGAGTATACATTAACTGTAGCTACTCCGGTAAATTCGTAGTCGTTAGAAGTACCCATAAGCGCTTGTGAATCGCGGGTAAACCTCTCATCAACTTTATTCGAATATTTTGTCGCCAAATTAACTGCCATTTGTAATCACAACCTTTCTACATTGGATTACCAATCGTCGCTGTCAAACCCTATCTCGAAAGCATCTTTCGCTTTCTGCTTAGTGGAACCGTGTTTAGTCACCGCCGCAACCGGGGCTTTCGCAGCCGCCGACTGGTTTTGTTTTAAGATTTTCAGCTCGTCTTGAGCCTGCTTATTTTTAAATCGTTCGTAGGCTACAGGTAGTGATGTTCCGGTTTTTACTGCTGCAATAACTTCTTCCGGTAACTTCGTTACATTCGGATTCAGTCGTACAAACTCATCTAATTCCTTGTCCAACTTGTCTTTGGCCGGATCGACTTGAACTTGTGGGGTAATGGCTGATCGTTTTTTCTCGATCTCCCGTTCTACAAGATCCCTTGCTACCGCCTCATGTAGACCATCGTTCACAAGTTCTTCCACCTGCTTTTCTATGTAGTTCTTTTCAGCAGCATCTACCATTTCATCCGCACTCTTAAAACCCATTAACTTTGCAAGACGTTCTGACTTACCGAGCTTGTCTTCAAGTTCTTGAGTTTTTAAAAGCACCTTGTCATAGTTCATCCCCTTCTGAATGAGTGGTGCTGCTTCGTCTTCGTCCAACTCACGTTCTTCGTGGTTGTACTTGACTTTGATCTTAGCTTTCTGAACAGTTTCTTCCGGTTCGGGCTCTTCGGTGGGAGCTTCCTCTTCCGCTGCAAACGCTTCATCAACCTCGTCCACATTTTCGATAACATCAGTTTCGGTCTCCGTGGTGGGAGCCTCTTCTTCGTCACCCATTTCGAATATGTCTTTGCCTTCTTCAAAACCTTCCGGCATGATCATATCGTCTGTATCATTACTCATAGTACTCTCCTTTCATGGTGAGAAAGATAATTAAAAAAGAGCCTTTTGGCTCAGTTTTTAAAAATTAATTAAACATTAGATTTCATGTGTTTCTCCGTCCCGCTTAAGGTAAGAACAGGACACTCTTTACTGGAGGGTTTAAAACTATTGGTTTCCCCATACCCCCCATAATCCAAAGTCGCTGCAGTATTGATAAAAAGTTTATCTACCATAGCTATAGAACTGTTTTGCATGTTAACTCTGTAGAATGCTTCTCGGAACGCACCCGGCATATGTGTGTGTGAATGAACATAAATGTCCGCATCCACTATGCCTGCTAAATCACTTAATCGATTAAATTTACCACCTACTTTCTTTCCACCACCAGAGCCGTGTATGGTATAAATCGTATATGCTACTTTCCTCTGTTTAATGTTGTTTCCAAATCTTACAAACAGAAGATTACCGGTATCTGAATACTTGTCTACAATTCCTAACTCTCGCGCTACCCTTCTTGTAATGTCTACCCCGCCCGTCTTCCAGGTTCTAATCTCGTGATTTCCTGGAACCGCGCTCCAAATCTTATCTTTTATCGGGTCAAACAACTCGACTGCTTTATCAATTTCTTCATCGGGAGTATACTTCTCGGAATAAGAATCTGATACAGAAGTTATCGTAGCGTTATTAATTAGGTCGCCGTTCAACATTGCAAAAGCATTTGGTGTGTTCTTTACATACTCAATCCGTTCTTTCAGCAACTTCTCGTCTGAAAATATATCCCCCACGTGGTTATCTGCAAAAAAATGTACTTCAACATTCGTAATTGTCTCGGGTAGATCTATTTTAATCACTCTCACTCAGCACTCACCCCCGTAGCTGCAAGTATTTGCTTTTGGGCGTAGGGCGGGATTGCGTTAAAATCTGCTTGAGATCCACTAGGTAGATTCCCTGCAAACGCCCCCATCCCTGCACCGCTTTCAAAACCCGTATTCGCAGGTTGTGGGGCCATGCCTTGTTGCTGCATTTGTTTGTGCTTGTCAATCAACTCCTCCTTTAAAGGAATGTATTCTTCCGGCATACGCTCTAAGTAATCGATAAAGTCTAACAACCCGTCTCTTAAAAGATTGTCTAATGTCTGTACAATCGCCACCCTGGACCAATAAGTAGATGCGCCCACGTCTGCACGCACATTTAACCATAGGTGTTTAAGCTGATTGAAATCAAACATCTCAATAACTTTCTGCTTTTGGACAGTCAGAATGTTCTCCATCATCGGTTCACCTGTAACTGGATCTGAAACCGGCTGACCGTTATTCGGATTAATCATTGGCTTTTGTGATGGTATTTGTATGTCTCTGGTTCTGACAACAGGCCTTTCACCATAATAGGTGCCCATCATATCCAATAATATACGGCCAATGTCCTCTACCCACTCATATCTGTTTGAACCTGGGTTTTCTAATGGCACTTGTGACGCCGACTGTAAGGCGATCAAGGCGGATGTGTTTTCTGGCCTTGCATTACCTAGCTGCGCGTCAGTAGCCCCCAGTGTCTCTTTAGTGTACTGCAGCGCCATATCTATGCACTGCATAATCTGTGTGGACATATCTGCCGGTTGAATTACCGAATAAACATCGTGTAGTGCTGTACCGTCAGGAAGATTACTAAGTTTAATGGCTTGTCCTACGGTATTATCCCAGTGTGGTAAATAGTTGCCATTATACAGTATCTTTGGAAACCCTAGCATTTGTTGGTGACGCATAACTAAGGCAAACATACTATTAATGTAAATCTGGTTAGGAATAATACCCGTTACTATGGATCTGCCATGATACTGATTCTTCTGTCTCTCCCAATTGCCCCAAGCTATGGGATAATATGTTAAATCAGTATCTACCTCTTCAAATATCGTTACGTTCCTCGTATGCTTACTTACACATACCGTTGTTACTGTGTCCTTGACAGGTTGCAACTTATAAACAGGCTCCCCTGCTATATCGTAAACTGGGAAACCGTCTACTGTATCTACTACTGGATTGCCCGCCTTGTCTGTAACAACTTCCATTTTGTCGCTTCCGTCGGGATTCTTTAAAGTTATTTCTTTCTCTCGTTTAGTGTACATATAAATGTACAGCGCTTTACCGTATTCGTCCCCTTCAATCAGTTCAATTTTTCCACCTTGCGCTGCTTGTCTTTGGTATTCCGAATCACTTTGAATACTGCTACTCAAATCTAAAGATGCGCCCTTATGGTATTTGACGTACTCAGACCGTAAAGATTCAACAGTATCTCTGCCGACTATAAGGATGTATGGTTGATCCTCAACTATCGGTGTGTTTGGATTGCCAAACATAACATTTAAACCGTCCACTAGCTCCATACAGATCTCGCCCCGATAAGTACCATACGCACCTCCGTAAGGAATCTTGGTGGGATCCCAGTAAAAATGCGCACAATAGTCACCGGTTTGCGCTCCGTCAAACAGAGCCTCCCGGATACGAAAGTCCATTTTAAATTTATCAAACAAGTTCTCCACTTCTGCCGTAGCCATGGCCGCAGCATTACTGCTTTCATCCCCCAGATTTGTTCCGTCTTTATTCTGAAGAGGCTCATAGTTTACCTTTGTGGCAGAAGAAGTAAGAGAGGCTACAAACAAACTTACAATACGCTTGATGATGTTAAACACTGGCCGGGGCAATTGACTCATTGCGCTGTTCATGGGTAAATTTAGCCATTGATTACCTGTGAAGAACTCGATATTGGTATTTACTAGCGTATATTGGTTAGGTTCTAACCGATTGTTGTATTCAACACCCCTCTCATATAGCTCCCAGGCTTTCGTAATCCTCTCTCTTTTCGTCTTCGCTCCCAGGCTTATCGTGTTTCCACCACTCATTTCTTCTCACCCCCTTCCAAAGGCGGTGCGTAGGCGTCCGTTACACTGTAACTCATTAACGCTTGGAACGCCGCCGCTTCAGCAACTAGTTTCTTTTTTAGATCCTCCAACTCTCTCATATCTTTAAACTCTGGCTCCGCATCCGGTGGCTTCTGCGCCACCGTTTTAGGTAGTTTATTGTGCCTCCAGTAATACACCGCTCCTACGATAACCAGTCCGATCAATACGAGATTAATACCAACCAGTACCGCTATCATATACATCAAAGATATCCCCCTCCTTTTTGTCATACACATCAAACATATTGTTGTTGGCAAACTTCTTGGCCTCTTGCTCCAAATACCAAGCATCATCGTCTTGCGGTTCTATCTTTCGGCTACCACGCGACCGATATATGCAAAAACCCCGTAAACTGTCTAAACTGTGCGTCAGCTCATGGGGTTTATCTGCTATATCATTTATTTTCGTCTCGCTATGCTGCACCGCGGGTATACACCTTATAGCGTTTACACAACTCGGGAAAAACCGCAACTTCGCTATCGTAATACCTTGCTCATCTTTAAATGGGTTTAACCACTCCTTCATGGACATCCACCCATCTATCCGATCATTGTTCGTTCTTGTAAGGTTAATGCCGTTTTCTCTGAATATGTCTGCTACGCTCTTTCCTGTCTCTTGTCTTCTGTTCCACAAATCCGGGGGCGCGAGGTATGCGTAGATCTCATGCCCAATCTCTTTAGTTGCTTTTTTTATTATTTCTGCAGCATTAGAGATGATAAGATTCGGTTCGTATACCTCGCGAATTACATATCCCCGGTCGTGTTCGTCAAGTGCGATCCAATATGCTGCCAACATGTCAAGCCCATAGTCCATTGTAAAATACAGTCGCCAATGTTCGGGTATCGGGCCAAACGGATCACAGACATGTATCTCTCTGTTAAACTCGGGAAAAAACTGACCTTCAAACAGATCCCAAGAACCGTCCAACAATGCTTTCCGTTGCTCATCTGGTAAATCTTCCAACCTCTTTACATAGTCCGGGTCTTTCAACA
>Ga0172382_10013672_pt1 | contig 10429 bp, 8 predicted proteins | sample Leawel138RmetaG_FD_122245 | JGI IMG/M metagenome (GOLD analysis project Ga0172382, IMG submission 122245) | Leachate microbial communities from a municipal landfill in Southern Ontario, Canada - Leachate well 138R metaG | ecosystem: Engineered > Solid waste > Landfill > Unclassified | place...
CATTAATGTTCGTTCCATCCTCTTAAATTAATTAATTAATTTACTAAAAGGTACTGTTTTCTCAGAACAATTTGGGGGTACTGTTTTCTCAGAACAATTACACTTTGGTGTAATAGGGTTAACTAATTTCGGAGCTTATGATACTCTAATTATTGCCCTCGTTTCAACATCTATAAAAATGTCACCTGTTTCATATTGACAAAAATAGGGTGATTTGTTACTTTGACATCTGCTCAACTGCTAAGATGGTAAAACTGTGGTAGAGTGGACAAATTTTTATTTGCCCTTGTAGCTCAGCCGGCAGAGCACCACCATGGTAAGGTGGGGGTCATCGGTTCGAATCCGATCGAGGGCTTGTTTTTACGAAGAGGGAGTCGACTAGGACGACGAGGAGTTATAAATGGCTGGTAATTCGAAAAAGAAAGGACCTGTAGAAAAGATAGCCTTGCAATGCACCGAGTGTAAGCAGCGAAATTACACTACCGAGAAAAACAGGAGAAATACCCCTGAAAAATTTGAGATGAGTAAGTATTGTCCATTTGATCGCAAACATACCATCCACCGGGAGACAAAGATAAAATAGCTGAACGAGAGGCAAACAGGTCAGTAGCTCCAATGGCTAGAGCGCTGGTCTCCAAAACCAGATGTTGTAGGTTCGAGTCCTACCTGACCTGTTGGCCTGTCGCGCAAGGAGAAATCTAATGAAAAAATTGATTCGCTATCTTAAGGAATCACGACTTGAACTCAAGAAGGTCGTCTGGCCTTCACGTGAAGAGGTACTCTCTTCTACCAAGGTAGTGCTTATTTCCACTGCCATTTTTGCTATTGTCCTAGGGTTAGTCGATTTCTTGTTGGTACAGGGTGTTGACCTAATCTTTTAGGAGTAGACATGGCAAAAGGGTGGTATGTAGTACACACATATTCTGGTTATGAGAATAAAATAGAGAAGATAATCCGCAAGATGATTGAGAGCGACAGAGAATTTGCTGAGGTCGTTCTTGATGTTAAAGTCCCCACTGAAGAAGTGGTGGAAGTCAAAGATGGTGTTAAAAAGAGTGTTCAGCGCAAGATTTTTCCTAGTTATATCCTAGTGCAAATGGATCTTCCCGAGTTTCAATGGGAATATTTCTGTTCTCAGGTGAAACGCATTCAGGGCGTTACCGGTTTTGTGGGCTCCCTTGATGGGCGTAAACCCAATCCCCTCAGTAATGAGGAGCTTAAGGGCATTTTACAGAAGACCGGAGAGATTAAGAGTGAGAAAGTTATTCGTGTGAAGCAGTCATTTAGTGAAGGTGAACACGTTAAAATTATTGAAGGACCTTTTGAGTCCTTTACCGGAACTATTGAGGAAGTAAATTTGGAGAAAGGACGCTTAAGGGTTTTGGTCGGTATTTTTGGCCGCTCAACCCCGGTTGAAGTCGATTTTCTCCAAGTTGAGAAAATGTAGATTTTTGAGATTTATTCTCCCTCCGACTAGATTCGGAAGGTGGGAGCTCCTCCTTAGAGGGGGGCGTTAAGACCAGCGCGTGAGAGACCGCGTAAGGAGAGATGTTATGGCAAAGAAAAAGGTTGCGGCACTTATTAAGTTACAGTGTCCCGCCCAAAAGGCGACGCCGGCGCCACCAATTGGACCCGCATTGGGTCCCCATGGTGTCAGTGCGCCTCAGTTTGTCCAGCAGTTCAATGACAGGACTAAAAACTTTGAAGCTGGACTAATCATCCCGGTAGTAATTACCGTTTATGCAGACCGGTCGTTCTCTTTTATCCTTAAGACGCCACCTGCTTCTGTTTTAATTAAGAAAGCTTGTGGACTTGAGAAGGGCTCCGGTGTTCCGCACACCCAAAAGGTGGCGAAGTTGACACAGGCTCAGTTGACTGAGATTGCCCAGACGAAACTCCCCGATTTGAGTGCCAACGATATTGAGGCAGCCAAGAAGATTGTTGCCGGCACAGCACGGAGTATGGGTGTTGAAGTGGAGGCGCAAAAATGAGACGAGGAAAGAAATATACCGAGGCGCTTAAGCAAGTAGACCGGACTACTCAATACTCTTTTAAGGATGCTGTTGAGTTGGTTAAGAAAGTGGCATATGCCAAATTCGACGAGACGGTGGAGATCTCTTTAAATCTTTCTTTGAAGAAGAGTCAAACTGTCCGTGACACCGTCGTCCTTCCCCACCAGTTCTCCGCTGAAAAGCGGGTGTTGGTTTTTGCCAAAGGTGAAAAAGCCCAAGAGGCTTTAGACGCCGGAGCAACTTATGTTGGCGATAACGACTTAGTCGAAAAGATCCGTGAAGGGTGGCTCGATTTTGATGTAGCGGTAGCTACTCCCGATATGATGAAAGATGTTGGGCGATTGGGACCAATCCTAGGGCGCAGAGGACTGATGCCCAACCCAAAAACTCAAACAGTCACTTTCGATATTAAAGGGGCTTTGGCAGAACTAAAACAGGGACGCGTTGAGTTTAGGTCCGATAAAACCGGTGTTGTCCACTTGGCAATCGGCAAAGTATCGATGGATGGGGATAAAATTGTTGAGAATGCAAAGGTTGTCTTGGCTGAGGTTTTGAGAAGAAAACCGGCAGATGCCAAGGGCGACTTCTTAAAGAGCATTGCGGTTAGCTCAACCATGGGCCCTGGGGTGATGGTTGCAGTTAGGGACAACGAGTAGAAGGAGAAGAGAGATGGCTGAGTATAAAACGAAGAAAGCCCAGCATAAAGTGGATGCTGTCAGTGAGATGAAAAATGAGTTCTCCAACTATGATGGGTTTGTATTTACCGATTATCGTGGTATGAGTGTTGAGCAAATTACCAATTTGCGCAAACAGATACTTAAAGAGGAAGCCTCTTTCAGGGTTGTCAAAAATAGATTCGCCCAGCTCGTTATGGATGAATTGAAAGTAGAAGGGGTTAAGGAACACCTTGTTGGTCCAACTGCTGTTTTACTGACTAAAGGGGAGGATGCTTCCAGTATCGCTACCAAGATCCTTTTTGACTTTGTTAAAAATAGCCCACTAGAGGTAAAGGGAGCCTATCTCGCCGGACAATTGTTCGATAAAGATGCGATTGAGGCTTATAGTAAGTTGCCCACAAGGCTCGAGCTAATCGCTATGGTGATGGGGACCATTAAAGCCCCTCTGTCAAAGCTGGCTAGGACCCTACAGGCAATCGTCGATTCTAAATCAAATTAGACGGTATTAGTCTTCACGTTTACGTAGACCTGCTACTACCGTTCATAAATTAAGGAGAAGATAATATGGCTACAAAAAAAATGGATGAAATTTTAGAAGCAATTGCTAACATGACTGTTCTTGAGATTTCCGATCTCATCAAAGCCATGGAAGAGAAATTTGATGTTACTGCTGCGGCTCCTGTCGCTGTAGCTGCTGCCGGCGCCGGTGCTGCTGCTGAAGAGGTTGAAGAACAGACAGAATTTGACGTCATTCTCAAGGGCGTTGCCGATGGAAAAACTATCCCCGTTATTAAAGAAGTCCGTGCTATTACCGGTTTGGGGCTCAAAGAAGCTAAGGACCTTGTTGTGGCTGGCGGTGCAATTAAAGAGGGGGTTTCCAAAGAAGAAGCTCAAGGAATTAAAGAAAAACTTGAAGCTGCAGGCGGTACTGTTGAAGTTAAATAGTCTGCACTTTTTAGAGTTAAAACAGGCGCAAGCCTGAGGGATCAGCCACCGAATTTTTTCGGTGGCCGATTGTGTCTACTACAATCCGATGTGTGGGTCTTCGGGTTAAGCGGCCCGAATCTTCCGCAACACAGACCACCGGAGGGTACCAATGGTTGCCAGAGGCAATTCAATTAATAGAAAATATATTGGGACACACACCAAAGAGGTGTGTGAACTGCCGAATCTTGTTGGGATTCAACTAGATTCGTATGAAAGATTTCTCCAACTCGACCGGATAAAACGGGGAGAGGAGACCGATCCTTCTTATGGATTGGAACAGGTCTTTCAATCAACATTTCCAATCGAAAGCCAAAATGGGGAGATGTGTCTCCACTACCATGGCTATACGATTGACTACAACAACATTAAATTCTCCGAATTTGAATGTAAACGTAAAGGGAGAACCTATTCTATCCCCATTAGGGCAACCATCAGCCTTGAGCTGACGGCAACGGGAGAGCTTCGCCAAAGAGAGATATTCTTTGGAGATTTCCCCCTCATGACCGATAGGGGTACTTTTATTATCAACGGGGCAGAGCGGGTTGTTGTTAGCCAAATCCACCGTTCTCCCGGTGTAATTTTCTCCGACGATAAAGGGGTTTACTCTTCAAGAATTATCCCTTACAGGGGTTCTTGGTTAGAGTTTGAGATTGAAGATAAGAAGAAAGAGCTCATTTATGCCAAAATTGACAGAAAGAAAAAGATTTTGGGCACTCTTTTCTTAAGGGCAATTGGCTTTGACACCCGCGAGAAAATTATTGCCAGTTTTTATAAACCTAAAGAAGTGGAACTTCTCAAGGACCCCCAGGCCAATAATGAATTGGTTGGAGAGGTCGTTTTTAAAGATATCTATTCAACCAAAGGGGTTAAAAATGCCCCAAAACTCCTTAGAGCAGGCGATGAACTCTCCCCGGCTATTCTTGAGGCTCTCGTTAAGGATGGTATCAAAAACCTCCAAATCATAGACGAGAAGCATCCCGACTCTCTCCATTCACGCCTAATCCTCAACTGTTTTGAGATTGAAGATGCTAAATACACCCAAGAGGGGAACGATGAACCGCTGAAGGAAGATGTCCTTTCGCCCATCTACGCCGTCTTACAGCCCGGTGAAATGATAGCTATCGAACGGGCGGAAAAAGATCTGCCCGATCAGTTTTTCTCGAGCCGACGTTATGATCTGGGGAGTGTTGGACGTTACAAATTTAACAAGAAGTTCTCTACCGATGATGAGAGTGATGAGGAGATGAGTACCGATTTAACGGTTTTAACGCCTCAAGATATTACCAATACGATGGGTTTCCTCATCAAGGTCTATATTGGAGAAGAGAACGTCGACGATATCGACCACCTGGGTAATCGACGAGTCCGCTCTGTCGGGGAACTCCTTCAAAACCAACTTAGTGCAGCGTTTGCGAGGATGGAGAGGATTGCCCGTGAAAGGATGAATTTAGAGAGTAATCAGGCGAAACCACAAGATTTAATCTCGATTAAGCCGGTGGTAGCCGCTATTAAAGAGTTCTTTGGTTCCTCTCAGTTGAGTCAATTTATGGACCAAGTGAACCCCTTGGCAGAGTTAACCCACAAACGGCGTCTTAACGCTTTAGGACCGGGAGGACTTTCCAGAGATAGGGCCTCTTTTGAGGTGCGCGACGTCCACTACACTCACTATGGGCGAATGTGTCCCATTGAGACCCCTGAAGGACCCAATATTGGACTGATTGTCTCTTTAGCCAACTATACGAGGGTTAATAAACATGGATTCCTGGAGACCCCCTACCGCAAAGTTATCGATGGGATTGTTTCTGATAGCTACCGCTATTTAGATGCCAACGATGAGGATAAATACTTTATCGCGCAGGCCAACTCTCCTTTAGATAACAAGGGAAATTTCCTTGAGGAGAATATCCCTGTTAGGCGTAGTGGCGACTACACCACCCGTGAAGCTAAAGATGTCAGGTACATGGATGTCTCTCCAATGCAGGTTATCAGTGTAGCTGCCTCTTTGATCCCATTCTTAGAGCATGATGATGCCAACAGGGCCCTGATGGGCAGTAACATGCAACGACAAGCTGTGCCACTCCTCTTCCCTGAAGCCCCCTATGTGGGGACCGGAATGGAGGGGCGTACAGCCTACGACTCGGGTGTTTTAGTTAAAGCTAGGCGGGCCGGGACGGTTAGTTACGTCTCCTCACTAAGAGTTGAAGTTCTCCCCGATAAGAGTGAAATCGAGGGGGAGATTGACACCTACCATATCCAGAAATTTGAAAGAACCAACCAAGATACTTGCTTTAACCAGAAACCAATTGTTGTCAAAGGCGACCATATTGAAGAGGGGCAAGTAATTGCCGATGGACCGGCGACCCATGATGGGGAGTTGGCCCTTGGGCGCAACATTTTGGTCGGTTTTGTCCCTTGGAATGGTTACAACTACGAGGATGCGGTTCTTATCTCTGAGAGGGTCGTCAAAGACGATATCTACACTTCAATCCATATTAAAGAGTTCTCTACCGATATCAGGGAGACTAAGTTAGGACCCGAAAAACTGACTAGGGATATCCCCAACACCAGTGAAAAGAGTTTGGAACAATTGGATGAAGATGGTATTGTCAGAGTCGGTTCGGTTGTACGCCCCGGCCATATTTTGGTGGGGAAAGTAACACCCAAATCTGAATCTGATACTACCCCTGAATTTAAGTTGCTCAACTCTATTTTTGGAGAGAAGGCCAAAGAGGTGCGCGATACCTCCCTTAAAGTTCCCCATGGGACAGAGGGGACCGTCATCGATATTCAACGTTTAAAACGGAGTGAAGGTGATGAACTTCCCCCCGGCGTTGATGAGATGGTGAAGGTTCTGATTGCTACAAAGCGCAAGCTTCGTCAAGGCGATAAGATGGCCGGACGGCATGGGAACAAGGGTGTTGTCGCCCTAGTTCTACCCGAAGAGGATATGCCTTTCATGGAAGATGGCACCCCGCTTGATGTCTGTTTGAACCCATTAGGGGTCCCTTCTAGGATGAATATAGGGCAGTTGATGGAAACCCAGTTAGGCTGGGCGGCCAATAAATTGGACGAATGGTACTCTTCTCCGGTTTTCCAGTCAGCCTCTGTTGAGGAGATTGAAGCTAAAATGAAAGAGGCCAATCTCCCCATAAACTCCAAGACAACCCTTTACGATGGACGTACCGGGGTGCCTTTTGTCAATCCGGTCTTCTGTGGTTATACCTACTACCTAAAGTTGCACCACTTGGTAGACGATAAGATGCACGCCAGATCAACAGGTCCCTATTCGCTGGTGACCCAGCAACCCCTCGGTGGTAAAGCCCAATTTGGTGGTCAGAGGTTGGGAGAAATGGAAGTTTGGGCACTTGAGGCTTATGGAGCTGCCAATACTTTACAGGAGCTCCTGACAATCAAGTCAGATGATATGAATGGACGGGTGAAAATATACGAAAGTATTGTGAAAGGGGAGCCGGCTACCAGTGCCGGTATGCCTGAGGCTTTCAATGTGCTCGTTCAAGAAGTTCGTGGGTTAGCCCTCGACATGTCCGTATATGACTCTAAGGGGAGACAATTGCCCTTAACAGAGCGGGACGAAGAGCTAATCAACAAACGCGAATCAAGTAATTAAGCAGGAGATTTCGGATGAAGGAAATTCAGGATTTCGACAGCATCATGATAAAACTGGCCAGCCCTGAGCAAATCAGAGCTTGGTCATACGGTGAGGTCAAGAAACCGGAGACAATTAACTACCGGACACTACGACCGGAGCGCGACGGACTCTTTTGCGAGAAAATTTTTGGAACAACTAAAGAGTGGGAGTGTTACTGCGGTAAATTTAAGTCTATCCGCTACAAAGGGGTGATTTGTGACCGCTGTGGCGTTGAAGTGACCCACTTCAAAGTTCGTAGAGAGAGGATGGGGCATATCGATTTAGCTTCGCCTGTCTCCCATATCTGGTATTACCGATCGGTGCCCTCGCGGATGTCCCTTATTTTAGATATCCCTCGGACCGCTTTACAATCGATTCTCTACTACGAAAAATATGTGGTCATCAATCCAGGCGAAACGGAGTTACTCTACAAGCAACTGCTCACCGAGGATGAGTACTATGAGGCGAGAGAACAGTATGGTGAGTCCTTTCAAGCGATGATGGGGGCTGAGGCGATTAAGATTCTTTTAGAGAACTTAGACTTAGAGAGTCTCTCAGGGGAACTCAGAGAGCAGATGATTGCCAAGGGCGAGAAGGCCGATAAGCGCCTTCTGAAACGTATAGAGGTTGTCGAAAACTTCCGCGATAGTGGCAACCGCCCCGAGTGGATGATCCTCACGGTTATCCCCGTTATTCCCCCTGAGTTGAGACCCATGGTCCAACTGGATGGTGGGCGATTTGCCACCAGTGATCTCAATGATCTCTATCGGCGGGTAATTAACCGCAACAACCGGCTGACCCGTTTAATGAGTCTGCACGCCCCCGACATTATTATTCGCAATGAGAAGCGGATGCTCCAAGAGGCCGTCGATGCCCTTTTTGACAATTCGAAGAAGAAGCGGGTGGTCAAAGGTGCCTCTAACCGTCCCCTTAAGAGCCTTTCCGATATGCTTAAAGGGAAGCAGGGGCGCTTTAGACAGAATTTACTCGGTAAACGCGTCGACTACAGCGGACGATCCGTTATTGTTGTTGGACCCGAGCTTAGGCTACACCAGTGTGGACTCCCTTCAAAGATGGCTTTAGAGCTCTACAAGCCGTTTATCATGAAAAAGTTGGTGCAAAAAGGGGTAGTCTACAATATTAAGAAGGCCAAAACCCTTGTTGAACAAGAGACCCCTGAGGTCTGGGCAATTTTAGATGATGTAGTGAAAGAGCACCCTGTTTTACTTAACAGGGCTCCGACGCTCCACCGCCTGGGTATCCAAGCTTTTGAGCCGGTCTTGGTCGATGGGAAAGCTATTAGGCTCCACCCGCTAGTTTGTCATGCTTATAACGCCGACTTTGATGGCGACCAGATGGCTGTTCACGTTCCCCTGACACAGGCGGCCCAGATTGAGTGTTGGACGCTGATGTTGTCGACTAATAACCTCCTCGATCCGGCTAACGGTAAACCGATTGTTTTCCCCTCTCAAGATATGGTGCTGGGGATTAACTACCTCACCCGTGAGATGAAGGGAGCTAAGGGAACCGGACGTTTCTACGATAACCTTTCTGAGATTATTATGGCGATTGAGTTGGATGCTCTCTCTTATAATGCCCTCATTAAGTACCGTTTAGAAGAGGGTAAAGTGATTGAAACAACGCCCGGTAGGGTGATTTTCAATGCTGAGATGCCCCCTGAAATTCCCTATCAAAATGTCTGCTTCGGCGACCGAGAACTTAAACGTCTCGTTGGCGAGGTGATTCAAAACCAGAAGGCCTCGGTAGCCACCAATATGCTCGACTCAATTAAAGACATCGGGTTTAAATATGCCACTTTGTTTGGGGCAACCATTGGACTCTCTGACATGATTATCCCTGAAGCTAAGGCCTCTTTGGTTAAAGCTGCTGAAGAGCGCCAAGAGGAGATTAGAGAGCAGTACCGCCAAGGTCATATTACCCAAGATGAGCGGTACAACCGGGTTATTGAGGTGTGGAGCAAGACTACCGAAGATATTTCCAGTTCATTGATGAGTGAGCTGCGAGAAAGCCAAAATGGCTTTAACCCCCTCTATTTAATGGCTGATTCAGGGGCGAGGGGCTCAAAGACACAGATTCGTCAGTTAGGCGGAATGCGCGGTTTGATGGCCAAACCTTCCGGCGATATCATCGAGTTCCCCATCCGTTCGAACTTTAGAGAGGGGCTCTCGATCATTGAATTCTTCATCTCCACCAACGGAGCTAGAAAAGGGTTAGCCGATACAGCCCTTAAGACTGCTGAAGCCGGTTACTTAACCCGTCGTTTGGTCGATATTGCCCAGGATGTTGTGGTCAACGAAGAAGATTGTGGGACGATTAATGGTATTGAGCGGACGGCTATGAAAGATGGAGACGATATCGTTGAGTCCTTGGCCGACCGTATTGTTGGGCGCTACACCTTAGAGAAAGTTGTTCACCCTATTACCGGAGAGCTAATCTTGGATGTTAACTCCGAGATAACACGTGCTAAATCTTACGAGATTGAAGAAGCGGGCATCGAGTCGGTCCTGATTAGGACAGTCCTGACCTGTGAAGCCCACCATGGTGTTTGTCGTATGTGTTACGGACGTAATCTGGCCACCAACCGTCCCGTCGATATTGGCGAAGCTGTCGGCATTATTGCTGCCCAATCAATTGGACAGCCGGGCACGCAGTTGACGATGCGTACTTTCCACATTGGGGGAACAGCTACCAGTGGTTCAGAAGACAATAAGTTTGCCTTCCACCACCCAGTTGTCATTAATAGAATTGACGGACAGATGGTTGAAACTCTCGATGGAGCCCACCTGTTTACCAGAAAAGGGTATATCTACTACTCAAGGGTTTTCTCCGAAGTACCTATCAAGAAAGCTAAAAAATTCTTGGTTGAAGAGGGGGATAAAGTCTTTATTGGCGCCCCCCTCTACGAAGATGAGAAGGGGAAAAAGTTTAATTCCAATCAGTTGGGAATTGTAAAATTTGTAGCTGACCGCCTCTTTATTGTGGCCCCCGAGCAACGCATCGAGGTCCGTAACGGTTCAGAGCTGAAGGTTAAGGAAGGCGATTATGTGGCAGAAGGTGCTACGGTAGTCCTCTTCGACCCCTTC
>Ga0172382_10013673_pt1 | contig 10429 bp, 9 predicted proteins | sample Leawel138RmetaG_FD_122245 | JGI IMG/M metagenome (GOLD analysis project Ga0172382, IMG submission 122245) | Leachate microbial communities from a municipal landfill in Southern Ontario, Canada - Leachate well 138R metaG | ecosystem: Engineered > Solid waste > Landfill > Unclassified | place...
CCTTTTGTTCTTATACTCTGAGCCTGTTAAGCCCTTCGGAGACGCTCTTTGCGCAGAAGGGTGAGTTCTCAGAGTGCCCGATTGTGGCGTAGAAGGTGTATGCGCCGTAGTACCAGAGTGAGTAGACATCACATACTTTTTTCCCCCATTTCCTTTTCCGCCTACGGCGAGATTGCCACGCCAAAAATCGGCTCGCAAAGACGGAATAGGGGGGCTGTGGTACCTACTACTCGCCCATTTTATGCCCAAACGCCCAATTTTGTTATCCTGAACTTGTTTCAGGATCTTTAACCTAACTCACGTAACAGAAGTAGCAAAATCGAGATTCCGGATCAAGTCCGGAATGACATACAGGGGTAACCTCATCTTTTGTCGCTCTGCTACTCGTTTGCTTTTAGTCTGCACAAAGACCCCCTCACCCTTGATCCCTCTCCCTCAAGGGTAGAGGGCAAAGAAGGAACGGAGGAAAAGTAAAATTGAAAACTACCTCCATAACAATCTATTTTTATACAATTTATTATATCTTAGTTCGACTGTTTGACAAATAAAATTTTAGAGAGTAACCTATTACACAAGACAAAATATTTATTAACCAGCCATAAATAAGGAGGATAATCCAATGAAATGGCCTATAATTATGCATGTAAACTACTGCGAGCAGGGGCAGACGATACCTGAGATGTGCCACAAAGCTGTTGAATGGGGATATGATGGGATAGAATTTAGAGGAACCCACCCAACTATGTCTTCCGAAGAATATTTAGATGCCATAGAGAGTGCTGTAAAATCTTCTGGGTTAAAAAAAGTTCTTTTTGGAGGACCTTCTGTAACAGATTTTGAAGAAGCGATGAAATTTTATAAGATTGCAAACGAAAAGTTTAACTTGACGGTTTGCAATATGGCAGTTGGACGGATACCCGGCGGTTCAGCAGTAGCATCAAGCGATGATTGGAAAAAGGGAGTAGAAGATTTAAAGTTGTGTGCAAAAATTGCAACAGAAGTAGGATTTAAATTTGCTCTTGAGATTCATATGGGCTACCTTCACGACCTGCCAGAATCTACTATGAGGTTGTTAGATATGCTTAACGACCCTGCAGTTGGAGCAAATCTTGATTATGGAAATATAGTATATCTTGAAGATACTATTACCATTGAAGATTCTATTTCAATAGTGTCTGAGAAACTGTACTATGTACATTTGAAAAATTCTTATAAACTTCCGTTTGGTAGAGTTGCAACTGGGTTGGCTGACGGCGCTATCAACCACAGAGATTACCTTAAAGCCCTTAAAAAATATAACTATAAAGGTCTTCTTTGTATTGAAGCCCCAAGACCAGGCGACAGAGAGTGGTTTGCAAGAGAAGATATTGCTTATTTAAAAACTCTAATAGAAGAGATTTAAATTTAAGTTTAATGTCAAATATAAGGAACTGCCACTAAAAATAGTGGCAGTTCCTTTTTTCATTTATTTCAGTTTCAAAACCTTAATTGCGTTCTTTTCTGTTATTTTATCGTAAGCTACCTTCGATATTTTTTTCTCTGCTTTAACCTTTTTAAAATATTCTATATGTGGGACTACCTTTATGTTTGAAGAAATATCTGTGCCAAACATAAGTTTATCTTGAAACTCTTCAAGAAACTTGTAACCATACTCTTCATCTCTTGTAAGTGCATTTAACCCGCTTCCAGCAGAAAGGTCTCCATATAAATTGGGATATTTTTTTAAGAGTTTTTGGAGTTTTCCCGGAGTTTTGACTTTACCTTTAGGGTATCCACCTCTTTCCTTCTCAGGCACATCAGCACTTATCTCTGACCAGAAAGCCATAGCGTGCCCAATAAAAACAGTATCAGGGCACTCTTTCAATGCTTTCTCTAATCTAGGTAAACCTTTGTCGTCTGCTAACCCATAACTACCGCCAATCCTATCGTATAAATGAAAAAGTATAGGCAATTCAAATTTCCCTGCTTGTCTATACAGATTAAGACATCTTGGGTCGTCAAAATATAGGTTTGCTGTCATTTCGCCCAATCCTTTACATCCTGCCTCTTTATAGTAGTTCAAAATCCAGGAAAAATCAGAATCAGGCGAATTAGCCACAGAGCGAGGGTCAACATCACAAAAAGGTATAACCCTATCAGGATGTTTCTTGTAAACTTTAAGTATATCGTTAGGACCGGTATAAAAACATGGAACTTCGGGGCTAACCCCAGCAGGTAGAATAACAAACCTGTCAACCCCTCTATAATCCATAGCGTTAAATAGTTCTTTTTCTGTAATTACTTCCATACCTCTTCCACCGACCCTTCCTCCCCATAAAGTAATTATATGAGTATGTATATCTATCATTTTTCTCCTTTACCTCGATTTTTAACGAGATTATTGGCTTTTTTCTACTTTTACACCCCAATTATTCTTCTTTTTTAGGCATACTTGGAATAGAACTACTCGACTTTAACGGCTGAACTGTGTTTGTCTGCTGTAAAGGAAGTTTCTTATTCTCTTCTGTATTTTCTTCTTTTGGGGTTTCTTGGTTAAGTTTTATACTCTCTTTTGGGGTTGCATCTTCTGGTGTTTCGCTTTTGTTCTCTGCAGAATCTGCAGAATACAAACTTATTCCATTAGACATATCTTTTAGAGCCTCTTTTGCATCAATCGGTTCTTCTTCTTTTGCAGATGCTTCGGTTACATCTTCTTCTGTAGACGGTTTGGCTAACTCTGCTTCTATTTTATCCATCAAAGATTCTTCCTTGTTTTCTTCTACCCCACTAACACTCTCTACAACAGGTGTGTCTTGTGAACCACCTGACGTATCAACAAGTTTTATAGCAGTATCTATCTGTTCTTTGATGGTCAACATATTCAATTTAGGTCCAAAACCTTTTTCTATTGCTCTCTCACAATCTAAAGAAGCATTATTTAGCAATTCCAATAAATTCTTTATATCCATAAAATTACCTCCATAATTTTTAGTCAAACATTTCTTGAAGCCATCGCCACGCAAGTTTTTCAAAAGATATAATAAAATCGTGGTTTGTGTTAGGGCTAAAATATATTTTACTTGAACCTGCTATGTTTTTATGTACACAATAAGCCGTTGTAACAGGGGTAACTCTGTCGCATAAACAAGCAAGAATCATAACAGGACATTTTACATATTTAGCAAAATTCATTGTATCGTAATAACTTAAATATTTTATTCTTTTATCATAAACAGAGAAAGGTGGTTTAACTATTTTAGGCCATCCAGAAGTTTCTGTTCTGTTTACTCTTTTAACATATTCCCTAAAAGGCCAGTAGCCAAAAGCAGTAAGAGTGCTAACAACGGCGGTAACATCTTTAGAAAGAGCAGCTGTTATTAAAGACAGCATTCCGCCCTGAGATTGACCTGCAACAGCAATTTTTTTAGGGTCAACATCTTTTCTCTGTTTTAGGTAGTTAACAGCACCAATGCAACCTAAAAAAACATTGTAAAGATATTCATCTTTTATTTCGTTAGGATAGTCTCTTACTATATACTTTAAATATTCTGGAATTTTTATACCACTTTTATGGTTAAGTTCTAAATTAGGATGGATCTGTAACATCAAGGTTACAAATCCGTGTCTTGCCTGTTCTGCTGGTATAGGAACTTTGCCTATTCCTGCTCCAGGAACAACAAGGAGTCCAGGGAAAGGTCCCTCACCTATAGGAACACTCAAACGACCATAAAAACGTTGACCGCCGGCGGTAAAACTTATTTTATATGCTCTAATTTTATTATATTTTTTACCTTCAGGGTCGTAATCTTCCGGTCGGCTTGCTTCTTCTAAATTATATTTAGAAATTTGGGCGTCGTCCATTTCACATTCAAACTCTTCTATAATATTAAGAGATTCATTTTTTACCTTATCTTTTGCTTCTTCCCAAAAACTCTCAAAATCCTTAGGCATATTTTCTGTAAACTCCATATCTTCTACCCTATAACCAAAAGTAGATAGTCCTTCTACGTGTTCCTGTTCTGTAACATAAACTTTTACCTTTAAATCAAAAAAGCCAGGCAACAGTTTTTCTGAAGGAACAACAACCCGTACGCTTCTATCAAGACAGGTTTCACCTGTGCCTTTTAAAAAAGATTTGTTAACCATATTATAAGTCAACTCCCATTCAACTTTCATAGGTCTTTTTTGAGGGAAGAAGAATATCTCAATTTCATCTCCCTTTTTAAAAATTAAATCTTGTCTAACTCTTGAAAAAGATGGTAACAAAATTTCTCTCTTATCGTCTGAATATGGGCGTGATACGTTCCAAGTTAAACTATAAAGACATTTACTAAAAATAAACATATAAATTATATAAAAGAACCTGAAAACCATACGCATTACGTTTCTCCTTGTTGTGTTTAACGTTAGTAAAATTTGTATATTTTCCCACACACTCGGGACACTAAGGTATGTCTGTTGAGGCATTGACGTAGGTTAAAAGGTCTTATATTCCTGTGGCAACCCTCATACTTATTCTTTACTTCTTTTTTATCCATAATACCTTATTATCTTTTTACTTTTTTTACTTTTAAAAGATTATTTAATTTAAGCAATTTTTTGGGTTTATGTCAATTTTATTTATTTGACAAAAAAAGTTACTCAATATATAATTGCTAACAGTTAAACTTTTGAAAGGTTTTAAGACCGAGCCTGTGAACGTTATTTAATATTTTTTAATACATATATTTTACATAGGCTAAAAAAAGGAGGCGGATAAGGGGACACTTCAGTAAAACAGTTCAATTTGATAGAAGTTAGATAAAAAATGACTTTCCAATAAAGGAAAAGTAAAAGGGAGAAGTAAAGAATGGCACAGGAATATAAGATTTATGTAGGTAATTTGGATTACGGTACAACAGAAGAAGAGATAAAGGAACTTTTTACTGATAAAGGCATCGAGACTAAAACAGTGACCCTTATTCTTGACAAATTTACAGGAAAATCCAAAGGATTCGGGTTTGTTGAAGTTGATTCTGACGAAACCATCCAGAAAGCTGTAGAAATTCTTCACGGTTTTGAACTCGGTGGACGTAAATTGACAGTTAATAAAGCCAAACCACCTCGCGAAAGAGGAGAAAGAAGATTTTCAGGCGGAGGTAGAGATTTTGGAAGTGGAAGAGGCGGTGGACGGTCAAGATTTTAATTTGATGTAAAAATAACAATAAATAAAAACCTCCTCAGAAATGGGGAGGTTTTTGTTTTTTATTCAAATCCCACCATAACTGGTTTAACTCTTCTTTTAAAAAAGCGTTTTTCACATAGTTACACTCCAACAATTATTGAATATCCCTAACAACACTCTTAAACAAACTAACGCTTTTTGACAATTTTTTAAAATAGTGGTTCAATAAAACAAGTAAATAGCAGGGAATCATTAACATTATCTCTTACGAGGAATGTGAGTATAATCAATAAACAGAAGCGTAAACAGTAAAAGGAGGGTGGAATGTATAAAAAATTTATTAAGATTTTAGTAACTCTTTTTTTTGTTGTAAACTTACCATCTTTTGCACAAAAGGAGAATAAAATGGTTGGAGAAAAAGATACCCGTGAATTCAAAATATTTCAGTTCCCTCGTAACCAGATCCCTCGTATTGATGGAAAAACAGATGACTGGGATATAGTGCCACCTGAATATACTTATGGAATGGAACATATAAAAGATATTATTAAAGGTAAACCTAACGACCCAAAAGTTTTTGATATGAATATGACTGTCGGTTGGGTAAAAGGGTTAAATAGACTCTATTTCAAATATGAAGCCTACGATAGTTATTGGGATTTTGGTAGGGTGGACTCAAGAACAGCAAAAGGGTATATGAACGATTTACTCGAGATAGTAGTTGATGGTGCAAGAGCTGGAGGAAACTTGATTTCAAACCCGCTAATCCCAAACAGAGTAGAATCTTATATGAACAATGCCGGTAGCAGGGCTCAAAATTATCACATATTCACACCGCCTGTTGATGGTGAATGGACTATTGTGTGGGGTTGCCAACCTTGGATAAAAGAGTTCCCTTACGCAAATTACGCATACTCTTACGATTTTAAACATGGGGAACCGGGAAAACTAATTTTTGAATTTTACATAACAGTATTTGACCACGCTTCCTACGACGGACCAGAATATAGTATTGAATCAAAATTTGAAGAAAATAAAACAATAGGTCTTACCTGGATGGTACTTGATTTCAAAGGTGAAAAAGTTAAAGGGTATGACGCATTCTACTCTTTAACACAGGTTGGGCATTCAGGAGAAAGACCTCAACCTTGGTGCCAAGCCTCCGACGCTCTTCCTTTTAAATTGATGCCTCTGGAAAAACAGTTCCGTAAACCAGTTGAAGCCGATTGGACCTTTAAAGTAGTGGATATGGCGAACCGTAAAGTAGCTTTCCTTGACCGTTCTTACGGAAACATTACTTCTTGGAAATGGTATTTTGGAGACGGTACAACCTCTACTGAACAGAACCCAATACATACATACGCAAAACCCGGTACAACTTATGTTGTTCTTCTGGAAGTATCAGGACCAGACGGGCAAGATAAGAAAGCCCGTTACTGGGATGTAATGATAAAGTAAAAGACTTAAAGCAAATAACCCCCTCACCTTATATCCTCTCCCCCAGAGGAGAGGAAAAATTTGAGTGGATTTCATCTCTCCCTCGGGCATACTCGGGATAAAATCGCCAAAAGCGGAAAGGAATGGGGAGAGTATGGGGATGGTTTACTGAATATTTACATATAAACAGGTAAGGTTTATTCAATATAATTGCAAAATATTTGACAAAATGAAAAGCAGGAGAGTAGAATAGAACTAAGGATAACTTTATAAAAAAACAGGCTCTTTATGACTTTAAAACAGAGAAGACTTCCTTGAAAAACATTCATAAATGGGTTACTAGGAGGTGAAAAAATGAAAAAGAAAGGCTTTACTCTCATTGAACTTCTCGTGGTTATAGCCATAATAGCAATACTCGCCGCAATGCTTCTACCTGCCCTTGCAAAAGCAAAAGAAAGGGCAAATAGAGCAGTCTGCATAACCAACCTTAAACAACTTGGATTGGCTTTACATATTTATGCACAGGATTGGGGAGGATGGTTCCCCATACTTGAAGAAAGAACAGGGCAAAATGTGCGTTCCAAAACAAACAGGTCTCTTGCTCTGCTTACAGGACAGACCGACCCTGTCAACTCTGAAGATGAACCAAGTCCAGAACTGGAGACCCCACCGTATATCACAGACACCAAACTTTTTGTATGTCCGAGCTCAATGGCTGAACCAAATACCGCTATACCAGGTATGCTTGTTAGTCCTTGGGATAGCCGTGGTCAATCTCATAGTGCTTACCCAGACAGGTACAAAGGTAGTTGTTCTTATGCATACGCGTACGGATTAAATCTACAGACACATCCAGATACTGCAATAATGGCAGACACAAAAGCGCATAATTCTACTTATGCTTGGCCACATTTGAGACTTTACTATTACTTTAACCACAGTCTTCACGGAGTAAACGTGTTATACGTTGGAGGGAACGTCAGATGGGTAGATACTATCCCGTCAAGTTCTACTTCTTACAGAACTTTGCCACAAGAACCTTTCCCAAATTGTAAAACTGGCAATGACTACACGTTAAGAGACCTATACCAAGAATATTGATATAAAAATTTGGAGGTAAAATGAGAGAAAGAAAAAATACAGGCTTTACTTTGATAGAACTTCTTGTTGTGATAGCCATAATAGCTATACTTGCGGCGATGTTGCTACCGGCTCTGTCAAAAGCAAGGGCAAGGGCGAAAGCCTCTGTATGTATGAACAACTTAAAACAGATAGGTATTGGCTTGCACTTATACGCAAATGATTTTGATGGCTATATGCCTCTGCGTTTGTATACTGCATTTCAAGCTCCTGCGTATTATTATGAAGGTGATTTAAGGTCATATATCAACCCTGAATTGGTGGTCTGTCCGTCTGCTAAACCTTACCAACTTGATAAGAATAAATACAGGGCTACTTATGCTCGAAGATATGATAGTATGGCATATTACGACACCAGTTTTCTTTATATTAAAAACCTTCAGTTTCAGGAAGATTTATGGATAGTTGCTGAAGCTTATGATATAAATACGAGTTCCTCAAGGTTGGACCATCAATATTATTCGTTAAGCAGGGACGACCATGCTCATTTCAGACACGCCAATTTAATGAATATGCTTTTTGTTGACGGGCATGTTGAGGCAGCAACACCTGACAGGTTTATTGAAGCAACCAAACGGCATACCTCTTCTTCGCAAGCAAAACAGTGGCGTGTTATGTACGCCGACGGAAAAAAAGATATACTCTATTGGTAATTTGAGGAATAAAAAGTTGCATTTTTATTTTTGATTTCACAATACAAAAACCTTTCCTTTTACCTAACTCAAATTTTTACATCACAGAGATTTCAAATATATCTGATGTAGTTTAATGCTCCACAGGTATTATAATTTAGGGAAACTGTACCCTTATACAGGGTTGACACTCTTTCTACTTGTATCAACAGGTCCCAGTTTTTCTGTATTATCTTTTTCGTATTTCTTCAATTCATCTACAGCAGAGGCAACCTTATGGTAGGCATCAATGTACTGTTCAAGTTGAACCTTATAATCGGTCTCAAACCTTGGAGCCATCATAAATGCCATTTCTCTTAATTTTAGAGTGTTAGGCAAATCTGGTTTTTCAAACTCTTCAGGACGTCTGCTATGTGGGCACCTGCCAAGACAACATTCGTGGTAATAGATACTGTCTTCTTCAAAGAAAGGTGCTTCGTGAAGTTTGCCGTATCCAATGCGCCCACAACTAACACCTTCAGCTGCAAGGGCTCTTAAAAAGACTTCTCTGGATATTCCTTCAAGAAGGTTTGAGTCATAACTTCCAAAATGGTAGGCATAAACTCTTCTGCAATCAGATAAGACCTTTTGAGGTTTTACGCAAGGTATATCTGCTAACGCATCATCAAAATATTTACCGTTCTTATCTCGAATTTCATTAAGGGCATCAAGTTCTTTGAGGTGTTCTCTTGCTATGGCTATTCCAAGAGGGTGAGGCCTATGTTTAAACCCAAGAGCCAACACAGCTTTTTTTGCCCTCGATTCTTCTCTAATTAAAGACATCTTATCTCCACCGCCACAAATTATAGCCCTTTCATAGAAATCAATATTATTTGTAGCAAAAGCGCCACCTTCCCCTGCTGGCATCAACTTACCGCCCTGCAAACTAAAACCAGCAACATCACCAATAGAACCAATTTTTTTACCGTGCCAGGTTGCCCCGTGGGCGTGAGAACAGTCTTCGATAACAGCAAGGTTATGTTTTTTTGCTATAGCCATTATCTTTTCCATATTACACGGGTTTCCCCATACGTGTACAACCATAATAGCTTTAGTATGTGAGGTAATCTTTTTCTCAATATCGTTTGGGTCTATGCAATGGGTGTCAAGTTCAACATCACAAAATACAGGGATTCCTCTTGCTGCAAGTATTGTAGAAACGCTTGTGGTAAAAGTAAATGAAGGTACTAAAACTTCGTCTCCTGCTGAAACTCCCACAGCAAAAAGAGATTGATGAAGTGAAGAAGTTCCACTGTTAGAAGCCAACGCATACTTAACTCCAATATATTGAGCAAACTCTTTTTCAAACTCGCCTACGCTTGCAGAAATGGAAGTTTCGCCTTTTCTCATTAAATCAACAACTGCTGCTATACCTTTTTCGCTTACCACAGGTAACTTTACTTTTGAAGTATCTTTAACTGCTTTTTCTCCTCCGTTAAGAGCAAGTTTAGCCATTTTCTATCTCCTATTTTTTATACAAAAAAGTAATAGTTAAAATTTTAATAAAATTCTATCATATTAGTTTACCTTTTACAAAAAAGTCTTTTATAATATAAAGGTATGACACAAAAATAAAAGATATGGTTACAATTAATATGGCAGAAATTCAAGTCTACTAAACGCCCAATTTTGCCATCCTGAACTTGTTTAAGTAACCTTGCCTTATCTTTTCCTTATTTGCCTCTCCCCTTGAGGGAGAGGATGCAAGGTGAGGGGTTCTTTTATGTTTTTTGCTTTTTCTTTTCCGTTGTTGCTTGTCATTGCGAGGAATACTTTCTAATAACGTGGTAATCCTCGTCTTTATCCTATACACTATTGTTTATTCCCCATTTCCTTTTCCGCCTTCGGCGAGATTGCCACGCCAAAAAACGGCTCGCAAAGACGGAATGGGGGGCTGTTAACCTAATTTCCCGTAGTTTTTATAACCATGAATCTTGAAATCCTTTTATAATCAATATTTTTATTTAATTAAAGTCTTGACATTTCCCTTAAAACAAGTTATAATTATAACTATACAAAGGAGGAAAATGGCATATAA
>Ga0172382_10013676_pt1 | contig 10428 bp, 11 predicted proteins | sample Leawel138RmetaG_FD_122245 | JGI IMG/M metagenome (GOLD analysis project Ga0172382, IMG submission 122245) | Leachate microbial communities from a municipal landfill in Southern Ontario, Canada - Leachate well 138R metaG | ecosystem: Engineered > Solid waste > Landfill > Unclassified | place...
CCGCTTTGGCGCCTTTATTTCTTGCAGTCGCTATCCAGAATGTGATTACACCGCCAATTTCCAAAAAAAGATTGGCATGAAGTGTCCAGACTGCAAAGATGGCGAGGTCATTGAGCGAACTACTCGCCGTGGCAAGGTTTTTTACGGCTGTTCCAACTATCCCAAATGCAAATACGCCACCTGGAACAATCCTCTGGAAAAGAAAGAGGACGAGGGTGGGAGTTCAGCAGAAAGTACGGAAGAGACGTCAGCAACGGCCACAGCGTAATTTATCTCAACGTGTTTCGCGCCAAAGCCTAGATTTGCCTCTTTCCCTTCCTTGCGTCAAAACCTGATTCATTCTATATTCGAACCATGTCTAAAGTTGTTGATACCCAGTACCGCGAATTATTGCAGTCAATACTGGATCAAGGTATTCGCACCGATTCTCAGCAGGAAGTGGATGCGCTCACTCTAATTGCTCCTAAACCACTGCGCTTTGATTTGTCAGAGGGTTTCCCAATTATTACGGAGCGTAAAATTTCCGAGAAAATGTGGAAAGGCGCGATCGGGGAGATAATCGGTTTTATTAACGGCGCCCGCACACAAACGGAACTGGAAAGTTACGGCTGTAGCTGGTGGAAAGCTTGGGTTACACCGGAAAAGTGCCATAAACGTGGCTTAGAAACAGGCGATTTGGGACCGGGCAGTTATGGCGCCGCTTTTCATGATTTTCCCACCAGTGAAGGTAAACCATATAACCAAATTCAAAACATTGTCGAGCAAATTAAAGAAATGCCGCAGTTGCGGACGCATTTTATTTCGCCGTGGATTCCTCAATACACCATTCGCGGGGAAGGCAAACAGCAAAAAGTGGTGGTTTGTCCATGTCATGGCTGGATTCACTTGCGAATAATTGACGGTCAACTGACTTTGCATATGTTCCAGCGTAGTTGCGACACCCCGATCGGTTTGCCGGCGAACTTGGCACAATACGCCGCTTTGACACTGATGTTCAGTGCCGTTACTGGCTATCCGGTGCGCGAATACGTGCATAGTTTTTCGGATGCCCATATTTTTGTTGACCAAGTGGACAAGGTTAAGGCCATGCTTGAGCGCGAGCCAAAACCTCTGCCTAAAATGATTCTCAAAAATAAAAAATCAAACATCTTTGATTACCGAGTGGAAGACTTCGAACTAGTCGATTACGATCCCCACCCGGGAATCTGGGATATTCCGGTAGCAGTTTGATGATGAGTAGGAGAAAAAATGGCCAAGCAATTCGTTGATCTAGATAATTCGCGTGAAGCAGACCAGGCTAAAGTCATGCAATCGATCATTTCTGCCGCTCATCGTCCGTTTTGCGAGGAAAATTTGCGCCAGTACCACAAGCAACCGATTCTTAAACAAACTGAACATTGGCTACTGACGACCAATCAGTGGCCGTACAACCACACTAAGCATCATTTTTTGGCCATTTACCGCCATCACGTGGAGCATTTGAGCGAACTGGAGCCGGCCGCCGGCCAGGAACTCTTGGAGCTCTTTGCCTGGCTGGAAAAAGAATATGACCTGGCCGGCGGTGGCTTCGTCATGCGTTTTGGCGATACGCGCCACAGCGCGGGTAGTGTGGCGCATTTACATGCTCAGCTAGTGGTGCCAGATCTGGAAGATCCGGATTATGAACCTACCAGAATCAAAATCGGCAAGTCGCCGGAAAAGCTGTAAAAATTAAACTAAATAAATAATTAATGAAGCTTTTGTGTTAGTTGTTTGAGATTCTAATTATCTCCACACCTTGGCTCTTTAAAATACTCTCGCCATCCAGTAAAGCGTAGCCTTCATTAAAATATACTTTTTTAATGCCGGCGAAGGCGATTTGTTTGGCGCAGACCGGGCAGGGAAAAGTGGTGACGTACAAACTAGCGCCTTCTAAAGCCAGACCGCGCCGCGCGGCTTCAGCGATTAAGCTGGCTTCGGCGTGCAGAGCGGTAGAAAGTTCAAAAAATTCTCCTTTATGGAAGTTGCCGCGTGGATCACCATTGACATAGGGCATTTGCGGATGAGGGACGTGCTGATTGTAGCCGGCTAGCAGGACTTGGCCGTCTTTGACCAGCACCGCGCCCACTTGGCGCCACCAGTCACTGCTTAGACCAGCTTGCTCGCTGGCCGCGGCCATCATTTCCTGGTCAAATTTTTCACTGGAAATCTGAGAATCAGCGGTAACATCTTTGGGCTTAGTGGATTGCGTTCTGTCCCAGCGGAGCCAGATAGGTTCAAATTCGATGTTGGCGTGGCTTAAGGATTTTTCAGCTAGTTCCTTAAGTTCATCTTCTGCTGGCGCAATGATGGTAATTTGCGGAGAATTCAGTTTGGTTAATTCAGATTTACTCAAAATCTCAACTGGATAAGGCAATTTCCAAGCTTGTAGAGATTTAACAATTAATTCAGGTGGCAAAGCGCGGATATCTTTACGCTTAAGATGATAGAACTCAGCAATTATTTCCGAACCCAAAATGTAGAGAGCAGAGGCATTTGAATGTTGATCCAACCACTGTTTATATCCCTGGTGCAACACCGGCATATAAGCCAATAGGATTGGCTGATTTGAGTTCGTTGACGAAGGTGACACAGCCGTCAGAGAAGTTTGCTCGCTTGCATTTTTAGGCATTTTTCAACTCCTCAAGCAGGATTTCAATTTTTGACACAATATTCAACTGAATCCGGCGAATTTTGGCGCTGGTAGAAGTGGTGGCTTTGGGTTCAAGAACGACAACTTGACCGCAATACTCCTTTAAATCTTTAATCTGCTGAGCGTTGTAAGTTTCCTTGGTCGCGACCAAAATATCTGGTTTGACGGCTTTAATTAACTCCCATTTTGGCCGGTCGAGATCCTTTAAAATTACGTAGTCAACGCTGGACAAATAGGTGAGCATTTCCAGGCGCTCGTCTTGCGGTACGACCGGCCTGTCCGGACCTTTGCGATGTCGAATTTTGGCATCGCTGTCTACACCGACAATCAACGTGTCACCCATTTCTTTGGCTGCTTGCAAATAGCGCCCGTGGCCAATATGCGCCATGTCAAATGAACCTTGAGTCAGGACAATTGTTTTTTTCTTTTGTCGTAATGTGCTGATAATTTTCTCTAGCTGGATGAGATTGGAAATAATTTTATCTTTCATAATGATTTGGCTTGGTTGCTGTATTAGTTAACTCTCGATATCTAATGGGTGTTGGCCAATAAACCTCACTTTACCCCAGGGGCTAAAGAAATGGAAGAAGAGGCGGGAAGAACCGCTTTGTAAGCCTCACTTACAGACACTCTACCTCAAGGAAGCCTCACCCGGGTGAGGCTTCCTTGAGGTGCACCTTGTGTAAGTGAGGCTTACAATTTGCTAAATTACCAACTTTAATCAATTAACAATCTGTACAATAGACCTCACTATGTCAGAGAACGGTTTCACCACTTCCACCACTTCCACCACTACCCCCACTAATTCCAGCTTCAACTGCTTTATCATTGCCGCCATCACGGCGGATGGTTTTATCGGCAAAGACAGTTCACATCTTTCAACCAAATGGACCAGCCAAGATGACGCGGCTTTTTACCGCCAAAAAAGTACGGAAGCTGGCGTAATTATCATGGGCAGTAATACCTTCAACACTATCGGTAAGGCTTTGCCTAAGCGGGTCAATTTGGTTTATTCGCGTCAGGCTCCGGCCGGTTCAAAAAATCTGGAGACAGCCGACAAATTGGAAACAGGTGAGATTTATTACACTGCCTTATCTCCGCGCGAAATTCGGGAAAAACTGCAAGCGAAAGGCTTTAACAGTTTAGCTATTTCCGGCGGTGCTAGTGTTTATCAGCAGTTTATGGCCAGTGGAGAAGTGAGTGAACTATGGCTGACTATTGAACCAGTGATATTTGGCGATGGCTTGCGCCTTTTCAATTCCGACCTAGGACAAATTAAGCTGGAACTTAGGGAAACAATTCCATTGTCACCACAAAACCTGGTGTTAAGATATCAGGTGAAATCACAAGCAGAACAGGCTTGAATTTATGAAAATCAAACTTTTTGACACAACCATGCCACTGCCAAAATACCAGACAGCCGGTGCGGCCGGCTTTGATCTATATGCCCGCGAAACAGTTGAGATTCCGGCCAGAGAGGTGCGTCGGGTGCCGCTCAATGTGGCGATTGAATTGCCAGAAGGGTATTGGGCCTTAATGGCCGCCCGTAGTTCGCTTCACAAAAAAGGCGTACAGCTGGTAAATGGAATTGGTGTAGGCGATTTAGATTTTCGTGGCGATCAGGATGAATATCAGGCCGCTTTGCTGAATTTCACTGATAAAACTCAAATCATTGAACGAGGTGAGCGATTAGTTCAAATGATTATCTTGCCCTATAAACAAGTTGAATTAGAACAGGTAAATAGTTTGGGTAACGATGATCGCGGCGGGTTTGGGAGTACGGGTTAATTGTAGATAGAATAATAAAATTCTAGAAAAATATTTTATTATCAGTAAATTTTTAAAACGTACTAAAGCAGTACCTATAGTGTCTGAGTTTTACAGGTAACACTATAGACGGTGTTCATCTAAAGTTTCAATAGTTGTTTCTAAAGCAATAGCACGGTAGTTTATTAAAATGGCATGGCGGGAACATGAATCTACCAGAGAAAGAAATGACGATCCAAACCTAGATTTAGATCGCCCACAAGTGCTTTTTTATGGTAACGGCAATGGTAAAAATGGCGGAAATGAACAGCTTGTTTTACCCTCAAAGCCAACTAAAACTACCCGAGTTTTAAAGCCATCCACTGACCTAATAATTCCTCCATCAACCTATTTCTTGGGTCAAGCCGTGAATGGTCAAGCTAATGCTTTGGCGTTAGCCAGACGCTGGGAGATTGAGCGCGACTTAATGGAGTCGAGTGTTAAGACTGCTTATTCTAAGCTTATTGGCGAACTGCTAGAACTAATGGTAGCAATTTCAGAGGGCAAATCACCAGCTCAATGTCTGTCGGAGTTAGGTGATGTTTATGCTTATACTCTGAAATTATTATCCCTACTATTTGACAGAGTTGGCGTAAAAATAATGCCGACGGTTAATGAGACATTACCATCCTATGAGCGCATGATTCGCCAGGCAGAGACACAGAAAAATATTAATTTCCAGCTACCCAATAGGATGTCAGTTGAAGATGTACTAGGTTTGTTTAGATTGGCAACTGATGTGGCGGCCGCCTGCACGGGCAACCAAGTAAACCATTTTAAATACGAGTTGGCACTTGGCAGACTCAATGGAGTGCTGGCCAATCCAGACAGTTATCACCCCACGCCTGATGGCGGCCAAGAAACTACTAAGAAAATTGAAAAGCAAGTTATCGAGCTCTTTTTGTCCAGTTTTGACACTCCTTTAAACGGTGGTTTCGACATTGCGAATGCCGCGACAGCGGTACCGGAGTTATTGAATGCAATTCGTCACATGGCCGAGGAAAACTTTGGTTATGTACACATGGACGAGTTAGTATCGCTTTTTTATCTTTTTAAAAATGACATAAATTACCCGATATTTGATCCGAATGATCCAGCCACTTATCGAGCGAATGTACGTAAGGATCGGGATAATTGGCCTGGTAGTAGTAGAAATCGTCACTTTTCCTCACCGGAAGAAATGCGAGCCTATTATTTTTTCCTTAATAGCAAGCAACTAGCAGAATTAGTCGCTTTTATTAATCTTTATTGGTCACCAATTGAGGATCATCAATTATCCACCGAACGCACTAACAAGCAATCAAACAGAAACAACTTAGTGTTGCCAGCAAGCGTTGAACTCCGTTAATTCATTGTCTTTCTTGTCAAACTTTATTACACTCATGCAAGGTATGCATTCCGATTATCAAAAAACAAATTATTCAGGCTGGCTTATTTCTTTTGAAGGCGGAGAGGGGTCGGGTAAAACCACGCAAATCAGCCGGATTCGTAGCCGTTTGGAAGATTGTGGTCAGCAAGTGGTGGTTCTGCGCGAACCAGGCGGCACACCGATTGCTGAGCAAATTAGAGAAGTGGTGTTGTCCAGCAAAAACGTAGGGATTGCTTACACCGCGGAAGTTTTGTTATTTCAGGCGGCGCGGGCTCAGCTTTATCGTGAGGTAGTTATTCCTAGTTTAGAGTCAGGTAAGATCGTGCTAATGGATCGTACGCGTGACAGCTCGGTGGTTTACCAGGGAATTGTGCGCGGGTTTGGTCAGGAGCTGATTGAACAATTAAATGATATTTCAACCAAAAACATCTTGCCCAATGTGACCTTTTTGTTAGATGTCGATCCGGAAATCGGTTTAGCTCGTCGTGGTGCTAGCGAGGACGAGATTAATCGCCTGGATATGGAGTCGCAAAGTTTCCATCAAAAAGTACGCTCAGCCTATTTGAGCTTAATAGAACAAGATAAGAACAACCGGTGGGTAAAAATAGATGCCAGCCAAAAAATTGATCAGATCGAAAATGCTATTTGGCAGGAAGTGCGCTCACGCGGGCTTTGTGAATAACATAAACAAATTAAGCTTGCCCGAAAATCAGCTAACTTCTAACCTAAGGAGGGGAAAATGAACGTACAAACTTTGATAAAACAAGAACTTGAGCGGCAGCAGTCCACTTTGCAGTTAATTCCGTCGGAAAACTACACCTCCAAAGCAGTGATGGAGGCGGTTGGTTCTTGCTTGATGAACAAATATTCTGAGGGCTATCCATACAAGCGCTATTACGAGGGCAATGAAGTTATCGATGAAATTGAAACGCTGGCCATTGAGCGAGCCAAGAGCTTATTTGGTGTACCTTACGTTAATGTTCAGCCGTACAGCGGTAGTCCGGCCAACGCGGCGATTGAAATGGCCTTGCTGAATTCCGGTGATACTATGCTGGGATTGCGTTTGAGCAGTGGCGGACATTTGACGCACGGGCACCCCAAGGTAACTTTTGGGGGCAAGTTTTTTCGGACAGTACAGTTTGGCCTTAAATCTGATGCCCGCATTGATCTGGATGAGGTCCGTGCTTTAGCTCTAAAACACAAGCCCAAATTGATGATTATTGGCAACACCGCTTATCCATTTGAATTGAATTTTGAAGAATTTGCCAAGATTGCTGATGAAGTTGGCGCATGGCTAGTAGCGGATATTTCCCACGTGGCTGGCATGGTCGTGGCAGGTGAGCATCCCGATCCAGTGCCACACGCGCACATCGTCATGACTACTACCCATAAAACATTGCGAGGTCCGCGCGGCGCGGTCATTTTGGTGACCGCCAAAGGCCTGGAGCGCGACCCGGAACTGGGGGCCAAAATAGACCGCGCCGTCTTTCCAGGTTTGCAGGGCGGGCCGCATGATAACACCACGGCCGGAATTGCGGTGGCAATGGAGCTGGCGGCTCAACCAGAATTCAAAGACTACGCCCGGCAAATTCGCCGCAATGCCCGCGCATTAGCGCAGGCACTGCAAGAACAAGGTTTAAAGCTAGTTGGTGATGGCACGGAAACGCACCTCATGATTTTGGATCTTAGTGAGTGGGGTGGTGGTACTCAACTGGCCTACGCCATGGCGCAAGCCGGACTCTATGCCAATAAAAATACCGTTCCAAATGAGCCGCATTCACCGTTCTATCCTTCAGGTGTGCGCCTGGGAACGCCATCAGTTACCACGCGTGGCATGAAAGAGCCGGAAATGGCCCAGATAGCTGTCTGGATTAAAGAGATTGAAGGTCTAACTAGCCACTTTGCCTTGCCCACCGATAAATCAGATAAAGTTGCGCGCCGCGAGTTGATCAAGTCCGCTAAAGCTTGGGCAAAATCAGAGCCACGCCTAGCGGAAATTCGTCGCGAGGTTAATGAGTTGTGCGCTAGATTTCCTGAGATATTTCCCTAAGCCCTAATATGGAAGTCGAAACAACCTCATTTCACTCCGATCACTCCGATCAATCCGATCAATCCGACCAAGTTGATCAAGCTGATTATTCTGATCGTCTTGTTGGCGCACATCTTTCTACGGCTGGCGGATTAAATAAAGGTGTTGATCGGGCAGTGGCTATTGGGGCCAATGCTTTGCAGATATTTGCCGGTTCGCCACGCAGTTGGCAAGTCAAACCAATTATTGCAAAGGAATTGCAAGAATTCCGGCAGTACGCCAAAAATCATGGAGTTCGGGAAATATTCATCCACTCGCTGTACTTAATAAACCTAGCCAGCCCAAATAAAGAACTTGTTCAGAAGTCTAAAAATAACCTTGTGCATCAATTAAAGCTAGGCGGTTTTTTTGGTTGTGCCGGTGTAGTTGTTCATTTAGGATCACATCTGGGTAGGGGTTGGGAAAGTTGCAGACAAGACACCGCTCTGCTAATTAAGAGAATTTTAGCTGAATCAGACGGATCAGTGCCATTACTCATCGAAAATTCAGCTGGACAAAAAGGCAAGCTGACTTCCGATCTCAGCGAAATTCGTTGGCTCCTAGATGAAGTAGATCATCCTAATCTAGGTTGGTGTTATGACACTTGTCACGGTTGGGCGGCAGGATACAGTCCTTCACAGGGTATAGACGTTTTACAAAAAATTGGTCAGCTTGAACTTTGGGACACACTGCGCTGTCTGCATGTTAATGACTCGCGCGATGAGCTAGCCAGCGGTCGCGATCGGCATGACAACATCTTGGAGGGGAAAATTCCTCAAGCAGATTTTCAGCAAATACTAAATCATCCTGAAATGAAAAAAGTTCCGATTATTACCGAAGCACCTGGATTCGATGGCAAAGGTCCAGATAAACAGAATATCGAAGCAATCCTCAGCTTGCTTGACTGAACATAGTCTTCTAAGTGCTGAAACAGCTAATTTTTTGTACATGCCAATTGGACTGGTTACTCAAAAAAACTTTATTCCTTACACCTTTATTACTTTTTTGGCAGATGATAACAAGTTAAGAATTTATGCATGTGGAAAATGGTGACTTTGCCTCAGCCTTCTATACCTTAACTGTACGTAAAGAAATGGGAGCTGATAATGGAGATAATGAAGATGACGAAGATGGAATTGAAATTGAGTATCCTCAATTAGATTCAGCTTGGACGATTTTTGCGGTGGCAATGATGAGTAACCCCAGTGGTATAGAAATACATTCGTCAGCTAGAAACTCTGAAAGAGGAGAGTTGGAAGTTCATATGTACCGAGAGAGAGTATTTCCACGCAACCGAATCGTTCTTGAATCTGGCGAAATGGAGCTTTTTATGTTGCTGGCGCATACAAATCGTCATGAGTTGCCGATCAAATACATTCAGGACAACATCATTGTTATTAAACCAGGTATTGATCAAGCAAAACAAGAATATTTTGATCAGAGAAGAAGCTCAAATTTTGAAAGTATGCCTTTACAAGAAGGAGAGATAGATTTCATGGTTTCTATTATTAATAGTGCCTTCAAACAGGAAGGCTTATTCTATGATGTAATAATCAAGAAAAATAAGGGCGATCAAGCATTTTATTTTCTAAATCCAAAGCTAAGATTGGAGCATACAATAAGTACCAGAAGCAAGAGAGTTCATGATAAGCCATACAATTCAGATAGAGTCAATTTATTACTTGGTGAGCCAGATCGCCGAGTTCCCCAGTGAGCTTTATCTAACTGATTTAAACTGATTTAAAACTTGACGCGCAGTCTGCGCTACAATAGGTTCTCATGATTGAAGAGGTAACTAAAAATAAGCCTGAGAGTTTGGTTTCGGCAGATAATTCTGGCCAGTTTTTTGATGGCCGGCTTTTTGCCGCCCAAAAACTAACCGAACTTAAACGGTTGGTGGATGAGTGGCAAAGACAACACAAGCTTGGCTTAACTATTGTCTCAATTTATCCGCATGAAGATGAAGCCAGTGTTCTTTATACCAAATTAAAAAAACAGGACGCCTTGCAGGCAGGCATAAATTACAAGACGGTGCCTTTGTCACTGGGCGATAGCCGACACGTCTGGCTAAAAGCGGTGATGAAAGCCAACCGAGATCCTAAAGTTCAGGCGATTTTAGTACAAAAACCGTCGCGTCAGGCTTATGAAAAATATGGTTTGAAGCACCGGATTGTGTCTGATGAGGTGCGAAACGGCGCGCGTTCAGCTAAGTCGCTGGAGTTTTCAACCTGGTGGCAAAATATTGCTGAATCAATTAGTACAGCCAAAGACATCGATGGTCTGGCACCTCTAACGTTGTTTAAATTGGAGCGGATGGCTGAGATTGTGGAGCTAAAACAGCGTGTTAGGTTGGGTGATTTATCTGAATATTTACTGCCAGCGACAGCGCAGGCAGTAGTGGATATTGCCTTATTTTCGCAGGGAAATGACCTAGAAAAACTGAGAACTAAAAAGATCGGGGTCATCGGGCAATCGGTGATTGTCGGTCGCCCGGCTGTCGCCGGCTTCCAGGCG
>Ga0172382_10013677_pt1 | contig 10428 bp, 9 predicted proteins | sample Leawel138RmetaG_FD_122245 | JGI IMG/M metagenome (GOLD analysis project Ga0172382, IMG submission 122245) | Leachate microbial communities from a municipal landfill in Southern Ontario, Canada - Leachate well 138R metaG | ecosystem: Engineered > Solid waste > Landfill > Unclassified | place...
CGAAGTGCGCAGCCAGCCGCGCTTCGTGGAGCTGCACAAGGCGATCTGGGACGTCCTGCGCGAAGAAGTCCTGAAGGGCTATGCACAACAGAAGCGGGCCTGACATGACCACGCGCCAAAGCGCAAGTCTTTCCGCGTCGCGGCATGCAGGCCGCTCCGATTCGCCAGGCACACCAGAGTCCGCAGTGGACTCTGGCGTGTCCGGGCTCATCGTTCACGGCGAGGCTAAGCAAGGCAAAATCAATACGGCGCCGCAGGCGCCTCCGTGTTGTGGCGAAGAAGCTCCGGCCGACAGGCCGGAGCTCTTCACAAGACCCCCACGCTCCCTGCATTGGCTGCTCCCGGGCGGAGGCTGACATGTCAAAGAAATCCAATACACTCGTTCTCCGGTTCTGGCAGGTACTGCTATTGGTGGCCGTGCTCTCGGCCTGGCACATTGCCTCGCAGGACCGCAATTTCGCTTTCTTCTTCGGCCAGCCCCTGCAGGTGGCCAAGGTCATCTGGGCGTGGTTCGTGACCGATGCCAACATCTATCATCACCTGGGCATCACGCTGACGGAAACCATGCTGGCCTTTATGATCGGCACGATCTTCGGCCTGCTGTTCGGCCTGTGGCTGGGCCTGTCGCCCGGCGCCAGCGCGCTGCTCGACCCTTACATCACGGCGGCCAACTCGATGCCGCGCGTGATCCTGGCGCCCATCTTCGGCATGTGGTTCGGGCTGGGCATCTGGTCCAAGGTGGCGCTGGCGGTCACGCTGGTGTTCTTCATCGTGTTCTTCAACGTCTACCAGGGGGTCAGGGAAGTCTCCACCACCCTGCTCGACAATGCCCGCATGCTCGGCGCCAACCGCAAGCAGCTGCTGCGCCATGTGTATATCCCTTCGGCCACGAGCTGGGTGTTTTCCAGCCTGCATACTTCGGTGGGCCTGGCCTTCGTGGGCGCCGTGGTCGGCGAATATCTCGGCTCGGCCAGCGGCGTGGGCTATCTGATCCTGCAGGCCGAGGGCACGCTGGACGTCAACACTGTCTTTGCCGGCATCGTGGTGCTTACCTTGTTTGCGCTGATACTCGACGGGGCGGTTTCCCTGGTGGAAGACCGCATGCTGGCCTGGCGGCCCAGGGCTGGCGTGACGGAAAAGCTGTAGGGGTTTCCCCGCTTTGGCCGTTTCGGCGGCTTCTTTTCGGCATACTGAATTCTAAGCATGGAATATTCAGAAATGCCGGTGATATACTGAATCGGTGGCGTTTCAGTGCGTTACATTTCCCGTGGCACATTAGAAAACAGAGCAGCATGCAGTGCGCTTCTGCGGTGGCTAGGCGGGCGCGCAACTGTCCAGTTTTTTCCTGACGATAATAAATTCATGCCATGCATGAACAAGGAGGATTCGGGTATGTTGTTGAAGCACAAGACTCTAACCATGGTGTTGTCGGCGGCGGCCCTGGCCTGCGGCTTTCCCGCTGCGGCCGATACGCTGAAGATCGGGGCCGTTCTGCCCATGACGGGTACCGCCGCGGTCTTCGGTGAAAAGTTCCAGCAGGCCTACGGCATGGCCATCGAGGAAATCAACGCGGCCGGCGGCGTGAACGGAAAGAAACTGGTTCTGGTGATCGAAGATTCACAAGAAAGGCCCCCGATCGGCAAGATCGCCACTGAAAAGCTGATCTCCGACCCCGAAATCCTGGTGCTGACGGGTGGCCGCTCCTCGGGGGTGACGCTGGTCGAGGCGCAGGTGGCCGAAGAAAACAAGGTGCCGTATCTCATCGACCATGGCTCCAGCGATCTGGCCACCCGTTCGGGCTACGAATATGTCTTCCGTCTGAACCCCACCGCCGGCATGTACCCCAACACATTGAAGGAATACTTCAATGACAACAAGCCGCGCTCCATCGTGCACATCAACGTCGACAACGCCTACGGCGAAGCCATCTACGAATACGGCCTGAAAGACTACATGAAGGAAACCGGCATCGACTACAAGGTCATCAAGTATGCCGGGGGCCAGCTCGATTTCAAGCCCATCATGATCCAGGCCAAGGCGTCTGATCCCCAGATCGTGATAATGAGCGCCGGCGACGACAACGACGCCACCCAGCTCATCAAGGCCGCCCAGGAAGCCGGCCTGGCGCCCGAACTTTTCATCGGAACGGGCGGGGGCCATTCGATCATGGGTTTTGCCAAGCAGGGGGGCGCTCTCACTGAAACCGTCCTGACGGCCGGCCCTTGGCATGGGGACCGCAGCCAGGAAAAATTCCATCAGTTCTTTGATAAATTCACCAAGGCCTTCGGCCATGAGCCGGGCGAACACGAAATCGAAGGCTATTCCGCCATCTACGTGCTGGCCGACGTCCTGAAGCGGGCCGATCCGCTCACCCGCGAAGGCGTGCGCGCGGCACTCGCCGAAACCGACATCATGACGATATTCGGGCAGGTGAAGTTCGAAGACTTCGATGGCTATACCAATCAGAACCGTGCCAAGACCGATCTGTCGCAATGGATAGGCGGCAAGATGTACACGGTGTATCCCAAGGACCAGGCCCAGCGTGAACTGGTGAAGTTCGGAGGCTGGAAGTAATCGCCGGCTCCGGCCATGCCGAATGGCCGGGCATCCGGGCGGCGCGGGCTCTTGATCCCGCGCCGGTTCCATGCGCCTCGCGCTTTTTTTTTGCCGCCCGGCGGTGGGCGGCGGGCCCAAGGGCGTCGCGCGAGGCCGTTTTTGCCGACGGCAGTCTACGGGAGTTGGAATGATACAGACGCTTTTCGACGGTCTCATGATCGGCGGGGTATACGCCATCATCGCTCTGGGCCTGACTTTGATCTTCGGGGTCATGCGCGTGATCAACATGGCGCACGGCGAGTTCGTGATGATAGGCATGTTCACGAGCTATTTTCTGTTCGGCAGAATGGGGCTGGACCCTTTCGTCAGCATCCTGATCACCGCGCCGGTATGCTATCTGATCGGCTACTTCCTGTACCGGCTGTTCGTCAGCAAGGCCCAGAAGGGCGGCGAGGTGAATACGCTGCTGCTTACCGCCGGCGCCAGCATCCTTCTGGTGAACGTCGCCGCGCTGCCGGCCTTCCTGGGGCCGAACTTCTCTCGTCTGACCGGTGAAGGGCTTTACTGGCAGCACCGGATCTGGAACCTGTTCGGCGTGACTTTCAACGCTCCGCTGCTGACGGGCTTCCTGCTGACAGGCCTGCTCATCTTCCTGCTGAGCCTCTTTCTCAAGAAGACGGATACCGGCCTGGCCATGCGGGCGGCGGCCCAGCAGCCGCTGGCCGCCCAGATCGTCGGCGTCAACGTGTCCGTCATTTCGGGCGTCACCTTCGGCCTGGGGGCGGTCTTCGCGGGGGTGGCGGGCAGCGTGCTGTCCACGACCTACCCCATCTACGCCAGCATCGGCGCGCTGTTCCTGGTCAAGGCCTTCGTCATCGTGGTGCTGGGCGGCATGGGCAGCATTCCGGGCGCCGCGCTGGGCGGGCTGGTCCTGGGCGTGGTGGAAAGTTTCGGGGCCACATACATCGCCGGGGGCACGGCCTATCGCGACGTATTCGGCCTGGTGATCTTCCTGATCGTCCTGCTCTACCGGCCGCAGGGCCTGTTCGGGAAGGGGGCCTGACACATGAAGCCTTTGATTCTTACCGTGCTCGTGGCCGCGCTGTTGGCGGTGCTCGTGCCGCTGGTCGCCGACATCCATATCTATTCCGTCGCCATCACCGTGCTCATCTGGATCATGTTCGGGCAGTCGTGGAATCTGCTGGGCGGCTTCACGGGCCAGATCTCGTTCGGGCATGCCATGTTTTTGGGCATCGGCGCCTATACATCCATGCTGATGGTCAATTCGATGAATCTCGACATGGCCGTCACCCTGCTGCTGGGCGGCCTGCTGGCCGGCCTGGTGTCGCTGATCGTCGGCTTCCTGATCTTCAGGCTCAAGGGGCCTTACTTCGCCCTGGGCACGCTGGCGTTCGCCGAGATCATCCACATCGTGGCGCGCAACTGGAAGGGCCTGACCAACGGCGGGGAAGGCATCCTGCTGGCCAAGCGGCCCACCTTTCTCGGCATGCAGGTTTTCTCGAAGGCCGAGTATTTCTATCTTGCGGTGTTCCTTGCGGCCGTCGTCTGCCTGTTCTGCTACTACCTCACCCGCACCAAGACCGGCTACAGCTTCATCGCGATCCGCGAAGACCAGGAATCCGCCGAAGCCATGGGCCTGAACTCCACCATCGTCAAAAGCAAGGCCTTGTTCGTCAGCGCCTTCCTGGCGGGCGTGGCCGGCGGCTTCTACGGCCTGTACAACAAATTCATCGATCCCGAGATGACCTTCGCGGTGCACATGTCGGCCGAAATGATCTTCGTGACCGTCATCGGCGGCATGGGCACGATCGCGGGGCCCATCCTGGGTTCGGCCATACTGATCTCGCTCCAGGAATATCTCAAGGGCATTTCCTTTCTCCAGGCCTATTCATCGCTTTATCTCATCGTCTACGGGCTGCTGATCATGCTGGTCATCGTGTATCTGCCCGGCGGCCTCGTCGAAGGCATGAAGAAGATCCGCGCGTTCGCCGGAAGGAGGGGCTGAAGCCATGTACATACTGGAAGTGGACAAGCTCGTCAAAAGATATGGCGGCCTGGCCGCCGTCAACGGCGTGTCGTTCAAGGTGAAGCGGGGCGAGATCCTGGCACTGATCGGCCCCAACGGGGCCGGCAAGACGACCTGCTTCAATATGATCGCGGGCGCCACGCCGCCCACCGAGGGCGCCGTCGTCTTCAACGGGAAAGACGTGACGGGCCGCAAGCCGTACGACCTGAATGCGCATGGCATGGCCCGCACCTTCCAGGTGGTCAAGCCGCTGGCTAATCTCACGGTGTTCGACAATCTCATGGTGGCCTGCCTGTCGAAAAGCCGGAACATCACGGAAGCCCGCGGCAAGGCCCGGGCGGTGATGCTGCGTACCCGCCTCGATGCCCTGGAACACCGCCAGGCGGGGCTGTTGTCCATCGGCAATCTGAAACGGCTGGAAGTGGCGCGCGCCCTGGCGACGGAGCCCGAACTCCTGCTGATGGACGAGCCCATGGGGGGGCTGACGCCTCCCGAGGTCGACCAGGCCATCGAACTGATACGCGACATCAACGCCCAGGGGGTGTCCATCGTGCTGATCGAGCACATCATGAAAGCGGTCACCGCGGTATCCAGCTCCATCGTGGTGCTTCAGAACGGCGAGGTCATCTGCACCGGGGAACCCGCGGCGGTCATGAACGACGAGCGCGTCATCAAGGCGTATTTGGGAGACGGGTATGTTGCAAGTCGCTGACCTGAACAGCTTCTACGGCAAGGTGCAGGCGGTCTGGGACGTATCCTTCGACGTCAGGCAGGGCGAGATCCTGACCATCGTCGGCGCCAACGGGGCGGGCAAGACCACCATACTCAAGTCGGTGGTCGGCCTGATCGACAAGCGGGGCAGTGTCCGTTTCGATGGCCAGGATATTTCAGATACCCCGGGGCACAGGATGGCGGAACTCGGCATTTCCTACGTGCCCGAAGGCCGGCAGGTCTTCCCGGAAATGACCGTCACGGAAAATCTGGTCGTCGGCAGCTACAACAAGCGCGCCAAGCCCCACCGCGAAGAAACGCTGGCGTATGTGCTGGATACCTTCCCCAGCCTCAAGAACCGCCTGGGCAATCTCGCGGGCAGCCTGTCGGGGGGCGAACAGCAGATGCTGGCCATCGGGCGGGGCCTGATGGCCAGGCCCCGGCTGCTGCTGCTCGATGAACCTTCGCTGGGCATTTCCCCGATACTCACGACCGAAATATTCAAGCGGATCGAAGACATCAAGCAGAGCATCACGATCGTGCTGGTGGAACAGCACGTGCAGCACGCCCTGAGCATCTGCGACCGCGGATACGTGGTCGAAAGCGGCAGGATCCTGCTGAGCGGCACCGGCGAGGAACTGCGCAGCAACCCGCGCATCCAGGAGGTCTACCTGGGGCTGTGAGCCTGGGGCCGGCCCAAGGCGGCTTTGGGCGTGAGCAGGCCCTGGCCGGCATGGCCGGCGCGCCCGCCCGCGGGCATCAGGCGGCTTTCACGAGCAGGGCGTCGAGCTTGATGGCGTCCGCCGAGAACGCGCGTATGCCTTCGGCCAGCTTTTCGGTGGCCATGGCATCGTCGTTGAGGCCCGTGCGGAATGCGACTTCGTCGCTGGCTTCCCGTTCAGGGGGATTCCGCTTCGCGGCTTCCGGGTCGAGCTGGCGTTCGAGCGGTTCGGTGCTCTGGCTGAGCTCGTTCAGCAGCTCGGGGCTGATGGTGAGCAGATCGCAGCCCGCGAGCGCCCGGATCTGGCCGATGTTGCGGAAGCTGGCGCCCATGATTTCGGTGGGGATGCCGTGCGCCTTGTAGTAGTCGTAAATGCGCCGCACCGAGCGTACCCCGGGGTCGTTGGCGCCGGCATTGGCGGCTTCGTCCCAGTCGGCGCCGGCGGCCTTCTTGTACCAGTCGTAGATGCGCCCGACGAAGGGCGAAATGAGCTGGGCCCGGGCCTGCGCGCAGGCCACCGCCTGGGGGAGCGAGAACAGCAGGGTCATGTTGCAGCGTATGCCTTCGGATTGCAGCTGCCGGGCCGCCTGGATGCCTTCCCAGGTGGATGCCAGCTTGATCAGCACCCGCTCGCGCGGCACGCCGGCCTGCTCGTAAAGGGCGATCAGTTCCTGGGCGCGGTCTATGCTGCCGTTCGCATCGAAGGAGAGGCGGGCGTCGACTTCGGTGGAGACACGGCCGGGAATGATGTCCAGGATTTCGCGCCCGAAGGCCACGAGCAGGCGATTGGTCTTTTCCGTGACGTCCGCCCGAGGATGGTCTGTAATTATTTGTTCCAATATGTAACTATATTCATCTTTCTGGACTGCCTTGAGGATGAGCGTCGGGTTGGTCGTTGCGTCGGTGGGGCGATACCGCCGGATGGCTTCGATGTCGCCGGTATCCGCCACTACCGTAGTGTGGCGGCGCAAAGCTTCGAGTTGTGTTTCCATGGGTTCTGGAGCGTTCCATAAGGCGGGTAAAACGTTTACTGTAGACCATTTCACCGCAATCGCCAGCCCACATCTTCCCTGATCGCGGCCCTTGCATCACGGCGGGCAGCCCGATCGAGATATAATAGGAAGGTTTGAAAATCGACTTTACAACCGGGGTTTATCGTGCTGCCGTCACTACTTCCAGAGGGATGTGATTCCACTCCTTCAGCCATTCTTGCCTTGGCGGACGGTACCATCTTCAAGGGTGTCTCCATCGGCGCCGATGGTTATTGCGTCGCCGAGATCGTCTTCAACACTGCCATGACGGGCTATCAGGAAATCCTGACAGACCCGAGCTACAACGGCCAGATCGTTACGCTTACCTATCCTCATATCGGAAATACCGGTGTCAATGATGAAGACGTCGAATCCGACCGCGTACACGCTGCCGGCCTGGTGGTGAGGGACTGCTCCCTCAGGGTATCGAATTTCCGTGCCACCAAGTCCCTGCCCCAGTATCTGAAAGAAGAGGGCATCATCGCCATCTCGGGCATCGATACCCGCAAGCTCACCCGCATTCTGCGCGACAAGGGCGCGCAGGGCGCCTGCATCCTGGCCGGCGACGATGCCGAACAGGCCCTGCAGCTGGCGCGCGAGTTTCCCGGCATGTCCGGCCAGGATCTCGCCCGCATCGTGTCCGTGAAGGACAAGCGGGAATGGACTCAGGGCACCTGGCAGCTCGGCCAGGGCTATACGGCCCCCGCCGAAGCCAGGTATCACGTCGTCGCCTATGACTACGGCATCAAGTCCAACATCCTGCGCCTGCTGGCCGAGCGCGGCTGCCGCATCACCCTGGTGCCGGCCGAAACCTCGGTCGAGGAAGTCCTGACGCTGGAACCCGACGGCATTTTCCTTTCCAACGGCCCGGGAGACCCGGAACCGTGCTCATATGCGATAGAAACGGCCCGCGCCGCCCTCGAACGCAAGATCCCCTTGTTCGGCATCTGCCTCGGGCAGCAGATCCTCGGGCTGGGCCTGACGGGGCGCACCGTGAAGATGAAGACCGGCCACCACGGCGCCAACCATCCGGTGCAGGACGTCGAATCCGGGCGGGTGTTCATCACCAGCCAGAACCATGGCTTCAACGTCGACCCCGATTCGCTGCCCGACAACGTCAAGGTGACGCACGTGTCGCTCTTCGACGGTACGCTGCAGGGCTTCGAGCTGACCGACCGGCCGGCCTTCTGCTTCCAGGGCCACCCGGAAGCCAGCCCCGGCCCCCACGACATCGTCGTGCTCTTCGACAAATTCATCAGCCTCATGGCCGCACAAAAATAATCGCATATGCCAAAGCGTACAGACATACAAAGCATTCTCATCATCGGCGCCGGCCCCATCATCATCGGCCAGGCCTGTGAGTTCGATTATTCCGGCGCGCAGGCCTGCAAGGCGCTGAAGGCCGAAGGCTATCGCACCATTCTGGTGAACAGCAACCCGGCCACCATCATGACGGATCCGGACACGGCCGACGTCACCTACATCGAACCCATCACCTGGCAGGTGCTGGAACGCATCATCGAGATCGAGCGTCCCGATGCCGTGCTGCCCACCATGGGCGGGCAGACGGCGCTGAACTGCGCGCTCGACCTGTCGCGCCAAGGCGTGTTCGAGAAATACGGCATCGAAATGATCGGCGCCAATGCCGAAGCCATCGAGAAGGCCGAAGACCGGCAGAAGTTCAAGGAAGCCATGGACAGCATCGGCCTGGAATCGGCCAAGTCCGGCGTGGCGCATTCCATGGACGAGGCCTGGGACGTGCAACGCCGCATCGTCGCCGAAACCGGCGGCGCGGGCTTCCCCGTGGTGATCCGTCCCAGCTTCACGCTGGGGGGCACGGGCGGCGGCATCGCCTACAACAGCGAAGAATTCGAGACCATCTGCCGCCGCGGCCTGGAAGCCTCGCCCACCAAGGAACTGCTGATCGAAGAATCGCTGCTGGGCTGGAAGGAATTCGAGATGGAGGTCGTGCGCGACCGCGTCGACAACTGCATCATTGTCTGCTCCATCGAAAACCTCGATCCCATGGGCGTGCATACCGGCGATTCGATCACCGTCGCGCCGGCCCAGACGCTCACCGACAAGGAATACCAGGTCCTGCGCGACGCTTCCATCGCGGTGCTGCGCGAGATCGGCGTCGATACGGGCGGCTCCAACGTGCAGTTCGCCATGAACCCCGAGAACGGCCGGCTGATCGTCATCGAGATGAATCCGCGTGTTTCGCGGTCGTCGGCGCTGGCTTCCAAGGCCACCGGGTTTCCCATCGCCAAGGTCGCGGCGCGTCTGGCCGTCGGCTACACGCTCGATGAGCTGCGCAACGAAATCACCGACGGCGCCACGCCCGCTTCCTTCGAGCCGGCCATCGACTACGTGGTCACCAAGGTGCCGCGCTTTGCCTTCGAAAAATTTCCCCAGGCCGATTCGCGCCTGACCACCCAGATGAAATCGGTGGGCGAAGTCATGGCCATCGGCCGCACCTTCCAGGAGTCCTTCCAGAAGGCGCTGCGCGGGCTGGAAGTCGGCGTGGACGGTCTGAACCAGATGACCACCGACCGCGAAAAGCTCCAGGTCGAACTCGGCGAGCCCGGCCCGGAACGCATCTGGTACGTGGGTGACGCCTTCGCCCAGGGTTTCACCCTGGAGGAAGTGCACAATCTCACCAAGATCGACCCCTGGTTCCTGTCCCAGATCAAGCAGATCGTCGACATCGAACTGGCGCTCGAACAGAAGACCCTGTCCGACTTCGATTTCGACACCATGTGGGAACTCAAGCGCCGCGGCTTTTCCGACCGCCGCCTGGCCTATCTGCTGGATACCGCCGAAACCGAGGTGCGCAAGCTGCGCCATCAGATGGGCATCCGCCCGGTCTACAAGCGCGTCGACACTTGCGCGGCCGAGTTTCCCACAAGCACGGCCTATATGTATTCCACTTATGAAGACGAGTGCGAGGCCGAACCCACCGACCGCAAGAAGATCATCGTGCTGGGTGGTGGCCCGAACCGCATCGGCCAGGGCATCGAATTCGACTATTGCTGCGTGCACGCGGCGCTCGCCCTGCGCGAGGATGGCTACGAAACCATCATGGTGAACTGCAATCCGGAAACGGTTTCCACCGATTACGATACCTCCGACCGCCTGTACTTCGAGCCGCTGACGCTCGAAGATGTGCTCGAGATCGTGCACAAGGAAAAGCCGGTTGGCATGATCGTGCAGTATGGCGGGCAGACTCCGCTCAAGCTGGCGCGCGCGCTCGAAGCCAACGGGGTGCCCATCATCGGCACCAGCCCCGAATCCATCGACGTGGCCGAAGACCGCGAGCGCTTCCAGAAGCTGCTCGGCAAACTCGGCCTGCGGCAACCGCC
>Ga0172382_10013679_pt1 | contig 10426 bp, 5 predicted proteins | sample Leawel138RmetaG_FD_122245 | JGI IMG/M metagenome (GOLD analysis project Ga0172382, IMG submission 122245) | Leachate microbial communities from a municipal landfill in Southern Ontario, Canada - Leachate well 138R metaG | ecosystem: Engineered > Solid waste > Landfill > Unclassified | place...
CGCAGGCCCGATTCGCGCTCGTCCTGGGACACGACCCAGGCCTTGAGTTCGCAGGAACGGCGCACGGCGTGCCGGATGGCCTGGTCGTCGAGTGCACGCAAGGCGTCGACATGGGCTTCGCACCAGCCGAAGAATTCGGGATCGGCGATCATGCCGTACTTGATGATCTCGGCCAGCCCGGCGGAAATTTCCCGGGCCGGCAACGTCGCCAGGACCCCGGGATCGATTTCGACGGCCAGCGGCTGATAGAACGCCCCGATCATGTTCTTGCCGCGCGGATGGTTGATCGCGGTCTTGCCGCCCACCGAGGAGTCCACCTGGGCGAGCAGCGTGGTGGGCACCTGGACGAAGCGGATGCCGCGCATGTAGCACGCGGCCGCGAAGCCGCAGACGTCGCCCACCACCCCGCCGCCCAGGGCCACCAGCACGGCCTTGCGGTCCAGGGCCGACGCCAGCAGCGCGTCGAAGATGCGGTCCAGGGATTCCCATGTCTTGTACTGCTCGCCGTCGGGCAGTTCGATGGACAGCAGCGGCTTGCCGGTGGCTTCCAGGGCCGTGCGCAGCCGCGCGCCATAGAGGGCGCCCACCGTGGTGTTGGTGACGATGGCGATCGCCGTGGCGTCCGCCGGAATGCTGTCCGCGACGGCGTCCAGCCGTCCCGCCCCGATCCGAATGGGATAACGCCCCCCGGGGGTCTCGACCTGGACTGTATGCATGGGTTCCTATTCCGTGAGTGGGGCCTGGGCCGCCGCCCGGTCCGGCAAGAGCGCCAGCAGGTTGCGCAGCACCTGGATGATCGGCTGGTCGCCCGTATCCAGCGTGACATCGGCCACGCTTTCATAGAGCGGCTCGCGCAGGGCCAGCAGGTCGACGATGCGTTGACGCGGGTCTTCGGCGCGCAGCATCGGCCGGCCACGATCACGGGCCACGCGCCGGTAGAGCTCGTCGACGCCGGCGCGCAGGTAGACGACGCAGCCGCGCTCGCTCAGCATGCGGCGGTTGGCCTCGGACAACACGGCACCGCCGCCCGTCGCCAGGACCAGGCCGGGCCGGCGCGTGTATTCGTCCAGCGCGGCCGTCTCGCGTCGGCGGAAACCCGCCTCCCCCTCGATATCGAAGATGGTGGCGATGCGCACTCCGCAGCGCGCCTCGATGGCCTGATCCAGATCGATGAACTCGCGCCCCAGCGCCGCCGCCAGCTGGCGGCCGATCGTGGTTTTACCCACACCCATCATGCCGACCAGGAAAATCGGTCGCGCGGCGGCCCGTCCCTCGGGGGGCGTCCGGGTCGGATCGGTGGCGCATTCCATCGTCATGGCGGGGCATCGGGCTGTTCGTTTGCATGTATTATCGCATCAGCCGGAAGCCGCCAGACTCCGGCCCGCCCCGCCCACGCGCATCATCCTGTTACACAGACTCCGCCCCCGCTTCCTGGGTCGATCCGGCCAGGGCTTACAATCGCCTCTGATGAAATCCTCCAATACCTCCTCCAAGCAGAAGCCCCCGGCGGGCCGCTCCTGGTTCACGCGATTGATCTTCAAGGCGATCGTGTTGTTCGCCGGCCTTGGCCTGTGCGGGGCGCTGCTCATGAGTCTGGCGCTGGCGCTGGCCTGGCCCAATCTGCCGGACCTGACGGCGATGATCGACTACCGGCCCCGTGTGCCGCTGCGCATCTACACGGCCGACAAGGTCCTGATCGGCGAATTCGGCGAGGAACGCCGCAACGTCCTGCGATTCGACGAAATCCCGGACGTGATGAAATCCGCCATCCTGGCGGCCGAGGACGACCGCTTCTACCAGCATGGCGGCATCGACTGGGCGGGCGTGCTGCGCGCCGCCCTGGCCAACACCATCCACATGTCCAAGACGCAGGGCGCCAGCACCATCACCATGCAGGTGGCGCGCAATTTCTACCTGTCGTCGGAAAAGACCTACACGCGCAAATTCTACGAACTGCTGCTGACCTTCAAGATCGAGGCCACCCTGACCAAGGATCAGATCCTCGATCTCTACATGAACCAGATCTTCCTGGGGCACCGGGCCTATGGCTTCGCCGCCGCCAGCCGCGCTTACTTCGGCAAGCCGCTGGCCGAGATCACCCCGGCGGAGGCCGCCATGCTGGCCGGCATCCCCAAGGCGCCGTCGCGCTTCAACCCGATCTCCAACTTCGAGCGCGCCAAGTCCCGCCAGGCCTACGTGCTCGGCCGCATGCGCAGCCTGGGCTACCTGACCGACGCCGAATACCAGCACGCCATGGATCAGGCCATCGTGATCCGTTCGGCGGCGAACTCCCCCGGCGGTCGTTACGGCGTGCATGGCGAATACCCGGCGGAACTGGCTCGCCAGTTGCTGTATGGCGTCTACCAGGACGACATCTACTCGCGCGGCTTCAACATCTACACCACCATCAACTCCAAGGACCAGGAAGCGGCCTACCAGGCCGTGCGCCAAGGCATCCTGGACTACACCCGCCGCGCGCCTTACACCGGCCCCGAGGAAAACGTCGACCTGCCCAAGGGCATCGAATCCGACCCCGAGGCGCTCAACGACCTGCTCGACGAACAACAGGACAAGCATCCCGACAACGGCGACCTGCTCATCGGCATCGTCCTGTCGGCCAGCCCGACCGAGGTGCGCGTTGCGCGCAGCGCCAGCCAGATCATCGACATCAACGACAAGCGCGCCCTGCGCGTCGTGGCGCGCGGCCTGGTCGCCAACGCCAAGGAATCCGTGCGCATCCAGCGCGGTTCGGTCGTCTACGTCCATGACACGGGAGACTACTGGGAACTCATCAACAAGCCCTCCATCCAGGCCGCCCTGGTTTCGCTGAGCACCCAGGATGGCGCCATTCAGGCCATGGTGGGCGGCTTCGATTTCGAGGAAGGCAAGTTCAACCGCGTCACCCAGGCCTGGCGCCAGCCGGGCTCGGCCTTCAAGCCCTTCATCTACGCCTCCGCCCTGGAGCGCGGTCTGACGCCGGCCACGCAGATCTCGGACGAACCCTTCTCCCTGACAGCGGAGCAGACTGGCTCCAAGGCCTGGAACCCCAAGAACTACGGCCGCGCCTACGAACCCATGCTGACCATGCGGCAGGGGCTGTACAAGTCCAAGAACATGGTCTCGATCCGCATCATGCAGGCCGTGGGCCCACAGTACGTCCAGGACTATGTCACCCGCTTCGGCTTCGACCGCGCGCGCCAGCCGGCCGTGCTGCCGCTGGCGCTGGGCGCCGGCAGCGTGACGCCGCTGCAACTGGCCGGCGGCTATGCGGTCTTCGCCAACGGCGGCTACCGCGTGCCGCCCTACCTGATCGACTACGTCACCGACAGCTCCGGCAAAGTCATCATGCGCGCGCGCCCGACCGTGGCCGGCGATACCCTGGCGCGCGTGATCGACCCGCGGACGGTCTACGTCATGGACGACATGCTCCGCGGCGTCGCCACCTACGGGACCGGCGCGCGTACCCACCGCGAACTCAAGCGCAACGACATCGGCGGCAAGACAGGCACCACCAACGACTCGCAGGACGCCTGGTTCGCCGGCTTCAACCCGAAACTGGTCGCCGTGGCCTGGATGGGCTTCGACCAGCCCAAGTCCATGGGCCAGGGCGAGACCGGCGGCGGCGCCGCCCTGCCCATCTGGGTGAACTATATGCGCACCGCACTGGCGGGCCAGCCGGAGATCCCGCCGGGCCCCATGCCCAGCGGACTGACGCGCATCGATGGCGATTTCTATTTCTCAGAATTCCCGCCGGGCACGGCCATCGCCCGGGTCGGCCTGCCCGCGCCGGGCGATCCGGCGCCGGGCGCGCCCGCCGACGGCCTGGACGGCATCGGTACGCTGCTGGACCGCCTGCACGGCGACTCCGGCGCCAATTCCGCTGCGGACTCCGGCGCCGCCATCCCCCAACCCGTCCGCGTGCCATTCTGATGACGTCCCACCCCCTGCTTCCACACGCCTCTCGCCTTCTGGCCGGCACGGCCCTGGCCCTGGCCCTGGCCGGCTGCGGCATGAAAGGCAGCCTGCGCCTGCCCGCGCCGCCGCCGGCCGACGCCGCGCTGGCGGCCCCGCCTTCCCTGACCCCGGCGCCCGCGCCGGCCTCGCAACCCCAGCCTTCATGACCGCCGATCTCCAGTTCCCCCTCCGGGACGGTATCCTGCATGCCGAAGACATCCCGCTGCCTGAACTTGCCGACCGCTACGGCACTCCCCTGTACGTCTATTCACGCGCCGCCCTGCATGCCGCCTGGCACCGCTACGAACAGGCCATCGCCGGCCACGACGCGCTGATCTGCTATGGAGTCAAGGCCAACTCCAACCTGGCCGTCCTGCATGAATTCCAGCGCCTGGGCGCCGGGTTCGACATCGTTTCGGGCGGCGAGCTCGAACGCATTCTCGCGGCCGGCGCCAGCCCCGATCGCGTCGTGTTCTCCGGCGTGGGCAAGCAGGGCTGGGAAATCCGCAAAGCGCTGGCCGCCGGAATCAAGTGCTTCAACGTCGAGTCGTCAGCCGAACTCGAACGCCTGGCCGACATCGCCCTGGAACTGGGCGTGCGCGCGCCGGTGTCCCTGCGCGTCAACCCCGACGTCGACGCGCACACCCATCCCTATATTTCCACCGGTCTGAAAGAAAACAAATTCGGCATCGACATCCGCCGGGCGCCCGAACTGTACCGTCAGGCGCTGCAACATCCCGGACTGGAGATCGTCGGCGTGGACTGCCACATCGGCTCCCAGATCACCCAGATCGCCCCCTACCTGGACGCGCTCGACAAGCTGCTGGACCTGATCGACGTCCTGGCGGCCGACGGCATCGCCTTGCGGCACCTGGATCTGGGCGGCGGCCTGGGCATCCGCTACACGGACGAGACCCCGCCCGACCCGGCCGAACTCCTGGCGCCCGTTTTCGCCGCACTGACGGCCCGGGGCCTGGACCACCTGCAGCTCATCCTGGAGCCCGGCCGATCCCTGGTCGGCAACGCGGGCGTACTGCTGACACGGGTCGAATACCTCAAGCGCACCGAAGCACGCAATTTCGCCATCGTGGACGCCGCCATGAACGATCTGATGCGCCCGGCCCTGTACGAGGCCTGGCATGGGGTCGTGCCGGTCGCCCCGCGCGCCGGCACGACCGTCGAGACCTACGACGTCGTCGGGCCGATCTGCGAAAGCGGCGACTGGCTGGCGCGCGGCCGCGCACTGCCCCTGGAACAGGGCGACCTGCTGGCCATTCTTTCAGCGGGCGCCTATGCCTTCTCCATGTCCAGCCAATACAACACGCGCCCTCGGGCCGCGGAGGTCCTGGTGGATGGCCAGGATTCCTGGCTGGTCCGCCCTCGCGAGACCCTCCAGGAACTCTATGCCCAGGAGCGCATCCCCCACCGACCCTAAACTTCCGCCTCCTCCGGACGTCAATCGCCCATAGCCCCGGCCTGTGCGCCACGGACCCGGCCCGTTGTCCCACTCCATCGTTTCATGACGGTCAAGACGCTCCTTTCCCGCACATCCGGTCCATCCAGCCAATCCGCCGCGGGGCGCGTCTGGTCATTCCTGCTATACCGCGCCATTCCGATCCTGATCGGACTGGGACTGGCCGCGTCCCTGTTGCTGCAACCGCGCTACACGGATTCCGTTGGCCAGCCGCTGACAGCCCGTTTCCTGCACGCCGGCACAGGACTCGATCCGGCCCGGGCGCTGGAGCAGCTCCGGAGCCGACCCACCCGGCTCGCGGAATCCGCGCCGGCCGGTCCCGTGTGGCTGTTGGCCGACCTGCCCGCCGGCACCGGATCGGCCGACAGGACCTCCCTGCTGCTGCCTGCCCATCCTTCCGTCGCGCCCGACTGCTGGCTGGTTCACGGCCTGCCCGACCCTCACGGAACCGCCGCCGCGCCGTCGCTGGAAACCCTCGGGATCCGGAACGGCCTGCTCGGCCAGCAGATGCGGCTGCCGAATGCCTCAACAGCCAGCCAGGCCCTGTGCCGGCTGAATCTGTCCCTGCCCGCCCGACTCTCCATCGAGCAGTGGCCGAGCCGCGAACTGTCCGACACCACGGCGCACACCGCCCACGCCATCGGATTGCTGGAAGGCGGGCTGCTGATGATGGCGGCCTTCCTGATCATCATTTCGCTGACCATGCGCGAGCATCCCTACACGGTGCTCGCCTGCTGGATCCTGTGCAATCTGCGCCTGGGCGCCTGGGCCCTGGGCTGGGACCACCAGTTCCTGGGCGTCATCATCCCGCCCGACCTCCTGATCTGGCTCCGCAAGCTGACCGTCCTGATCTACTTCGTCCTGACGATCCAGTTCTTCACCACGCTGTTCCAGCCCAGCCTGGACGCCGCCACGGTGCGCCGCCTGCGCCTGGTCGGCCGGACGAGCGCGGCCTGCCTGCTGGCGGCGCTGCTGGCGCTGCCCCACGACTGGTTCCAGCTGACGATCTTCCTGACCGCCTGGCTGGCCACGGCCCTGGTCTCGGTCACACTCATCCACGGCCTGTTCCGCTTCAACACGCGCTCCCAGCTCTGGCACACGATCGGAGTCTGCCTGGCGCTGGTGATCCTGCTGACGGGCCTGGTCCTGGCCGGCCTGGCACGCACCGCCCTGGTCGGACCTTTCCAGGGCGCGGCCGCGCTGCTGCTCTGCAACCTGCTGATCGCCCTGGCGGCCGCCGACAAGATGCGCGAAGATCGTCAGATCCGGCTGCGCCAGCGCAATGACCTGATCGCCCGCGACACGCTCACGCCGCTGGGCCTGTTCACGCTGGGCGCCACCCGGCACTTCGAGCACTTGAATCCGAACGCGCGCGAAATCCTGGACATCCCGCCGGAATCGGACCTGCACGCTCTCGCCTGGAGCGACTTCTTCCCCAAGCTCGACTGGCTTGAAATTTCCGTGGCCACGGAACAGGGTCGCGACACCGAGATCCAGCGCATCCAGGCCACGCCGGACACGCCGGCCCGAAGTTTCCTGCTGCGCGCCACGCTGGTGGGCAGCCGCATCGAAGGTTCCCTTCAGGACATCAGCGCCCGGACCGAAACCATCCGCAAGCTGCGCCTGATGGCCGACAACGACCCTCTGACCGACACACTCAACCGTCGAGGGATCGAGAAGACGATGCAAAAGGCCATCGAGGACCTGCAGCAGGCCAACACGCCCTGCGCCCTGGCCTTCCTGGATCTGGATCACCTCAAGCGCGTCAACGACCTGTTCGGCCACTCGACGGGCGACACCTTGCTGCAGATGGTCTGCGAACGGCTGAAATACTCGCTGTCCGAGGAGCAGTCCCTGGGCCGCATCGGCAACGACGAATTCATCATCCTGTTCCCCGGCATGCGGGCCGGCGATGCCCGCCGCGCGGCCCAGGACATGATCGAAAGCCTGAACGGCTCCGCCTTGTACGTCGGCGAACGCGCCTTCCAGCTCAAGAGTGCCATGGGGCTGATCGACATCGACCGCAACATGACGCCCAAGGACGCCATCGCCGCCGCCAGCCGCGCCTGCCGGGACGCCCGCAAGCAGCACCAGGACGTCGTCCTGTATGAGGAGAACGCCCGCGAACTCTTCGACCACATCGACGAGCTGCACCTGTTCGAACAACTGGAAAGCACCGGCACATCCGAGGACATCTTCCTGGAGATGCAACCCATCATGTCGTTGCGCCATCCCCTGCAGACCCTCAATTTCGAGGCGCTGCTGCGGGTGCGCAACACCGGCGCGCGGCCGCTGCAGACCGGTAAAATCATCCAGGCGGCCGAAGACAGCGGCATGGTCACCGCCATCGACAAATGGGTGTTCACGACCCTGCTCGAATGGATGTCCAAGCCCCCCCTGAACCTCGGCCAGACCCGCCAGGTCAACGTCAATCTCAGCGGGGTCTCGCTGAACGACGACCGTTTCATCAACGTCCTGTTCGGCATCCTGAACCAGCAGCCGCAATTCACCCGGCGCCTGTGCGTGGAGATCACCGAGGGCGTGGCCTTGCAGGATCTGGAACGCACCCGCCAGTTCATGCGGCGTCTGCAGCGCATGGGCGCGCGCGTGGCGCTGGACGACTTCGGAGCCGGCTACACCTCGTTCTCGTACCTGAAGGAACTGCCGGCCGACATGATCAAGATCGACGGCACCCTGATCCGCGACATGCTGGCGAGCGAGGCCAACATCGCCATCGTCAACAGCATCGTCGATCTGGCCCACAACCTGGGCATGGAATGCATCGCCGAATGGGTCGAGGATGTCGCCACATTGCGCGCGCTGACCGACATGGGTGTGGACTACGTCCAGGGCTACGTGATCTCGGGGTCGCGGCCCCCGCTGGAAATCCTGGCCTGCGACAACATCCTGCCGCTGGTCGGAGACCCGGCCACCCGCGCCTTCATCGAAGAGATCAGCGGACGGCGCCTGTCGTAGGCGCCGCTTCCGGAAATCGGCGGGACCGTACCGGGCCTCGTCGGCGGCACGGTCCGTGGCGGATCATAGTTCGCCGTACGAATGCAGGCCCGACAGGAACATGTTCACCCCCAGGAAGGCGAAACTGGTCACGAGCAGGCCCGACAGGGCCCAATAAGCGGACATGGCGCCACGCAGGCCTTTCATCAGGCGCATGTGCAGCCAGGCGGCGTAATTCAACCAGACGATCAGCGCCCAGGTTTCCTTGGGATCCCATTGCCAGTAAGTGCCCCAGGCGTCGGCCGCCCACAGCGCCCCCAGGATCGTCGCCACGGTGAAAAAGGCGAAGCCCACCGCGATGGCCCGATACATGATGTCGTCGAGGATTTCCAGCGAGGGCAGCCGCCGGGCGATCGGCGCGCGGAACGCCAGGATCGTGCCCACGATCAGCGCGCCGAAGCCGAAATACAGCATCCAGGTGGCCGACAGCTCGCGCGAACCGAAGATCAGCGGCTCGGCGCACAGGACCGCCCCGAGGACGAACACCGGCACCAGCGGCTTCCAGGTACGGGTCTCGCCATGCGCCTTGACCAGATAGGCGAAGCCCACCATGGCAGCCAGGCTGAAGGTGCCGTAGCCGATGAAATTCGCCGGGACGTGCAGCTTCATCCACCAGCTCTTGAGGGCGGGGACCAGCGGCTGGATCTGGTAGGCGTCCCGGGTGAAGGAATACCACAACAGGAACACCACCAGGGAACTGATGACCAGCAGCACGAAACCGCCGAGGGCGCGCGTGGCGTAGCGACGTTCGTAATACAGGTAGAACAACGCCGTGACCAGGCACAGGAGCACGAAGACTTCGTAGAGATTGCTGACGGGAATATGGCCGATGCCGGGGCCCAGCAGATGGCCCTCGCGCCAGCGCACCAGCAGCCCGGTCAGTCCGGCGTAGACCGCCGACCAGGTCAGGACAGTGCCCAGCCAGGCCGCCGTGCGGCTGGCGAAACCGGCCCAGTAGCAGATCGTCGCCAGGGCGAACAGGGCGCACATCCACAGGATGGCGGACTGCGAGGAAATCAGATATTTCAGCAGGAAAACGCTTTCGACCCGCGACAGGTCGCCCTGCAGCAGGACGCCCGTCGGACTGTAGAGCCAGATCGCCAGCAGCGCCGTCAGGCCCGCCGCCGCCATCAGGGTGCGCAACGGCCGCCACAGCCAGCCCATCCAGCTGAACAGGCCGACCGCGCCGATCAGGATCAGCTTTTCGTAGTAATCCATGAACGTGCCGTATTCGGTCAGCACGTGGCCGGCACCCGCCGCCAACAGCAGGAAAAAGCCGAAATCGGTCCAGTCGGGCCTGCCTCGGCGGCCCCGGTGGTCGCCGCTGGCGTTCATGTCTTGGGGCCAGGCGGCTGCGGCACGCGCAGCGATGGAATCAGACGTCATGATCGTGTCCTCCGGACAGGCGGCGCAGGGCATCCCGCAGCCGTTCGAATTCGTGGTTGAAATCCAGGGTGCGCCGCTGGGTGGTCATGGCCGCCAGCCAGGCGCTGCCGCCGTCCCGCGGCCGGATCCAGACCCAGACGCGGCGTTCACGGATGAAGAACATCGAGAACACCCCGAGCACCAGCAGCAGGCAGCCAATGTAGACGATGGTCTTGCCGGGGCTTCGAGCCACCTGGAAGACGCTTGCCTGGACCTGGTCAAAGCCGGTCAGCTGCAGAACCACGGGAGCAGGATAATCCGGCAGCGTCGCCAGCGCCAGCACGGCCAGGCGCATCCATTGGCGTTCGCGTTCCGCGTCGCTCCCCCGGGGGGCGATCGCGGGCTCGCCCGCCCGCGCCCGCGCCAGATCGCGCAATTCGGTCAGGCTGAGCTGGATCATGGGCACGGCGAAATTCAGGATCTTTTCCCGCTGATCGGGGGGCGCGGCGTCGACGATGCCGTTGAAGCCTTCGCGCGCGAAGGTACGCAGCGCCCCGCGCGCGGCCTGGAACATCAGGTCGCGCTGCTCGCCCTCGGGCGCGTTCCGGTCCGCGAATC
>Ga0172382_10013680_pt1 | contig 10426 bp, 8 predicted proteins | sample Leawel138RmetaG_FD_122245 | JGI IMG/M metagenome (GOLD analysis project Ga0172382, IMG submission 122245) | Leachate microbial communities from a municipal landfill in Southern Ontario, Canada - Leachate well 138R metaG | ecosystem: Engineered > Solid waste > Landfill > Unclassified | place...
GATTGTCGATATGAGAAATATGATTAAAAAGGGAGGAGACAAAGTATATAAATTATAAAACTCCAATAAGTAATCAAACTCAGTATTCGATTTACACACAATTGGCATTTAATTGAGAATGTCAGACGGTTTCATATTAAATGAAGAAATTAAGAATTATTTTTCAAGATAGTGATTTTCTAGAATTAATAAAGCATTCCAAAAATTATGTCATTGCAAATTTTGTAACTGTAGGATTGGCTTTTCTTACAATGCCAATTTTCACACGTTTAATGAGTCCAGATGACTATGGAATTATGTCAGTATTTACTTCATTTGAAGGGATAATTACAGTAATTTATGGATTAGGTATAAAAGGGGCTATTTCTCGCTACTATTACGAGGATAAAAATGATTTTTTTAATTATTTGAGCAGTAACATATGGTTGATATTTATTATTAGTATAGGCTTAACAGGTATAGCATTAGCTCTTCGTAATTATTTACATGCTTTCCTTAATATTCCATTAGGTATGATTTATATAGCTTTAGGGATTGCTATTCCTCAAGCGATTTTTCAGTTATATCAAGGTTATTTACAAGCATCAAAAAAAAGTGAGAAAGTAGCATCGTTAAATATTTTTGGGGCATTAATTAGTACAGGATTAGCTATACTAATAATGATCCAAATGAGTGAAGAAAGATACTATGCAAAAGCTATTGGACAATCGGTGTCAGCATTTGTGATGTTTCTATTAACCTTTTGGTTTTTGCGCAAACAATTACATTTTAGAATTAAGAAAGAACATTTAAGTTATTCAATAGTATTCGGTTTACCTGTGATTCTTCATTTATTATCGCAAATTATACTAAATACATTTGACCAAATAATAATTAACCAATTAGTTGGTCAGCATGAAACGGGTATCTATTCAGTTGCATATAAAATTGGCATGGTACAAAGTATAGTTTCAATGGCTATTCTACAAGCTTGGACTCCTATGTTTTACGATAAACTCAACAAAGAAAAATATAATGATATCAATGCTCTTGCCAAGAAATACGCTTTCATTGTGATGCTTGTAGCTGTGTTTTTGATATTTTTCGCTAAAGAGATCATTGTTATACTTGTAGATAAGAATTATTATGAAGCTCTTGGTATTATCCCTATAATTATTATATCGTATTTTTTCTTTTTTCTTTATACAATGTATGTTAACTACGCTTTTTATGAAAAGAAGACTAAGAGCATTGCTGCAATTACAATAATTGCAGGCAGTTTGAATATTTTATTAAATTATTTATTAATACCAAAATATGGTTACATTTCTGCAGCATGGACAACGTTGATTTCTTATATTGCATTATTTATATTACATTATGTTAATGTGAAATGGGTCATCAAGGTAAAAAGAATAACAAATATCAGGCTATTCATTCTACCTACAGTCTTTCTTATAATCCTTGCAATAATGAATTATCTAATTAGTATACAAATAGATAGTTATTTTGTTAGTATTTTACTTCGTATTCTAATATATATAGTTTTATTAATATTTTCATATTTAGTGATTAAGAGAAAACAAAAGGTTTAAGAACCTAATTATTGATCGTTATCAGGAATGATGTAAATTCAGTTATATTATAATTATTTTTTTAAGAGCATCATGGCGCTTACCTAAGCTCGAAAATATATTTATCAAAGAATGAAAATAATTAATTCTTTAGGAGATCTAGATATAATAGATGTGAATTACAGTACATCTTATTTTAGAAATTCAACAGATACTTGCACATTTAATAGGAGAATACGTTACATAATAATTAATCTGTTATTTATTATTAAACAAGTTTACTATGATATTATTAGTCTTTTTAATTGTAAAAGAATAAAAAATAAAAATGTCTTTTTTTTTAATACAGTTAATCAATATAATTCATTATTACCGATTTACGAAATTATTCAAGGTTCCATATTTGTAACTTTATCAAATTCTAAATACAAGCAATTACCAATTACTTTAGGATATTTTTTTTCCTTATTATTGTTACCACGTTTCCATTTTTTGATTAATTATAAATATAAAAATAATAAGAAGAAGATTTTAAATCATTACTTTGACTATTTTTTTATTGAAGGTATGTATATTTGGTGGTCAATATATTTAAAAATAAATAAACCAAAACGAATTGTATTATCAAACGATCATTCACCTTGGCATCGGATTTTGTTAAAAGCGGCTCGTGTTAACAATATTCCAACCATATATATACAGCACGCATCTGTAACTGAAAAATTTCCCAAACTTGAGTTTGATCTCTCCCTTTTAGAAGGAAAAGATGCTCTTAATAAATACTCATCAAAAGAACTTAAAGGGAAAATCGAATTAGTAGGAATGCCAAAATATGATAAATACTTCACTTTAATTAACAAACAAACAATCATAAAATCAATAGGCATTTGTACATCACTAAATGATAGTGAAGAAAAAATAGAAATGTTATGTAAAAGTTTAAAATCATCTTTTAATGATGCCTCAATTTTCATCAGAAATCATCCAATTGATACGAGGTATCAATTTTATCAAATTATGAAAGAGAAATACCATTTACAATTTTCTAATTCTAACAAAGAAAATTCATTTGAATATTTTAGAAAAATTGACGTAAATATTGCCGGTGAATCAAGTATTCATTTAGAAGCTGTTTTAATGAATGTATATCCAATTTATTACAACCTAAAGGATATGAAATATGATCATTATGGATATATAAAAAATCAACTTATAACAGACATCTTTGATAATATATCTGACTTAATATCTTTTATAAGAACTATTCAATTCAATAAACCAAATATAAGATTTAGAGCGAAATATTATGTTGATACTGTAAACAGCGATTATGATGGTAAATCAGCAGAACTTGCAAAGAGTAAAATATTGAATTTTTTTAGCAAAAAGTAGAGTATTGAATGTGATTAGTTTCAATATTGTCATCTACAAATTTTATGAATATGAAAAAAATAGTTTTTCTTACATATCATAACTGGGAAACCAAACGTCAAGGAGGCTTTCACAAATTTGCGGAAGGTGCATGTGAAAGAGGTTATGATACAATTTTTTTCAGTTTTCCCCGACCATATTATATATACTTTAAAAATGAAGAACGTTTAAATAAACATGTCTTAAAAAAGTTAACTAAAGGGGAAAAATATAATATCGGAAGTAATGAATTACTTAATATAACTTTTCCAACATTGGCATTACCGGGTCAGATCAGAAAAATAATACCAGGAAAAATCAATTTTTGGTTACAACAAAAATCATTTCGTTCTTTTAAAAAATTTTCAGAAAAATATTTTGCCGAAACAAATTATTTTGTTTTTGAATCAAACGAATCACTCCTTTTATTCAATCGAATAAAAAAGTTATTCCCAAAAAGTTGTTTTATATATCGCCCCTCCGATCCATTACTAGCTGATCCATCAACGAAAATATCAGAATATGAAAAAAAGATTCTTCCACAGTTTGATTGGATTTTTTTAGTTAATACTCAAGGATTTCAAGTATACAAGAAGCATATATCCAATTTTGATACTCAATCAAACTATTCAATATTATCAAATGGTGTTTCTCTACATGATTATCAAAAGAATTATGTCGTTCCTGAACCTTTAAAAAACAGTAATACAGTTCTGTATGTAGGTGCACTTGTTATTGAGTGGAGTTTAATAGTTGAAGCTAGTAAGAGATTAAAAAAATTTAATTTTGTCATTGTTTGTCCTGAAAATCCTCCAACAAGTTTTATCAAACATGTATATAATAATTCTAACATAATATACATAAATGGAATATCTCCAGAGAATGTACCTGCTTGGGTAACAAACTGTGACATCATTATTGTACCTAATCCAAAGAATTTGTATAAAGCTAAGCCATGGGGTATTACAGCTAAATATTATCAAGCAATGGCTGCTAAGAAACCTATTATAGCTTATCATGATACTCCAGAATTAGAAAAATTTGGGATAAAATGTACTTATGATTACGATTCATTTATTATGGAATTAAAAAACTGCAATTTTTCTGAGACAGTTAATTATGATTTTAACTTTGAAGAAAAAGATTGGAGAATTATTATTGAAAAGTTTTTTTCAAAAATCGAATCACTGTAAGTTACAACATAGTAAGATTCTGATATATTTTTTATAACACAAAACAATGATCGTAATGTTTGAAAACACAAAATACAAATATTCATTTAAAGATTTTTTTGTCGTTTTCTTTCTTATTTTTCCAATTATTTCTCGCTGGTTGTTACCCTCTAGTTTAGAATATGGTTTGACGAAAAGCATACTAAATATACCAATATTTCTTCCAAACATATTGTTTATCTTTTTTATTTTTATTGCAAAAAGAAATAGAAGAAACCATCGGTTAAAAATTATTTTTCTTCTACATTTTTTCGTTGCTATTGTAGGCATAATAATTAATGAATATACAGATAAGCTTGCATTTATAGTGAGTGGAATGAACTATTTTTATGCTATTTTTTTAGCACTTTTCTATCGCATAACAGAGAGCCAGAAACTTATATTAAGGAAAGTACTTTTTATAACATTGCTTATACTTTTCCTTGAAGTTATCCTATATTCTACAGGAGTATTAACTTATTCGCTTGATATTACATCAGGATATGAATTTGGAGGTATATACAGAATTTCAACAACCGTTGCTGCTGCAACAGGAACAGCTGGTTTGATTTTTCTATTAGGTTGTTTAGTTCTTTATATGTATGGAAAAACGTTTTTGGGTTATTTATCATTTATTCTCACTTCAATATCAATATTTTTATTAATATCAAGAGGTGCTATAGCTGCACTAATATTATTTGCCCTTTTATATTTTTGGAATGATGTAAGAAGGTCTTTTAAAAAATTCGTCGTGGCAATTCTATTACTTGGTGCATTTATTACTATCATGTATAATATGGCCCTTTTTGATCCATTTATATCACGAATGGAGATATTGAACTATGAGGGAGATTTATCTACAGGAAGAGTTGAACGAATTGAACATTCACTTTCTGCTATTAATGAATCAGGTAATTATTTGTTTGGAGTTGGGACTGGTAATGTGTTTTTCTCAAAAGATTTTAAAATTCTTAATTTAAAACGAAAATACCCGGGATCACCTCATAATTCCTATGTTTTAACTTATATTGAACAAGGATTATTCGGTATTTTATTTTTTATTTTATTCTGGATATTACTACTACATACTATTAGACACAACAAAAGTTTATTTTATACTCTTATATCTTTTGTTGCTATTCTGTTTAATACTGAAACTGTTTTTATTGTTGAATCTGAATTTGTTTTTTTCTTATCAGTTGTAATAATGCTGGCTTTAGAAAATAAAGAATTAAAGAATTGATTTATGAAACGTATTCTTTTCGTATCTTCAGTAAATCTTTTTAAGACTGGAGGAGGAGGACAAGCAACACTAGCTTACCTTGATTCTATAATTGATATTTATGGTAGAGATAATGTTGATGTTATGATTCCATCTGAATGCGACATCCCAAAAGATTATCAAAATATCAATTATGTCAGAATTGATAAAAGAAATAGATATATAAAGTATTTCTACTATTTTCAGGGTATTCTAAGTAGGTTTACTATTCCAATAATAAAATATATATCAACCCACCGAAAAGAGTATAGTATTTGCATAATAAATGGAGGAGTTGTAGCTGGTAAATCGATAAGAAAGATTAATAAAAATGGTGTTAAAACTGTTGTCATCCATCACAACCATGAGTTTGAGTATCATCTTGATAACAAGAGCTTAGAGAGTCTAAAAGGTCATTTCATGTATTATATAAAGAAAACTGAAGGGGCGGCATATCTTAATTCAGATCTTAATCTATTCTTGACTAAGCAAGACATGGAGACCTTCCGTTATGTATATGGAAATCCACGTGGTTTAAATTATCTATTAGGATGCTATGATATGAAATATGCACAATCAATAAAACTTTCTCAATCTACCAAAGAGTATTCTCTAGCAATAAGTGGGACAATGTCAAACTACCAAACGACTGTTGGTGTACAAGATTTTTATAATCGTTATTTTCGTATTTCGAAACGACTAATTCCTGATTTGAAAATACTAATCACCGGGCGTGCACCTTCTGAACAGATTTTACGAATAAAAACTGAAAACCCGAGTATTTTTAACATTATTCCAAATCCAAAAGACATACTTTCCATTGTTCAAAGAGGTAATATATACTTATGTCCAACAAACATAGGTGGAGGTTTGAAGTTAAGAGTAATGGATGGCTTAAAATGTGGCATGCCAATTTTAGTGCATAAAATTTCGGCACGTGGCTATGATTATTTTTATGATAAACCATATTTTAGAGTATATGAAGATGAAAAATCTTTTGAATCCGGTTTATCTGATTTATTGTTTTATTTAAACAATAATAATAACATTCGCTATATGATACAGAATGATTATTATAATTATTTTGGATTTATAAATGGCACAAAAAGAATGCAGGATGCATTTTCAATTTTAAATATAATATAATAATTGATTACATAATCATATAAATCAATTAGATAAGTATATTAATCATACAAGTTTATAAATATAGCAATAGTAGACACAGGATATGTTGGACTGGTAAGCGGTACCTGTTTCTCGGAGCTTGGATTTAATGTTGTTTGTGTAGATGTAAACGAACATGAGAACCTTAATAAAGCAATAGTCCCAATATATGAGTCGGATCATGAGAGGATGGTACAAAGGAACATGGTGCTAACGGTAACTGAGAATGCAGTAATTTCGGTAAATTAAAGTACAGTGTTTTCGGTAACACTTGTTACCGTTTTCACTGTACTGGGATTTCCATTTTTACTGTATTTCTAATTTCCGGTAACACATGGCGGTTGATCGTTTACGTTTTTCCACAAGTCTGAAGGGTATTTTGCATGATGTGGATGTAGTATTTATTGCAGTGGACACTCCTTCAAGTGAAGACGGATAAGCCGATATGCGATACGTATTGGATGTGGCTGCAACTATTGGGAAGAATTTAAATAAATATATGCTTGATGTCATCAAAAGCGCAGTACCGGTGGGTACATCGGAAAGTGTAAGAGCAACAATACAAAAAGAATTTGATAATAGAAAAAAGGTCATTGATTTTGATGTGGCAACAATCCGGAATTTCTGAAGGAGGGTGACGCCATTAATGATTTTATGAAACCTGACAGGGTTGTTGTCGGTGTAGATTCGGAGAAGGCTAAGGACTTAATGAGCAACATCCGCGATGCTGGCCAACCGCATCAGTTTTATGAATGACATTGCCAACCTATGCGAAATTGTGGGGCCAGATGTCAATATGGTTAGAAAAGGAATTGGCAACGATACAAGGATAGGAAATAAATTTTTATACCCAGGCATTGGTTATGTAGGAAGTTGCTTCCCGAAGGATGTAAGGGCTCTCATATATACAGCACAAAAAAATATTAATATATGTTAACTACAAAACAAAAAATTTTTTTCTATCGATTGAATTTAGTTCACAGATGTTGGAAAGGCTTAATGTGATATTATCAGATACACATAACTATAAAAAATCCCATAAAAAGTGATTATTAAGAGCTTTAATATTTTGTTAAATGAGTTATGATGAAAACTTGCTTGATTTTTAGATACGCACCTTCATATAGGATGCCCATATATAAATTATTACAAAAGGAGCTGGATGTTAGTTTTATATTTCCATCAGAAACTTCTATATGCTTGAAGAAAGGTGATTATTCAGAATTGAATAATTGTATTTTTTGTGGGAAAGAAAAAAAAATCTTCAATAAACTATATTATTTTTCTGATATTAATAAAAAAAAACTTTTTAGCTATGATAATTTAATTTTTGCTGGAGATGTCAGAGATTTAACGAGTTGGTACATTCTTATTGTATGTCGATTTAGAAAAAATATTAAAACTATACTTTGGACTCATGGGTATTATGGAAAGGAGAATTTCTTTGAAAAGATTGTAAAAAAAATATTTTATGGTTTACCGGATTATGTATTGCTGTATGGAAACTATGCAAAAGATTTAATGATAACAAATAAAATAGCTAAGCCATCCAATCTCAAAGTTATCTATAATTCATTAGATTACGACAAGCAGCTTAATTTTCGTAATACGAATTTATTTTCAGAGAGTTATTTCCAGCATTTTAATAATAGAGATAAAAATATTGTATTTGTCGGTAGATTGACAAAAGTCAAGAAACTTGATATGTTGATCAATGCAGTATATATTCTCAAAAAACGATCATTCAAGGTAAATGTAACTTTTATTGGCGATGGCGAAGTTAAAAATGAGCTTGTCGCTTTAATTGAAGATTGCGGTTTGAATGATCAGGTTTGGTTCTTTGGTGAAACTTATGATGAAAATATTTTATCGAAGATGATTTATAATGCCGATTTATGTGTCTCACCTGGGAATGTAGGATTAACTGCAATTCATTCTCTTTCATTTGGAACACCGGTTATAACTCATGATAATTTTACTCGTCAAGGGCCTGAATTTGAAGCAATAGAACCAAATAAAACGGGTTTATTTTTTAAGCACAATAATACAATATCGTTAGCTAATACAATCGTTGAATGGTTTAAGAATGATTTTGATAGAGAAATTATTAGAGAAAATTGTTACAAAGTTATTGATGAAAGATACAATCCTCATTATCAATTAAAAGTACTGGAACTTTTATTGAAATCATCATGAAATATATATATTTGAAATTATTCAATAAAATTGTTAACATTTTCTTCAACTTTATTAATCTGTTTCATCCCAACGCTATTAAGGTTTTGATGTTGCACGAAATTGTTGCAGATGATGTAACTCCGAAAAGGTTACAAATATCATACAGTAATTTCAGATCGCTTATAGAAAGATTGAAAAATAAAGGGAATGTTCTTTCAATGGAAGAATTTTATGATTGTTTTTCTAACAAAGAGTTTAAGGGGGAATATGTCATTACTTTTGATGATGTATATGAATCTGTTTATCAGTTTGCTTTTCCATTATTGATCGCTAATAATATCCCATTTACCTTGTTTATAAACATTAGTTTATTAGACACTCCGGGATTTATTACAACCAATCAACTCATTGAAATGAGTAGGAGTGAATTATGCACTATTGGATCACATGGAATACATCATGTGTTTTTTCGAGATCTTAAGGAAGAAGATGTTGGAAAAGAATTAAAGAATTCAAAGAAAGCCCTGGAACAACTTATTAATAAACCAGTTAATTGCTTTGCATTTCCATACGGTTCATTTGTTGCTTGTTCCTTTGATAATATTCGAAAAGTAAAAAAATCATCATTTTATAAAATGTCCTTCGGCACCATACCATCTAGTGTTTGGAATTCTACAGTGATAAGTAGGTATTTTATTCACAGAGTGGATGTAACAAAAAGTTTAATTGAAAAAATTTAATTATGGAGGTCAATACCAAACCTTTTATTTCTGTGATAGTACCTGTTTACAATACGGAAAAGTATATAGATAAGACTATGCAATCATTGATAAAACAGACATTCAAAGATTTTGAGGTTATTTTAGTTGATGACGAAACGCCAGATAATGCTATTGCTGTTGCCGAAAACATCTTATCTAAGAATTTCATTAACTACAAAACGGTACATCAAAAAAACTGTGGTCAGGGCTATAGTAGAAATAATGGAGTAAAACATGCTTCTGGTAAATGGCTGATATTTTTAGATAGTGATGACATCTTACAACCTGATACTTTTGAGTTGATGGTTAATGTAGCTATTAATTATGAAGATGCTAATTTTGTATTTACAGATTTTCAAAGTGTTTTGATTGGAGATGAATTTAAAAAAGCTCTTTATGATAATGGATTAGCTTATTTTAACCGAGCTGAAATTCAAAACAGTTTTTTATTACGTACTCAAGTGATTTTGGCACCGGGTACATTATTTAATGCAGCATGGTATATAAACAATAATTTAGGTTTCAAAAATATCCCATATTCAGAAGATCAATTATTTGTTTGGGATACTTTATTGAAAGTTGAAAAAGTAGTAAAAATAGAAAAACCTTTATATAACTATCTTAAACGTCCAGGTTCCATTATGAGTTCTACAAAACTTCATGCAATTATTGAAGGATATATAGAGTTTGAGAAAATGCAGGAAAAGTATTTGAAAAACGAAGAAGCTACTGAACTTACAAAAAATTTCTTGTTATCTCGTTGGGTTTTAGGTATTCTTCATTCTGGATCAAAATTAATTAACAGTAACGAATACATAGATTTATATAAAAGTTTAGAAGCAAAAAAACATAGCAAGAAAATGCTGACATTTCCTTCCCAAAGAA
>Ga0172382_10013681_pt1 | contig 10426 bp, 10 predicted proteins | sample Leawel138RmetaG_FD_122245 | JGI IMG/M metagenome (GOLD analysis project Ga0172382, IMG submission 122245) | Leachate microbial communities from a municipal landfill in Southern Ontario, Canada - Leachate well 138R metaG | ecosystem: Engineered > Solid waste > Landfill > Unclassified | place...
AAAATACATAATTTATCTTCAGCAAATATTAGAATACTAACATATTATTCAGAAAGAATGGTTAGTAATTGGTTTAATGTTCATTTTAGAGAAAAAATCAAATTTGATAATAGTATTCCTGCTAATATGGTTCGTAATATAATTCGAGATATGAAAACAATATATGAAGTAGAAAAACTACCTTCAATTGTGATTGTTAAAAAAAATTCTGAAGGAAATGAAGAGTATTTTAATGTAGGATTATCAGGATATAATAAAGAAGGAATATTAGGTATTTTTAAAGAAATAATTGAAATTATTAATGATAATTGTGAAGAAGATTTTTCAGTTATTTCAAATAAAATATGTAGATATAATTCTGAAATAAAGAAAAGTAATAATATGAGTAATATTAGCAACTTTTATTATATTCGAGATTTAATTAACAAAGAGTCAAATCATTGTGAGGACAAATATCATCTATATAATTTGGCTAAAGAATTAGATATTAGTGAGCGTACATTGCTTAATAAACGAACTAAAAATACATTTACTAGAGATGAATGTTTTTACATAGGAATTAGATTTAAAATTTCTTCTCAAGAGTTGAATCGAATATTAAGAATAAATAATCAAACTGAAATTGGTATGGCTGGCAGAGATGCAATTATCAGGCAAGGCTTAATATATGAGAAAACGGTTGAAGAAGTTCATGAGGAATTAATATGGAGTGGTTTTTCAGGAATCATTCCAGTAAAAAAACAAAGAAAAGTAATATTAGAAGAGGACTAAAAAAACAGTCTTCTTTTCATTTTGTCGGGCAATTTTCATGTTGATTTTTTGGTTTGGATGTAAAAAAGTTTTTTATAAAGCAAGAACTATTTCGGAAAAGAAATTTCCGATTTGAAACTTACAAAATTTAAAAAAAGATGGTCTGTTGGGCTATAATAATGGTATAGAAAAGTTAACTAGAAGCTATAAATAAAATAGAGGTAATAATAAAATGAATAATTATATAAACGAAATAGCAAAGATAGAAAAGAAAGAAAGATTTGATGCTATAACAAATCAATTAAAAATGAATGGTATAGGATATATAGTTCAATCTATCCCAGGATATAAAAAGTTTGGAAATATCATTGTTCAATCCAAGCATAATGAAGGTCAAAAGATAGTGGCCTCTGCCCATTATGATAATTTTCCTGGTACACCAGGAGCTAATGATAATGCATCTGCTTGCTCAATATTGTTAAATTTAATTTTTGATTATAAGAATAGTGATAAGAATATTGAGTTTGTTTTCTTTGATTTAGAAGAACAAAGTTGTGTTGGTAGTAATTATTATATGAGTTTAAATCATGGTCAAATTTCTTATGCTATTAATCTTGAAATGTGTGGCATTGGCAAAAACATTTTATTTAGTTGTTATAATTTAATTGATGAAAAAATCAAAAAACTAAATGATTTGGTTTTTAAAAAATATAATGCTAAGAAAGTTAACAAATTACCTCCTGGTGATGCTTATACTTTTATTAATAGTAATGTGCCTACTTTTTATATTGTCAATTCTACAAATCGGGATTTAACGTGGTATGAACAATATTCAAATGACATTAGACCAAATGTAATACCAGATTTTTCGCTTTCGATGCATCAACCTAACGATACTGTTGATAAAATAAATATTGATCAAGTAAAGAAAATATATTCATTTGTTTTTGATTTGTTGAGAAGTATTACGCTGTAAAAATTGTGGAATAAATTTTTCTACCAATGGTTGAAATTTCATGGATTGACTAATGGTGTAGATGAATATTATCAAGACTGTTTTTTGGTAAGGGATTTGAATGCAGCAATTTTTTCAAATAATAAATATAGTGGCTTTGATTATAGAACAAACTTTAAAGGATTATGGCTTAGAAATGCAGGCAATATTTGGCATTGGGTAAAAAGAAAATAATAAGTACTTGTAATGAATTTTTTGGTTCAAAAATAAATAAAATTTAGTATAATTTATTTGTTAGGTTAATTTAATATTTTAATGCAGAAAAAGGAGAAAAAATGAAAAAAACTAAAATTTTTGATGATGTAGTGCGATTATTTAAAGATTCGCAATTTGATTTTGATGGATTATTGAAAGAATTGCACAGTTGTAAAGATTGGGATGGAACGGATGCTTATGCTAAAAGCTGTTTAAATGATAGAATTAGGAGAGGTACAATTGTTTCATTAAAAGATGACTTATATCAAGGAAATTATGGATTTAAAGAGGCTAAAAGCAAAAACCAAGCCAGTACCAATGAGTCCTTTTATGATGACCTGGAAAAAGTGCGACGTAAACATGCATCAAACAAAGATTTATCAATGGAAGAAATTGAAGCAGATTTAAAAGATAGATTCAAAAGAGCTGTAGAAGCATATAAAAAATATGCTTCTGTTCAATCAAAAGATGATTTATTAGAAGAAAATCTGTTTGAAAATAGTATAAATAGAGTTTCCAGAGAGTTTGCTATTGGCACAGACAAAGTAAGAGAATTATTAAAGGAAGAAGCAACAAAAATGGATGATGCTAACACAACACCAGAAAAAGAATTAAAGAGGATAGAAGATATCCGCAAAGAGTTGGAGATAGATTTAATGAGTCAAAAAACAGAAATAATTGAATTATTGAGAAAAGAGCCCATGACTCAAACAGAGTTAGCTTTTGCTATCTATAATGATTACAATCATACAATAGCAATCCATACAGCACTAAAAAAACTGATGGAGTCTGGGTATATTGTAAGAACTGATATTAGGCCTTATATTTACTCTATTACTGGTTTTGATGTTTCAATATCTGAAAAAGTTAAGAAAGAAAGTAAAATAAAGAAAAGCAAACAAAGCATAGATGTTCTTATTACAAATGAAATAATAGAAGAAGCGCACCAACGCGTAATGAAAACTGAAAATTATGGTAAAGAGAATGACTTAATCACTGATGCCTTTAGAAAATTCCCATTTAACACAGAATTAGCTGTAGTTCCAATGAAAATTGGACTTATTGATATTACTAACTCGACTAATATTTCTAGATATAAAAGTAAAATCAGTGCTGTAGAACTTGCTGAATGTATCATAAGTATCAAGGACATTGATGAACGAATAAAGGCTGGTGATCCAGAGGTAGTGAATGAAATAGCAAAATCAAATGGTAAGATTAACTTATTTTCATTCGCTTCAAAGTATTGTTGTTATCATAATAAGAACGTATATGAAAAAGATGATTACTCAATTTTAGATACAATTCTTAAAGATTCACTTCCACAATATTTTGATGATATTACAACTGGAGAAATTAAAAAATGGCAGAATAGTTTCAATTACAAGGAATACAATAATTTCATTACAAGAAAACTAGATGAGCTAGGAATTACATTAGAATTCCGAAAAAGAAAATTTGATCATTTTGTATGGTTCAATAATAGATGATTAAACTCGTGATTATAAAGATGATACAAGGAGAATTTTTTAAATGAAATTTAATAATGCTGATTTTGACAACAATAAAATAGTCCTTCATAAAAAAGATGGAGAAATTACTATAAATAAAAGTATTATTGATGATATTGAATATGTTAAACCCACATTATTTAATTATTTATTAAGTGGAATAGCTCCTGGCAGTTCAACTTATCCAGGAAGACTAAAAATTAGAACAAAAGAAAAGATTGGTAATACCAAATTACATCTTGTTAGAATTAGATTTATAGAAGTCGCGACTTTGCCAGATTGGTGTTTAAAGCTCATTGATCCCGCAAATTTGCTCAAATTAGAAAAATAAGAAAAGTGGAATGCATAAGATGGTAAATTATGATAAGAAAGTTTATGGCAAATTAAAAAGAGATTTAGAGAATATTGGTTTAAATGAAGCTGGAAAGTATGTAAAGTTAACTGAAGACTTTAGTGAGATATTAAAGAGAATAGAGTGTACATTTGAGGCATTAAGTTTTAGATTTGCACTTGATGCGATGATCTCAATAAGTGATAAGTTTAACATTGAAGAGGATAATCTTAGAAAATTAAATTGGATATTTTTATCATATTCGTGTACAGAATTTACTAATTTGTTTCACGGGGATACCAATGGATTTCCAAAACTATTTGAAAAGCTGTTGAATAGTGCTCAAAATAACAAATTCCCATCATACCTAGGAGCGTCTATAAATATAGAAGAGATAGAAAGTTTGAAAGAAAATTACCTAACTATTGAAAAAAAATATGTTAAGGAAATTTTTGATATTAAAGCTGGTAGGGATAGATCATTTAGTCATGTTGATAAGAATCAACAAATCGATTTACCAAGTACTGCTATAATGATAAAAGTAGTAAACCAACTTAATAACGTTTTTGTAGACTTATATTCTACTTTAGGATTAATTGCTATAAAAAACAACGTATACACATTAAAGAAGAATCCAGCAAAGTTCTCTAATGAAATAGTATTTTCAAAGATAGAGTTCTTCATGGAATATTTACTTAGAGATCACAAAAGCAAAGATTTGATTACAAAAGAAGTTATACAAAAACTTAAGAGTGACTTCACCAATTTTTTGTTTTAACAAAAGAGCTTGACTTTATAGAGTGAATACGACAGCACATTATAATTAACACCTTTGTAAAGCCGTAATTTAGTGGTGCGTAAAAATAGGTGTAGGGTGCGTAATTGTATTAAAATAGGTCACCCAACCCATTAAACGAACCCATAGGCTTGATCATTTGATCAAGCCTTTTTATATAAGTATGAAAAAAATTAAAAATCTCTAAAATGTGGAGCTATTCTTCAAATGAGAGCGTCAAATTTTGTATGTTTTAGATTATAATTTGAGTGGAGGTTATAAACATGAACAATTTAAAAGAAATTATTAGTGAGCGTAGAAAAGCCTTACGCCTGACACAAAAGGATTTAGCAGCAAAGTTAAATGTATCAGATAAAGTGATTAGTAAATGGGAAACGGGTGCAAGTCTACCGGATTTAAGTTTAGTCAATGCATTATCAGAAGTACTAGAAATTTCTGTAAATGAGCTCTTAAGTGCCAAAGAACTTATAAAACCGGTTACAAATGAACTTGTTGATGATGGATTAATTTATCAATATAAGCTTAAATTTATTATAGCGGTTGCACTCATGGTGTTTGGTGTGATTCTCATACCAATATATATGAGCTTTTATGAAGAAAATCTAGCAATTATTTTAATGGTTATATCTGTTGCATTTATACTTCTAAGTTTAACAATCTTTATAGCAAACATCATCAAATTTAGAGGTACTTATACAAAGTTTTACTATCAAAAACCATATGACCGCGTATTTTATTTATATAATTTGGTCATCATTGACATCATTAGTTTGAGTTTGTTCTTGTTACCAACAATGATGACAAATCATGTCATGTCATTTACTGGGTTAATCATTCTGATAGTTATGGTTATATTATTAAAATTAACGCTTGCATCTAAAACCAAGCATAAGTTTAAACATAAAAACCATAAAATGTTGACAGTCTTGTCATATCTTATGGTTGGTCTATTGCCTTTATTAGAGTTATTTCATGTCATGCAATGGCTAGTACTTATTATAGCAATCAGCTTTTTTGTAGTTATCACGAGCATTTTATATTATTTATTAGAATATAAATAAAACGAATCACTTTAAAGCGGATAGTTTCAACATGAAGTTATCCGTTAGATATTTAATATTTAAAATAAGGACAGCCATTAAACTAAAGCCTAATGTATAAATAACTAGAAAAACAAAACTTGGTACCCTTGGTTGAATTAAAGAAAGAATCGGTAATCCAGTACCAAACTTAGGACTTATAAAAAACATATTAAATACACCATCATGAATAAACATATCAAATAACGTATTTAGTGTATATGCAATTACTATGAGCATAATAAAAACAAACATTGCTTTAAATAGATCTTTATAAGTAAGTCTAGGCTTACTAAATAATAGTGCCAAGCCAACAGATGCCATCAAACCATGGTGCACCATGGTTTGGATGTTAATACCGATGGTATCAACGAATACACTCTGAGGATATAACATCACAGCAAGTCCTGCAAAGGTTGCATAAGTTGCTAAAAATGCATGGAGATAACGATCTAGCGAATCATTTTTGCTCAACCCGTATATAACATATAAATACATGGGTGTTGAGCAAAACTGAAATGGAAAGGTATACCATTGATAACTACCTGCTTGGTAGGTAAATATAAATTGTTTATAGACTTCAAATAAAAGCATCACAATACCGAGGATTAGTAACGTACGTTTAATTTTTCTAGTGGATGATTTTCTAAATAGAATCATTAAGTAAATAAAACTTAAAAAGGTTAAGAGTAAAGATAAATAGTGAAACCAGCTATTTGAAAAGTTTGAATAAAAGTCAGGTTTTTGCATCCTTAAATCAAGTAATTTTATAATGAAATCCATAAATAACTCCTTAAAATGTCGAATAAGATTATAGCACAATATGGGCCTATTGTGCTATATTTTTATGTATAAATTACATGAATTTAAATATAAGTTGCATGATCGTAAAAATTTTTATAATAACAGAGAAAATTGCCTGATTATGCTAAAATAGAAGCATCAAAGAAAAGGGGATTGTTTGATGGAATTTATTATTCAAGTGTTTGTTGAAATATTTTTTGAGCTCTTACTTACAGCAATTGTTAAAGTTATTGGATTTGTATTTAGGAAGATTGATACAGATCAGTTACTAAAAAGGCGGTTAAAATTTGTTTTAACATATATATTTATAGGACTTGTTTTTACCTTAATTACATTTTCTATGATTTATAGTAAAACGTTCTTAGTGATCATTTCTTTATCTTATATGTTGTTTCAGATTATTGTGAGTTTACTACATATTATCAATGCTGATCGTTTAAATGATCCCTTTATGAAAACGATACGTATACTTAGAAAATTAAGTCATTACATATATCCTTTAGCATTGATTATATTTGGTACGATATTTTTAGATGATGCGGTTTTATTAGAAGTCATTATAGATATATCAAGTATTGCTTTAGTGACTTGGATCGTTATTGATATTTATAGATTGTGGAAAAGAAAAAGGCAAGATAAATAAATTAAAAATAATACCCTCCAAGATAACTATTAATACTAGGTGTCTCAATATTGAAGGGTTTTTTAATATTGCATATAAGATTCAAGTAGTAAAAGTTATATTGACAAAAATATTAAAGTATTATAAAATGAACATATGAGCATACAATCATATGAAGGAGTTACTATGAATACACTTGAAAACGATATGTGTACAACAATGATCGTACATAAAAAGGAAGTGGCAGAGGCAATGCGCCAATTACCGAGTGAGGATGCGATATTTGAACTTGCAAACTTTTTTAAAACATTTGGTGATGCGACTCGGATAAAGATTATTAGTGCGCTTATGAAAACAGAACTATGTGTATGTGATCTTGCTTATGTGATTCATACATCACAATCAGCAGTATCACATCAACTTAGAGTTTTAAGACAAGCAAGACTTGTTAAGTTTAGAAGAGTTGGTAAAGTTGTTTATTATAGTTTGGATGATAACCATATACAAACTTTAATAGAACAAGGGTTTCAACATTTAGCGCATAAGTAAGGGTTAGTTAATATGGAAGAAAAAACATTTGAAATCACCAATTTAAGTTGTGCCAACTGCGCAGCTAAAATTGAAGAAGCACTCAATAAAACAGAAGGTGTTAATTTTGCTAGTATAAACTTTCTATCAAAGCGTCTTGTTATATCTTATAGCGATTCAACAAAGATGAATGAAATGATTGATAAGACATGGGTTATTATGGATAAAATAGAACCAGGCATAAAGATTACACCTAAAAAAGAAAACAATAATGATATACACCAAGATCGTATGAATAAATGGCATTTATTCATACTTTTGATTGGTGTTTTAATATTTGCTAGTACTTGGCTTTTAGATGATGCAAATGCTTTATACTTACCAATGTTTATAACAAGCTATATTCTTATTGGCGGTGAGGTTTTATATAAAGCATTTAGAAATATTATAAATGGTACTGTTTTTGATGAAAACTTTTTAATGACAATAGCAACCATTGGGGCATTTTTTGTAGGAGAATATCCTGAGGCTGTAGCTGTGATGTTATTTTATAAAGTTGGTGAGCTTTTCCAAGAATTAGCAGTGAATCACTCTAGACGATCCATTAAAGCCTTAATGGATATTAGACCTGATGTTGCGCATATAGCAGTAAATGATGGTTATAAAACAGTACCCGTAGAAGCTGTAAATATCGGTGATGTTATCATGATTAAACCAGGTGAGCGTATACCACTAGATGGACTTGTTGTAACAGGTGAATCTTTAGTTGATACCAAAGCCTTAACAGGTGAATCAGTGCCTTTAAATGTATCTTTAGGTATGAAGGTTTTATCTGGTTGTATCAACTTAAATGGTGTCCTTAAGGTCAAAGTTACAACGATAGCTAGTGAATCGACAGTTGCTAAAGTCTTAAAACTTGTAGAAACAGCATCTAGTAAAAAAGCACCAACTGAAAAGTTTATTACGAAGTTTGCTAAAGTATATACACCATTTGTTACTGTGACTGCGCTTTTACTGGCAGTCATACCACCTTTATTTGTGCCAGGTGCCCTCTTTGAAGACTGGTTATATAGAGCACTAATCTTTTTAGTAATCTCATGTCCATGTGCGCTTGTTATTTCAATTCCTTTAGGATTTTTTGGTGGTATTGGTGCAGCCAGTAAACAAGGTATTCTAATTAAAGGTGGTAACTACTTAGAAGCCTTAAATGACGTAGAAATAGCAGTTTTTGATAAAACGGGAACTTTAACTGAAGGCTCTTTTAAAGTGACTGATATTCAAAGTGTATCTGGTATATCCAAAGAACAATTATTAAGTTTGGCAGCACATGTTGAAAGTGCATCTAACCATCCGATTGCACAATCGGTTGTTCAAAGTTTTGGTCAAGTAATTGATCAAAGTAAAATATCAAATGTTAAGGAATTATCTGGTCACGGTCTTGAGGCAAATCTTGGAAGTGATCATATCATCATTGGTAATTCAAGATATCTTGAAAATTACAATGTAGATCACCAAGAAGTAGAAACACTAGGTTCAATACTATACATTGCAGTGAATCAAAAATATGTAGGATATATTGTTGTATCAGACAAAATAAAGATAGATAGCTACAAAGCTATTAAAGCCCTAAAAAATCTTGGTGTTAGACAAACCATTATGCTAAGTGGTGATAAGCATATGGTAGCAAACAATGTTGGTGAAAAATTAGGTATTGATAAGGTATATGGACAACTACTACCAGAAGATAAACTAAATATTTTAGAATCATTACTTCAATCTAAATCAAAAAATGGTAAACTCATATTTGTAGGTGATGGTATTAATGATACACCCGTTCTAGCAAGAGCGGATGTTGGTATTGCTATGGGTGGACTTGGTGCAGATGCAGCTATTGATGTTGCTGATGTTGTCATCATGTCTGATGAAACATCAAAAATTGCAACTGCTATCAACATCGCAAAACGGACCAGAAAAATAGTATGGCAAAATATCATTTTTGCATTATCTGTTAAAGCGTTTTTTCTAATATTAGGTGCATTTGGCATAGCTACGATGTGGGAAGCAGTGATAGCAGATGTTGGTGTATCCGTTATAGCAATCCTAAATGCCATGCGTGTGTTACATTATAAATCGAATCCAAAAATCAAAACAGTATAATCATACATAAAAAGAATAACATGTAAATTGTCTTACATGTATATATTAGGAGGTATAAAAAGTGGCAAGAGTGCATACAAAAAAAGATTTAATTGAATCTGCTAGTAAACAATTTGAGAAATTGATAGATATGTTGAACGCCATTTCAATAGAAGTTGTTGATAAGCCGTTTTTATTTAATGTGGATGGTAAAAAATAGAATCATTGGAAGAGGGATAACAATCTAAGAGATGTGATTGTGCATTTGTATGAGTGGCATCAATTACTTATTGATTGGGTAAAGTCTAATATGAGTAACGCGAAACAACCTTTTTTACCTGCGCCATATAACTGGAAGACATATGGAGATTTAAATGTAGAGTTTTGGAAAAAACACCAAAACACATCATACAATCAAGCGTTTAAAGAACATGTAGAAAAGGTGTGTCATTCATAAAGATATATCTAGTAAAAATTCAATTGATAGCACACTGATTTTATGATGCGTTTGAAAAAGGAGTAAAAATAATAAAAATAATAAACAAAGGATACCAATAGGTGAGGGGAAAGTAGCCAAGGTCTATTTACAAGAAGGATTTGCTTATAAGTGTTTTCAACCATCTTATCCAGTAGACTGGATTGCATATGAAGTCAATATT
>Ga0172382_10013684_pt1 | contig 10423 bp, 10 predicted proteins | sample Leawel138RmetaG_FD_122245 | JGI IMG/M metagenome (GOLD analysis project Ga0172382, IMG submission 122245) | Leachate microbial communities from a municipal landfill in Southern Ontario, Canada - Leachate well 138R metaG | ecosystem: Engineered > Solid waste > Landfill > Unclassified | place...
AACGAGCTGGATAAATTTTATGGATCTGGGTGACGTTTTTCAGACAGTGACGCTGACAGCCTGCAATCGCATGCTGCCAAATGGAACGCCGATGAAAGGCGCCCTGTGCGGCGGCCTCGCCATCGCTGGCCACGTGGCGGGCGACCTGGCGCAGCCGGCGCTCGTGCGGGCCGCGGGCAGCACGCTGGTCAACATCAGTCAGCGCGGCCAGGAACTGGCCAAGGCGGATGACGCGGCTCCAGAGCCGGAAACGTCCGGAGAAGGCCTGTCCGACGTGCTGGTGGAGATTGGCAGCGGCTGGGTGGGCCAGGAGCTGGCCAAGGCGCCGTGCGGCATCGCGGCGGCCACCCTCCCGCCCCCGTTCTCGACGGCGGCCAGTCTGGCCTGCGAGGCGGTCGCCAGCTATACGGCGGGCAAAGTGCTGCCCGGCGTCGTCGCGGCCTATCTGGATCATTTCCATCCGCCGCTGCAGGCCTGACCATCCGTGCCGGCACCGTTCGCATGGAACCCCTGGCACGTACCGGTCACTTACTTGAAGATGTCGGGACGAAGCGCCGCTTCACTCGATCCAGGTGAATGCTTATGACAAGGGCAACGCAATGACCATCGATATTTCCGCAGGCCGCTTCGGCCCGGTTTCCTTGGCTACACAGGACGTGCAGAACGTCCGGCAGGCCACCGACCGGAACCACATCGGCAGCATCTTTTCCCGTGCCTGGGACAAGGTCGCGGACTGGTTCTGCAACACGAACCGGACGGAAGCCAAGAAATGCCTGTTCGACCTGTATTCCGAGACGACGCCGCATCATCAAAAAATCGAGAGCTTCCATGCCCTGAAGGGCATGGCGGGCGCTGAATATCAAAACCGTTTCCAGATCGAAGAAAACGAAACGGGTGTGCGCTATACCCTGGACCTGTCCGAAGCCCAGGAACTGTCCGAAAATCAATGCCCGGGTTTCTCCCTGAGTTTCAAAAAGCTGTCGGTGGATCGGGAGGCATTGGGCCGGGAACTGAATCGGGACGACTACTGGAACAATGGAGAAGTCAGCTCCGCCCGGAAGCAGGTTGAGAAGGATCTCTGTCGCTCCAGCTACTCCGTGTCGGGGAGCCCATTGCAGAAAGGAAGCCCGGACGAAAGAATGGGGCATTTCGACGAGGCATTGACCGCGCTCGGGGTCACTCCAAGCCAACGGACGGCCATCATGGAAGTCTGCAATCAATCGACGATAGCCGCGTTCCTGCAATCAGCAGATAACATCACGGCGCCGGGTGGGCAGCACGTGCTTTACGATGTGCGCACTGTCGAAGGAGAGCTGCGTGTCCAGGCCGTCTGCATCAAGGATATCGATATACCTTTGATCGCTGGCAAGATGGATGATCCAGAGCTTCGCCAAACGAAGATGGACATGATTCTTGCGGAGGGGGATCACCCCCTCTACAAATCCCAGTACATAGAACTGGACCTGCGGATCGTGGACGGCGACCCGCGCGCCAAGATCGAAATCGTCGGGGCACAGCACCTGGCCAGCCGGGACAATGACACGATCCAGTAAGGCTGCGTGTCTTGCATGGGACGGGGCCTCTCGCCCCGCGTCCCGGCAACGCGTCTTCATCACGGGGGCCAGCAGCGGCATCGGCGCCGCCCTGGCGCGCCGCTACGCGGCGCGGGGCGACGAGCTGGGGCTGGTCGGCCGACGCCGCGACGCCTTGCAGGCGTTGGCCGACGGCCTGCCGGGACAAGGCCACCGCGTCTACGCGCTGGACGTACGTGACCGCGCGGCGCTGCATGCCGCGGCGCAGGATTTTCTCGCCGGCGGACCGGTGGATCTGGTCATCGCCAGCGCCGGAATCAGCGCGGGCACCCTGACGGACGCCCCCGAGGACTACGCAGTCTTCGAAGCCATTCTCGACACCAACGTCCTGGCCATGGTGGCGACTTTCGAGCCCTTCATCGCGCCGATGCGCACGCGGGGGTCCGGCACCCTGGCGGGCATCGGCAGCGTCGCGGGCGTGCGCGGCCTGCCGGGCGCGGGCGCCTACAGCGCGTCGAAGGCCGCCGTGCGCGCCTATTGCGAAAGCCTGCGGGTCGAGCTGCATGGCACCGGGGTGCGCGTGGTGACCCTGGCGCCCGGCTTCATCGCCACGCCCATGACGGCGCGCAATCCTTACCGCATGCCTTTCCTGATGCCGGTCGAGCGGTTTGCCGAAAAGGCGCAGCGGGCCATCGACGCCGGCGTGTCCTATCGCGTCATCCCCTGGCCCATGGGCTGGGTGGCCCGGCTGCTGAGGCTGGTGCCCGACGCCCTGTACGATCGGGCCGCCTCCCGGCGCAAGCGCAAACCGCGGCAGGGCGAGCACGCCTGAATGCGGAACGCCGGGCGGCATGTGCCGGCCCGGCGAAGCAGTCCTGGAGACCTGCATCCAGCGACACAGGTCGGCCATGTAGGCTCAGCGTGCCCGCCGCGCGTCCAGGCTCAGCGCCCCGCCACCGAAAGCCGCAAGTTGCAGCAGTCCGCCCGCGATCGCCAGGTTCTTGAAGAAATGGATCGACTGGTTCATGTCGCCCAGCTGGTTGTGGAAGAACAGGGCGGCCACGATGCTGAACAGCGCCAGAACGGCGGCGCTGAGCCGCGTGCGCCAGCCCAGCACCAGCAGGATCGGCAGCACCAGTTCGACGAATACGGAAACAGCATACGCCAGGGCGGGCAATGGCATGCCGCTGGATGCGATATAGCCGATGGTGCCCGCCGGCGCGGCGATCTTGCCCGAGACGCCCACCAGGAACAGGACGGCGATCAGGATGCGACCGATGAGAGAGAGGGTGGCGAGATGGCGATTTTCCATGATGTTCAGTGAAAGTTGAAAAGATCGGTTGAAGAACAGGGGTTGGGAAACGGAGAGGCCAGCGTCCGGGCTCAGGCCGAAGCGTCGACCAGGACCAGTTCGGCGTCCTCTAGGGCGGTGATGCGCAGTGCGGTCTCGTCGCGGATCGCCGCGCCATCGCGGGTATACAGCCTGACGCCGTTGACCTCGACCTGCCCCAGGGCGGGCACCAGGTAGCCCACACGCCCGCCGTCGAAACGATATTCCAGCGTCTCGCCGGCCTTGACCGTGGCGCCCAGCACACGCGCCCGGGCACGGATCGGCAGCGCCTCGTCATCGCCATCGAGGCCGCTGGCCAGGGTCACGAAACGCCCGGAACGGTCGCCCTTGGGAAAAGGCCGCGAGCCCCAACCGGGCGCCCCGCCCTTGTGGTCGGGGAAGATCCAGATCTGGAAAATCCGCGTGACGCCGGGCTCCAGGTTGTATTCCGAATGGACGATGCCGCTGCCCGCACTCATCACCTGCACATCGCCCGCCTGGGTGCGGCCTTTGTTGCCCTGGTTGTCCTGATGGGTGATGGCGCCTTCGCGCACATAAGTGATGATTTCCATATCCGCGTGCGGGTGCGGTGGAAAACCCGTGCCCGGCTGGATCGTGTCGTCATTCCAGACGCGCAGCGCGCCCCAGTGGACCCGGGCGGGGTCGTGGTATTCGGCAAAGGAAAAATGATGGCGGGCATCGAGCCAGCCGTGTTGGGCGGCGCCGAGGCTGGCATAGGGGCGGTGTTCAATCATGACGGTCTCCCGTGGGTTCCGGATAACGATGAGGCAGTGTAGGGTCTGCGGATCATGACGAGAAGATCAAGAATAGAATCTCATCATTTCTATTTTTGATACGATAGGCGCATGAAGAAACTGCCTGACCTGGAAGCCTGGGCCCTGTTCGCCAAAGTGGCGGAAACGGGTTCGTTCGCGCGCGCGGCGGCGGCCTGCGAACTGTCGCAGGCCACGGTGTCCAAGGCCGTCACCCGCCTCGAAACCCGGATGAAGACCGTGCTGTTCCATCGCACCTCGCGCCGCCTGTCCCTGACCGAAAGCGGCCGCGTGGCGCTGGAACGCGCCGCGCGCATCCTCGAAGAAGGCGAGGCGGTCGAGGCCGAAGTCGCGGAGCAGTCCAAGAGTCTGCGCGGCCTGGTCCGGGTATCCGCCCCGATGTCCTTCGGCATCGCGCGCCTGGCGCCTCTGCTGCCGGATTTCATGGCCGCCCACCCGGACGTCGAACTGGATGTGCGTTTCGACGACGCGCAGGCGGACCTGGTGGCCGAGCGCTTCGATCTGGCGCTGCGCATCGCCCGGCTGGCGGACTCCAGCCTGCTGGCCCGCCGCCTGTGCCGCGTCCGCGTCCTGCTGGTGGGGACCCCCGCCTATTTCGAACGCCATGGCAAGCCGCGCCACCCCCGCGACCTGGCGGGCCACCGGGCGCTGCAGTACGCCTACGCGCGCGGCGGTTCGACCTGGCATTTCCGCCACCCCGAGCACGGCGAGTTTTCCCAGGTCATGCCGACCCGGATGCGGACCAACAATGCCGACGCGCTGATGCCGGCGTTGCGGGCCGGCCTGGGGCTGGCACTGCAGCCGGAATTCCTCGTCTGGCCCGAACTGCGGTCCGGCGCGCTGGAAACCGCCATGGAACCCTGGGAAACCGAACCGCTGGCGCTGCACGTCGTCACCCCGCCGGGACGCAACCGGCCTGCCCGCGTCCAGGCGCTGATCGAATACCTTGCCCAATCCTTCATCCAGGAGCCCTGGGCAATCGAGGCCGCAACCGGCCGTTGAGCGGGCCGCCGCGGCCGGGCTCTGCCCTCCCGGCACACCATCGTGACCGGAGCCGTGCGCCACCTTTTTCTTCTATTGGGAACCTGCCGCCCGTTTCCGGCACTCAGGTAAGAGCAGGCCGACGGGGCCTGACGGATCTGCCCCACACGATTGGAGGAAAGATGGCTCAAAACGAACACCATGCGGCCGAACTGGAGCGCTTCCTGGCGCTCGGCGTGGCTGAAGTGCCCAGGCTGCGGGAATTCATCATCGATGGTTGCCCCACGGGGTTGACCCGGATACGGACGACCGAAGGAGAAGACTGGATCATCGCCTGCGTCGACGTCGGCGTGGTGCCGACCGCGCACGCGGAAGCCCTTCACCGTCTGTTCCTGCAGGCCAACAATCTCTGGGCCGGAACCCGGGGCAATACGCTGGGCCTGTACGGCGAAGACGATGCCGTCGTCCTGAGCCGGTCCGTCCGGGCGGCCGAGGTCTCACCGCAGGGACTCGAAAGAATCCTGCGCGCGCTGGTTGCCGATGCCCGCCGCTGGCTGGCGCATCTGGACCGTGAACTGTCGCCCGCCCTGGACTGAAAAGGAGGCCACGAAGATGTCTTCAGCAACGAAAACCTATGAGAATGCCCTGATGAATCTGGCCGCGCATATCGGCGTGGACGGCGCGGCATTGCTGCGCTCGGGCGAACTGACGATCGACGGCGTGCCGGTCGGCCTGATCCTGGAACCGGAGACGGAGACGGAGGCCGATCCCGTGATCCAGGTGTTCTGCCCGGTCGGGACGGTCCCGGAAGACGGCGCCGGCCACGTGCGCCGGGAATTGCTGCGCGCCAATGCGTTCGGCCTGGGCACCGAAGGCGCGACATTCGGCATGCAACAAAACACAGGCAAGGTGGTGCTGGCCCAACGACTGGGCGCCGAGGCCGGTGCGCAGGCACTGGCCAGAACGATGCGCCATCTTGCCGTCCTCGCACTGATCTGGCGGCAGCAACTGAACCTGCAAGCCTAGTACCGGCGTCTTTTCACCTCACTGAATGAATTGAATTGGAGAACCCTATGTCGAACTACACCGAACTGCTGGAACGCTACGCGCAATTCGTGGGCCTGTCCCCGGCCGACACGCTGCTGACGACCGAAGAGGTCGTCGTGGGCGATGTGACCATCGGACTGCTGAACGAGGGCGGAGACGCCGGAGAAGTCGTGTTCTTTGCCCGCCTGGGGCGGCCTGACGCCGCCGCCGGGCTCGAGGCGGTCTATCGCCTCATGCTGCAGGCCAATGCCCTGTGGAGCGGCACGGGCGGCAACACGATCGGTCTGCATGAGCCTTCCGGCGAAGTCTTGCTGTGCGGCCGGATTCCCCTGGCCCTGTGTTCGGCCCAGGCGCTGTCCGCCCTGCTGGATGCGTTTTCCGAAACCGCCCGGGTCTGGCGCGAAATCGTCCAGGGCCGTGCGCCGGCCATGCTGCCGCCCCTGGCGGCCTGAGTGAACGCTTGAGGGAGATGACCATGGGTGGTGTGCAAAATGGCGTTGGGCACGTGCCGGTGCACGTGCATCACGACGAATCGCTGGTGCAAGACAAGGGCCTGTCGCAACAGACGGGGATCAAGTCGGGCAGCGGTGAACTGGAAGGGCACGATATCAATGTTTCGGACGGCACGGTCCGTCAGGAAGTGCTGAGCGGCGGGCAGGAATCCCGGGGGTTCTTCGCCACGCTGTGGAACGCGGGCGCGAACCTGCTCGGGGCCGCCAACGAGTTCGTGGGACAGATGAATCCCGGCCTGTATGACGACGAAGAGTCGGTTGTCGATGAGGACGAGTTCGAGGTCGTCGATCAGCGACAGATCGTCGACGAGGACGAGGACGAGATCGAATCCTCGTCGGTGAAGCAGCGGTATGTCGGCATCGGTGAAATCGATGAGGACGGGACTGTCTGGTACGACGCACTGGACGGGACCGAAGAGGATCCCCTGTTCCTGGAGCCGGTTCCCATTTCCAGGCAGGACAACCTGCGGATGGACAAGGACAGCGCCTTGCTGCGCGAGGGTTTCCGCGTCGGCAAGAAAGAGTCCGACCCGATCGAAGAACAGGCGCCCAAGGAAGAAATCCAGCAGATGAATCAGGGTTTCATGCAGAAGACCCTGGGCGTCGCCTATTCCGCCTGGAACTGGCTGGTGGGTGGCAACACCAAGTCCGAGTCCGTGTCCGTGCAGGAAGACACCCGCAACGTGAGCGAAAAGAATCTCGGCCAGATCGAAAAGCTGCAGATCGATACGGCGAAATGCCTGCAGAAACTCAACGAGCAGGTCGAGAAGGTCACGGGCAAGAGCATCATGGACAAGGATCAGGATCCTTCCAAGATCAAGCCGGATGTGTCTTCGCTGGAACTGCGGGACCACGCATGGCGCTGGAGCAAGACGGCGCAGGCCGCGTTCGGACAGGCCGTCTCGACCCTGGGCTGGTGCGCGGCGGGGGCGGGAATCGCGTATGGCGGTTCCACCGTGTCGTCGCTGACCGGCGGCGGCATCTCGGGCAATCTGGTCTCGGTTCTGGGGGGCTCCTACCTGGCGCTCAGCGCGCTGCGTGATCTGCCCAGCAACGTGACGGACCAGACCGCGATAAAAGTCATCGAGGAAAGCCTCGTCGAAATCAACACGCTGCTCGAGCAGGTCAAGCAGTTGAGCATGCAGGAAGCGCAGCGTCATGAGCTTTCCGGAAAACTGATGATGGTGTCCCAGGGCCGCATGGAAAAGATCGAGCGGCTGGAGCTGGAACTGGAAGTGATCGACCGGCAGGTCGTGGGACGCAAGGACGTGGAATCGGAATCCCGGATCGAGCAAAGCACGCCGCGCCTGCCCGTGAAGGTTGGCGACGGATCCGCGCGCAGCGAGACGCTGTCGGGCTTCGGCCGGGTCAAGCAGGCGTTCTCTTCCTTCTTCGCGCCGGTCGTGCAGGGCCTGACGCGCGCCGGCCAGTTCCTGGGTGATGCCCTGGGTCTGACGCGCATGAGCCTGATCCAGAAGATGGATCGCGCCGACGAGCAGGCCTACGAAAAGACTTTCTCGCAGGGCCTGGGCCTGCTGCAGCAGCCCGTGAACGACAGCATCGTCAAGACCGACCTGCTGGACAAGACCTCCCGGCGCCTGCTGGGCCTGTCCCAGGAACGGCCGACCGATCCGCGGGAAGTGCAGCAACGGGTCCAGCAGCTCGATCGCCAGAGCGAGTCGATCAAGCCCGTGCTGCGTCTGGGCGAGAACGTCGTACGCCATATCCAGGATGGCTCCGGCGGCTCGTTCGGCACGTTGGTCGTGACCGACAAGGACGACAGCCGCTATGTCGTCAACAGCGGCCAGCCGACCACGCGGGCCCTGTGCCACTACTTCGACGTGCTGGCCCGCGATGTGGGCGAGGACAACGCGCATGGCGTCAGAATCGACGATTCCGGCGGCCTGGTGCTGAACGATCCCGACAGGCGCTTCTTCCAGTTCCTGGCCGGCGCATCGAACTCCATGACGTCCTTGTTCATGAGCCCGGTCGGTGCGGGGAACGAATGGCGCGAGGCGACCAACCATGCCGGCCAGATGTGGATCAACGATTCCTCGGGCAAGTTGCCTGGCGGCGCCAACCGCGTCGTGTTCGAGACCAGTGTGGAAGACGGCAAGGATGTCCTGAAGCTGCGCTTCGAAAAACTCGACCGCGATGAGCTGGTGTCCTCCGTGTTCGACGCGCCCGAGCATTCCATGATCGCGCAACTGCGGATGATGAGCACCGCCTACCGCGATGCCTACGGATCCGGCCAGGTGGCGCTTGACGAACTGGATGACGAGGCGCTGGTGCAGCGTTACGAGAACTCGAACAAGACACTGGGTGTCGCGGGAGAGGACTACGGACGCTGGTCTCTGGAAAGCCTGCGCGGTCGTCGCGAGCAACTCCTGAAGGACCTGGCTCAGGAACAAGTGCTGCTCCAGCGGGACAACGATAGCTATCAGCTGTTGCAAAACGACAGCGAATTGCGCGTCATCTCGCAGCGCGTCTGATCTGCGCACCAGGAAAAAGGCCGTCCCCGCATACTGTGGGGACGGCCTTTGACCGTCTGGCGCCGGGTTTCGACCCGATCGCTTCAAGGCCCGCGCTCACGGAGATCATCCTATGCAGATTCCCCCGTTGCCAGAACGTATCCGGCTGTCCGAGTTGATCGGGGCGTTCAGTCACGCGCTCGACATCACCGAAGGCCAGCCCCCCGGTCATTGCGTGCGCTGTTGCTGGATCGGCATGCACATCGGGCAGGTCATCGGACTCGATGAGTCCTCGATGTGGGAACTGTATTACACACTGCTGCTGAAGGATCTGGGTTGCAGCAGCAATGCCGCCAGAATCTGCGAGCTGTATCTCACCGATGATCTGCAGTTCAAGCGAGATTACAAAAAGGTGGGCGACAGCCTGCCCAGCGCCTTGTCGTTCGTGCTCACGCACACCGGCCTGAAGGCCGGGCTGGCGGAGCGCTTCCGCCGGATTTTTTCCGTGGTCCGGGACGCCGATGCCGTCGCGCAGGAACTGATCGCCACCCGGTGTCACCGGGGCGCAGAGATCGCCCTGATGCTGCGCTTTCCGCACGCGGTGGCCGACGGCATCCTCAGCCTGGATGAACATTTCAACGGCCAGGGCCGGCCCGAGGGTCTGGCCGGGTCCGCCATCCCGCTGTATGCCCGCACCGCCCTGCTGTCACAGGTCATCGATGTGTTCCACACCCAAGGCGGGCCGCAGGCCGCCCTGGACGAGGTCAGGTTGCGTGCGGGCCGCTGGTTCGACCCGGATCTGGTCAAAGCCTTTGAAACAGTGGCCACCGATCCCGCATTCTGGCAGGCGCTGGCGGCCGACGATCTGCCCGCCCGGGTGCATGGCATCGAACCGCAGGGGCGCCAGGTGCTGATCGACGATGATTATCTGGACGATATCGCCGCGGCGTTTGGCCAGGTCGTCGATGCCAAAAGCCCCTACACAAGCGGCCACAGCAGTCGTGTGGCCCGGTATGCCGACGCCATCGCGGTCAAGCTGGGCATGGATCCCGCCTTGAGACGCTGGCTGTATCGCGGGGCATTGCTGCACGATGTGGGCAAGCTGGGAGTCAGCAACAGCGTGCTCGACAAAGCGGGCAGCCTGGATGCCGCGGAATGGGCGGCGGTGAGACGGCATGCCGAATACACGGAATCCATCCTGGGGCGTTTCAGCGGGTTTGCCGAACTGGCCCGCATCGCTGGCGCACACCACGAGCGCCTGGATGGGGCGGGATACCCGCGCGGCATCGCCGCCGACAGCATCGCGCTCGAAACGCGCATCATCACCACCGCCGATATTTTCGATGCCATCACGGCCGAGCGTCCGTACCGGGGCGCAATCCCCGTGGACCAGACGCTCGACATGATGCGGAAAACCGTGGGAACCGCTCTGGATCCCGCCTGCTTCGATGCCCTGTGCGCCAGCGTGGGGACAGAGGGCGATTTGCCGTCGACGGGATCTGAGTGTGTGGAAGATTCTTGATGGTGCCCGGGGCCGGAATCGAACCGGCACGCCTTGCGGCGGGGGATTTTGAGTCCCCTGCGTCTACCAATTCCACCACCCGGGCAGGGTCGGGCAGGCGGATCGCCTTCCCGGAAAAGGATCGTCATTATACGGTGTTTTCCGCATGGGTTCGCCGCCAGGCGCCCGGCGCCATGCCATACCCGGCGCGAAAGGCCCGCCCCATGTGGGCCGCATCGGCAAAACCGCAATCGG
>Ga0172382_10013685_pt1 | contig 10423 bp, 9 predicted proteins | sample Leawel138RmetaG_FD_122245 | JGI IMG/M metagenome (GOLD analysis project Ga0172382, IMG submission 122245) | Leachate microbial communities from a municipal landfill in Southern Ontario, Canada - Leachate well 138R metaG | ecosystem: Engineered > Solid waste > Landfill > Unclassified | place...
ATAAATATATCATGAGCTCTTACTGTTTCGTTTATTACTCCCTTTGCCTCACCGGAACCAAACCTCGGACAAGCAGCATCTAAAAGAAATGTTCTTATTGGACCTGAACCATTTGAATATATAACACCGTTAGCATCCTTCCTCCATTCCTTTAAATAGTAGTCTATTCTTGCAGCGATTTCTTCGCATCCTTTCATTGCAATAATAGATAATCTTCCGAATGGTATAGATTCTTCAAACGTGTACTCATTTATGTTCATTTCTTCCTCCTGTTTACCTTGTATGTTACATTTTATCAAAAAAATATCAATTGTCAAAAGAATATGATTCCCATATTATTAAATTATCTTAACAATGTCTTTGCAAACGTTGAAATTGAAAAGATTATAAGTATAATATCCATAATAAAATAACCACGTGTTGCGCGGTTATTAAGAACTGGAAAAAATCTTTGAATATAAAGTTAATAATACATTTCGGCAATTGCCTCTGACAGCTCCTCATATGTAAATGGTTTTTCAATAATCATAAGTCCCCTTTTCATTAATTCTTCATATTCTGCCTGCTGTACAAAACCGGTTATAAAAATCACCGCTGCATCTTCATTTATCAGCTCCATTTTCTCAAAGAGTTCTTTGCCGTTCAATTCAGGCATCATTATATCCACTACGGAAAAAGATATTTTTTCATATTCTTCTTCATAGTATTTCAACGCTTCAAGAGGAGCATTGAATTTTACTACATCATAGCCTAAATCTTCTAACAGTTCAGCTTCAATATACAAAACATTTATGTCATCATCAACCAGCATAACAATGTTGTTTTCTTTTTCTGCTATTTTCCTATTATCAGATATATAACTTTTTTTAAGTATAGGTATAAATATTTCAAACCTTGTCCCGTTGTCAGGATTGCTTGTAACATTAAGATAACCGCTGTGGGATTTCACAGTGCCAAACACTACTGACAACCCTAAGCCGGTTCCGTTTGTTTTATTTTTAGTTGAAAAATATGGTTCAAATATCCTCATTAATATTTCATCATCTATACCTGAGCCGTTATCCTCTACATATATTTGAATGTATTCCCCGGGTTGAATTATTTCATCGTGACTTAAAGCCATTTCAAAATGAATTACTGTATCCATGGTTCCAATTTTAATTATTCCGTTATTAATAATTGCATCCTTAGAATTTAATATCATGTTTACTATCATACTTTCAAGCTGGGACTCATCCCCCAATATATATTCATCATTGGCTTCATAACTGTATATCAATTTAATTTCTTTACAGAGAATGAATTCCATCATTTCATAAGTGTTATCCAATATGTTTTTTAAATTTACAGGTTTATTTGTATTGCATTTCTTCTTGGAAAACAAAAGAATCTTTTTTGTAAGCTCCGCTGCACTTTGTGAGATATGAATTATTCTTTCCGCATAATCATAAATTCTTTCCAACTCATCAGTTTTCTGTATCATTGTGGCATTGCCTATTATACTCATCAGGTAATTATTGTAATCATGAGCTATCCCTCCCGAAAGCTGACCTAATGCAGCCATCTTTTCATTTTGTCTTTCAGCTATAATTGTCAAATCTTCTCTGCTGATATCTTCATTCATATCATTATATTTCATCACAACCCCTTAATAGTTTATTTGTAAATATTATACACTTTTTGGATTAAATACTTTGTAGAAATTTGTTGGAAAGTAAAAATTTGTAGGGGAATTGACCAATTAAAAAATGGGATTAGGGCATAAAAAAGCAACATTCAACGTCGCGAAGATCGTCAAATGTTGTTTATAATGGTGATCCATCGGCGATTCGAACGCCGGACACCTTGATTAAAAGTCAAGTGCTCTGCCGACTGAGCTAATGGATCAATATATGATAACTTTTATATAATACATTCCTTTGTCGTATCTTGTCAACCATTTTTTTTGATTATTCTTTATATTAATAGATATAAATACATGTTTTCGAAGTTTTCCCGGAACTTTTCCATGACTTATCGTATTGACTTATATTTTGTTAAATGTTAAAATTGAAGAAAAAAACGAGGTGATGTAATGGCATATAATATGGTTGCAGATCACGCAGTATGGCCAAAAGTAAATGATGCAATTTTTGGACTTGCAGCTAAAGCAAAAGAAGCAATAGACAAGTACGGAAAAGAAAATGTAATTAATTCAACTCTTGGAGCATTGGTTGATGATAATGGCGATCTTATTTGTTTAAATACCGTATATCAAGAATTAAGATCATTGCCGAATGCAGCAATTGCAGCATACGCTCAGGTGGCAGGTCAGCCTGATTTCTTGGAAGCTGTACAAAAAGTATGTTTTGGAAAATACAAACCTAATGCATATACAAGGGCTGTAGCAACACCAGGGGGCACAGGCTCCGTAAGGCATGGAATATATAATTATACAAATCCCGGAGATTCCATTCTGGTGAGCGACTGGTATTGGGCTCCATATGTAACCATTTCCGAAGAATACGGCAGAACAGTTACTAATTATGAATTATTCAACAGCAAGAATGAATTTAATATGGAATCATTCAAGGAGAAATTTGAAGAATTACTGAATAAGCAGAAAAGGCTGGTTACAGTAATAAACACTCCTGCCAACAATCCTACAGGATATAGTCTTTCTGATGAAGAATGGGATGAAGTTTTAAATATTGCTAAAGAAAATGCAAAAGATCCTGATAATAAAATTATAATAATGGTTGACTGCGCATACATAGACTATGCAGGAATCGGAGATGAAAGAAGAAAATTCTTTGCTAAATTTTCAGGACTGCCTAAAAATATTTTAATTATTGTTGCATTCAGTATGTCAAAGGGATACACAATGTATGGCATGCGTTCAGGTGCAGCAATTGGAATATCTTCTGATGAAGAAATAGCTGAAGAGTTCTATTATTCATGCATGCATTCAAACAGGGCAAACTGGTCTAACGGTACACGAGCTGCCATGGAAATAATGTCTCGTATAGCCAATGATCCTGAGAAAACAAAGGCATATGAAGCGGAAGTAAATGAAACAAAGATAATGCTAAGAAAACGAGCTGATGCTTTTGTTGAAGGAGCAAAGGAAGTTGGATTGGAGATTTTACCTTACAGAGATGGATTCTTTGTAAGTATACCTTGCAAGGATGCAAAAAAATTATCTGATGAGTTAATAAAAGAAAATTTATTTGCGATATCACTAAAAAAAGGACTTCGTTTTGCAGTATGTGCCGTTTCTGAGGAAAAATGCAGGACAGCACCGGCAATAATTAAGAAAGTTTTAGATAGAATAATGTAGTTTTTAATAGAAGAAGGGGGACACACCTTTAATGTAGGGTTACTCTTTTGAGTAAGCATTAAAGGAATATCCCCCCTTTTATTATGTCTCTTATTGATAGGATTACCTCATAACACTATTCTTTAAAACTGTAAACAACTTCTGATGACTTGTTGTTTTTGTTCATTTCGTTAAAAGCCTGAATTTTGTATGGAAGGCTGTATAAATGTATGAATCCTGATGCATCCTTTTGGTCATATAGCTCACCGGTACTGAATGATGAAATTGATTCATTGTACAATGCATTTTCAGAAGTCATTCCTGCAAACTTAATTGTTCCTTTATATAGCTTAAGTTTAACTTTTCCTGATACCTTTTCTTGGGTTGATTCTATAAATGCATCAAGCGCATACTTAAAACCGCTGAACCACATTGCATTGTATACCAATTCGGCATACTTTTGACCAACCATTTCCTTAAAATGTGCTTCTTCTTTTTCCAACACAAAACTTTCAAGGTATTTATGTGCTTCCAAAAGTATAGTTCCACCTGGAGTTTCATATATTCCCCTTGATTTCATACCCACCAGTCTGTTTTCCAATAAATCTAATACACCAATTCCATGGGTGCCACCAATTTTATTTAATGAATTAAGCATATCTTCCCCATTTAATTTTTTGCTGTTTAATTTTACCGGTATTCCTTTTTCAAATTCAATTTCCACATATTCAGCTAAATCAGGAGCCTTTTCAACGGTGTTGGTCATTAATAACAATTCTTCAAAATCTGGCTCTATTCCAGGGTTTTCAAGCATTCCTCCTTCATGGCTTATATGAAGAATATTTTGGTCACGTGAATATATTCTTTCCTTGGTTATTCCATTTAAATCTATATTTTTTGCTTCGGCATAATCAATTGCTTCTTCCCTTGAGCTTATATCCCATATACGCCATGGTGCAATAATTTCAATTGTTGGATCCAATGCTGCTATTCCAGTTTCAATACGTACCTGGTCATTCCCTTTTCCTGTACAACCGTGGGCAATATATTTTGCTCCTTCCTTATGAGCAACTTCAACAAGTTTTTTTGAAATCAACGGTCTTGCATAAGCTGTCCCTAAAAGGTATTTCCCTTCGTATGCCGCATTTGCCTTAATTCCCTTATAAACATATTCCTCAACAAATTCATTAACTACATTTTCGATATATACCTTGCTTGCACCGGAAGATAAGGCCTTATTCTTAACAAATTCCATGTCATCATCCTGACCTACATTTACACAGCAAGCTATAATATCAAAATCGTTATAATTTTCTTTTAGCCAAGGGATTATTATTGATGTGTCCAGTCCCCCCGAATATGCTAATACTACTTTTTCTTTTTTCATTTTCTGTTCCTCCATATTTGATATACTAATTAAATGATTGCGATGCATATTCATGCATATGTGAATATTCATAACATTTTGAAAATAGTCGAATAAATTAGGTTAGATCATAGCGCAGTCTCCAAATAAGCATAAAAAAACTGCTCATAAAGAGGCAGTGTTTACACCACGGTACCACTCTTTTATGAAGCAGTTGCTTCGCTCTTTCATAATAACGGTTTTTAACCGTACTCTCATACTGCTACTTCTGAGAATCTTTTCATGGATTCTTTTCGAATAAACTACACTGCCGGACTCACACTCTGCTCCGGCTCGCTGAAGCTTTACTTAATCTACTCTTCCAATCATTAAATTATACACAATTAATCATTTTTATAAGATTATATGTTGTTTTATTTATTTTGTCAACATATTTTTTTATTTTTTTTCTAAAATCATTATATTTATTCTTGGAGTTAAAATATTTGCTAAATTTAAAGTTACTTACTTCTTATTTTTATGATATCATATAGTACAAAATAAAATACGGCACATGCCGTATATTAATGGGAGCTATAGGGCTCGAACCTATGACCCCCTGCTTGTAAGGCAGATGCTCTCCCAACTGAGCTAAGCTCCCATATAATAAAAATACCACAACTTTTCAAGGTTGTCAAAACATTTTTAAATTTTTTTAAAAAGGAGGATGAAATATAATGATTAAGGTAGTGGCAAGAGGTTACTTTCAAGAAGGCAAAGCAGAAGAAGCAATAAAATTATATGAAGAATTAATTGAAAAAACAAGGAAAGAAGAGGGATGTATCTCCTATAGTTTATTCAGGGATATTGAGGACGATTCTATATTAACAATGATAGAAGAATGGGAGAACAAAGATGCTTTGGATAAACATTTTAAAACAGAACATTTTACAAGACTGGTTCCTATAATAGGCAAATTAAGAAAAAGATCCGAAGTCAATATTTATAAATTACTAATTTAAGAAAAAGAATCGTGCTTATACAAGGTGATACAACCGTATCGCCTTGTATTTTTGAATAACAACATTTCGATAATTATGTCACTTCCTGTCTTATTATGAATAATATAGAATAAGCTATTTCATTTGCGAAATGGCAAATATTCATAAGAAAGGAATGAAGAACTTGAATAGACGAGATGACAATAATTATATACCAATTGTGCCATTTATGCCCGAAAACCCAAGAGTGGGATACGGATATGTTCCTTATCAAATAAACCCGCGTTATTTCAATAATATAACCGAAGCATTTGTCCAAGGTACAGTATTTCCGGATTTAGTAACTCCATATTTAGAATCTTTTCAAAGGGGGATATAATTATGGTTAATTATAACAGAACATCTCAAAGATTTAATCAACAACAAGAAATGTTGTTGGAAATACAAAAACTTCAATTTGCAGCTTTAGATACTGCACTTTATTTAGATACTCATCCAAATGATCCCGTTGCTCTGTATAGGCATAAAATGTACACTGACCAGTTAAAACAAGTTAAAGACGCATATGAAATGCAATTTGGACCAATGACCATATTTAGTCATGAAGTCGGTGACAATTGGCGATATATAAACAGCCCATGGCCTTGGGAAATTTAAGTATTATATATAGAAAGGAATGATAACTATATGTTTATGTATGAAAAAAAGCTGCAGTATCCAGTAAGAGTGACAAATAAAGACGTTCGAATGGCCAAGGCTGTTTTAAATCAATATGGCGGAGCTGATGGCGAAGCAAGTGCCAGCATGAATTACCTCACTCAAAGATTCAGCATGCCGCTAAATGAAACAAAAGCAATACTAACGGATATTGGAACAGAAGAACTTGGTCACATGGAAATGGTAGCAACATTATTCAAAAAATTATTAAAGGGTGCTACAAGGGATGAGTTAATTGCAGCAGGCATGGGAGGTTATTTTGCAAATCATGAAACCTGTCCATTTTTGCTTGATGCAGATGGTGTTCCCTGGGAAGCGAAATATACTCAGGCGAAAGGAGATCCTATAGCAGATTTATACAACGACATGGCCGCTGAGCAAAAAGCAAGAGCAACCTACGAAAACTTAATCTTGTTGACCGATGACCCTCTTGTAAAAGATACTCTGAGGTGGTTGAGGGAACGCGAAATCATTCACTTCCAAAGATTCGGAGAAGGATTAAGATTAGTTGAAGAATATTCCACGAACAAAAGGTATTATTAAATTATAAACACCTGCAGGAACCATTATGCATGCAGGTGTTTTATTAGAGGATTTATTAATTAATTATCTATATCAGGAATCATCATACGTCCAAAGAAATTCAAACGTTTTTTGAATTCAAGCATTTTCTTTTTGTTGAAATAGAACCTCTCGTCACCGGTGATAATAACAACTCCACCATCCATCAAAAACTTCAGAGCCTGAGCCCTATTGTCCCTTTTTTTTATGGCGCGATCCAAAATACCCTGTTTCTGTATATTAAGCTCTGTGGCGTTTATAGCTGTTTTAACAGATAAGGCGTTCTTTTCTTCAAATACTCGAAATACCTTTTTTATATTTCTTTTCATTGTAATTACCAATACCATAAGATAGATAGCAATGGCTGCTATTAATATAGCTATTATATAAATAATTTCTCCTGGTGACATTAGAGCAACCCCCGTTTGTTTTAGTATAATATTTTTTACAGTTTATCACAGCAAACCCATCTATGTCAAACCTTCTTATAATCAAATCCTCATTGGTTTCACAACAATTAACATGAATATGGGCGGTTAAGCTGAAATCCTCTTAATCGCCCATCTTAATAAACATTTTGTACATTTACTCAATGTTAAGGTTTTCTTACCTAACTTCTTCACAGGATACGTTTGCAATGTCCTGTAAAAAAGCCATGTTAAAGATTACTGATTATCAATTATATATCAAATATTACTAAATTGCAGCCTTCGCTATACGTCTTTTCTGTAATAAGTAAACCGCAACCATCATGGCACCACCGAGAATATCGGTATATGTACCCGGATCGACGAGCAGTAAACCCGCTGCGATTAAAATAATACTTTCCCAAATCTTGCAGTTAGTTTTAAAGTAGCGGGTGAAACCTGTTGCAAGACCAACCATACCAATCATAGCAGTCATAACAGATTTCAATACCATCAGTACGAATATAGCAGTTGAATACCCTTCGGTGTTTACAAGTACCAGAATAGGGTTATACACCAACATATATGGTACAATATAAGCTGCAATGCCGAGACGCGTTGCATTAAGACCTGTCTTCATTGGATTTCCACCAGCTATACCGGCACCGGCGAAAGCAGCTAAAGCAACGGGCGGGGTGATGTCAGCAACGATACCAAAATAGAAAACAAACAAGTGGGCGGCAATCGGTGGAACATCTAAAGCTACAAGTGCCGGAGCAGAAATCGTAGCTTGAATGATATAATTCGCAGTAGTCGGAACACCCATTCCAAGTATGATTGAGCTGAACATTGTAAAGATCATTGTAAGGAGTAGGTTACCTCCGGCCAATTCAACCAAACCATCAGCCATCTTAAGACCAAGACCTGTCATGGTAACAACACCAACGATTATACCTGCGGTACCGCAGGTAATAGCTACGGTGACAGCACTACGGGCACTCTCATCAAGGGACTCAATGAACATTTTTATAAACTTGATAATATCAAATTTCTTCTCTTCCCTAAGAATATTAATAATCCATACAATTATACATCCTATTATACCATACATAGCCGCCTTCATTGCTGAACTTCCGCCAATAAGCATTCCAAAGATAAGAATAACAGGCAGAATCATGAACCAGCCCTCTTTAAGCAACTTCTTGCCATTAGGACGCTTCTCTTTAGGAAGACCGAGCAGGTTATTCTTAAGAGCTTCAAAATGAACGTTCAAGAAAATACCGGAAAAGTACAGTATTGCAGGTATAGCTGCAGCTGTCGCAACCGTACCATATGATACGCCTACGTATTCTGTCATAATAAACGCAGCAGCACCCATAATCGGCGGCATAATTTGTCCGCCTGTCGAAGCCGCTGCTTCAACTGCCCCGGCAAATTCACGTTCGTAACCTGTCTCTATCATCAAAGGAATTGTTATAGAGCCGGTGGAAACAACGTTTCCAACGGAAGAACCACTAACAGTTCCCTGCAGACCACTAGCTATTACGGCAGTTTTAGCAGGACCGCCGACTTGACCACCAACAGCTGCTGTAGCAAGGTTGGTCATCCAGTCACCGACGCCGCTCTTCCTTAGGAAGGTCGCAAATACTAAGAACAAGAAAATAAAGGTAGATGATACATAAATCGGTGTTCCCAAGATACCTTCAGTACCTAACCACTCCGTAGCGACCACGCGCTTGAATGTAAATGGAGCATGAAAAAGGAATGATGTTCTCGGAATATGTTGACCAAAAAATGCATATAGCAGAAACACACTTGCTACAGAGACAATTACCATTCCGGCAACACGTCGAGCTGCTTCAAGTAGAAGCAAAATAGCAATGACGCTTATTACAACGTCTACCTGAGTGAACGATCCTGCGCGCAAGAGCAGTTGATCATAAAAAATAATATGATACGAGCCGACAGTTACACTCGCTGCCGCCAAAATGTAATCATACCACGGAATATACTTTGTAAATTCCACAGACTTTCCTCTCTTAGCAGGATAAAGCAGATAAACCAAGGTAAGTGCTGATGCTAAGTGAGGTGCACGCTGCAGCGTTGACGGAAATGTCCCGAAAAAACCTGTGTAAAGCTGGAACACAGACCATGCAACAGCAATAAAAAATACAAGCTTACCGGGGAACCCTATCAGACGACGAAATGCGGATTCTCTATCGTATTGCGCCATCAGTTCGTCAGCATCAATTCCTGAGCTTTCACCTGAATAGATAACCTTTTCTTCATCAGTATCGATGTTTTCTTCTTCAACGATATCTATATTTTCTTCATCAGTATCAATGTTTTCTTCGTCAACAGGGGGAATAAATTTTTCATTTTTGTCTTTACTCATAAATGTAATACCTCCTTAATCTAGTTATTGGGCTTCTTCCACACAATGTTAAGTAGAAGAGAGCGAACCCTCCTATGGAAATGGTCCGCTCTTGACCCAAATTATTCAAATTAAACCCATAGATATTTTATGTTTATTTGTTGTCAGGAACTTCTATGCCCATTTCTTGGTAATATCTAGCAGCACCCGGATGTATAGGAGTTGTTATACCTTCAAGAGCACCCTCAAGCTGAATTTCTTTACCTGTTGCGTGAGCTGCAGCAACTACATCGCCGGTTTCATACATAGCCTTGGTGATTTGATAAACAGTTTCCTCATCAAGGTCAGCACGGCAATACATAGCAGCCTTACAAGTGATGGTATTGTTGTCCTCTGCCTGATCTTTATAAGTGCCGGCAGGAATAACCTTACGAACGAAATATGGCTCATCAGCCTGAATAGCTGCGAGAATTTCATCGCTGATATCTACATAAGCGAGGTCCATAACGGTGGACATCTCAATGATGGAGGAAGCTGGAACAGCAAGTACGTTGCAAGCAGCGTCAATGTGCCCATCCTGCATCTTTGTAGCTGCATCACCGAAGCTATCGCTTTGGCGTTTAATGTCCTTATCAATGTCTAAGCCGGCAGCGGCAAGAACCTTCTCAGTTAATCCAACAGTTCCGGAACCTGCAGGTCCAACGGCCACTGTAAGGCCCA
>Ga0172382_10013687_pt1 | contig 10423 bp, 9 predicted proteins | sample Leawel138RmetaG_FD_122245 | JGI IMG/M metagenome (GOLD analysis project Ga0172382, IMG submission 122245) | Leachate microbial communities from a municipal landfill in Southern Ontario, Canada - Leachate well 138R metaG | ecosystem: Engineered > Solid waste > Landfill > Unclassified | place...
CCAAGCAGAGCACCCGCACCGCGAAGATCGCCCGTGCTCTTGGTCGTGTGGTGAAGCAAGATGATGGCCGGTCCACCAAGTTGATCGCGGAGATCGTCGAGAGCGCGGACAAATGCCGCCATGTGCTGATTGCTGTTTTCGTCCCCGTCGTAGACCCGCGACAGCGTGTCCACGAAAAGGACGGTTGCCTTTATGCCGCTGTCCTTAATGGCCGAGATCAGCCCCTCCCGCGCCATGTCGTTGGAGACAATGACCGAGCGCGGGATGGTATGGAATGGCAAAGCGCCGTCAACCCCGTGGACCTTTCGCCACGCCTGAACCCGTTTTTGCAAGCCGTCCGCGCCCTCGGCGGCAAGGTAGATGACCTCGCCCTGCGCGACCTCCCGCCCGAGGAATGAGGGCAGACCGGCGGCGATAGCAAGCCCTAGGTCGATAGCAAGAAATGACTTGCCCGACTCGGGCGCTCCGACGACGGCGTTCAGAGTGTTGCGACGAAAAACGCCATGCCATAGATGTTGTTCGTTGTTCGGCGTTGGCAGGTTGTCGAGGGAGAGGATGTCGACGTGGTGCTTCGCGACCTTCCGCGCCTCGTCCAGCACGCTTTGAAAGAGAGAGGCCGCCTCGTCCCGTCCATGTCGGATGGAGAGGTCCACCCAACTGTCAGCAGCTTCAATGACTGGAAAACCCGCCTGCCTAGCCTCTCGCGGACTTATCCAGCCGCCGGAGCAGATAAAAACTGCGTCGTGCCTTTTGCTCTCCACCTCCCGGGCATATTCGGCAACCTCGCGCCATGCCGTCCTGTCGGCTATCACGGCCGCCACCTGCCCGGTCAGTTGCGCGACGGCGGCCGCCTCAAGCAGATTGTCGCAGATGAACACCGTGTCCTCGTCGTAGTCCTCGGCGTGGACCACGGCGTAGGATCGTGCGGTATCGCCCACCGTGGTGATTGTGCCGTCCTCGTGGACCTGCCAGACCGCCGAATATTCATAGCCGCTGCCGACTTGCACCAGCGGGAACACCGCGACCTTCTCTCTAGTGGCGACCCGCTCAAGGTCGGCGGTCAGCATTGTCGAGGCAACCTGAAAAGCCAGGTCGATGCGATAGCGCTGAAAATATTTGTGTGTCCCCTTGGATGCATGCTCGAGGCAAAACGAGTCGATGACCCCGTCGATGCTCTTGTCAGTCAATGTCCGTCACCTCGCAGCGGTCCAGCGGGACTGTCAGTCTTTCGCGCCCCGCCAGCGTCAGCCGCCTCCCGCCCTTGGCCATGCCCTCGAAGCTTATCTTGAATAATCTGCGCTTGCCGTCGTCGGCGGTCTCGACTAGCTCCAAGCGCCGAGCGCCGAGTTCCCATGCCTCGTTGAGCATGGAAAGATCGACGGCGTGATGTTTGTAGCCGGTCACGCGGAGACGGTCCTTTTGCCGCTCGTATTTTTTTAGAACCCCATCGTCGTAAACCTTGGCGACCACCGAGCCGCTATCTGTGACGAAGCGCTTGACGATGCGCCGCTTTGCGCTATAGTTTGTCATATCAATCCATCCTTTCGTCCCGGCAAAACTGCCGGGCTTTGGTACCGCCGCCCCCGTCTGCCAACGGGAGCGGCGGGTTTTCTTTAGTCCTCAATCGCCTCAAGCTCGCAGAGCGGAAGGACCGCAACAACCATGCCGTTGAGCAAAAAGCCGTGTCTGCCGAGCCATTCCGCAAGGTCGCTCACCTTGGCGCTGCGGCGGGAGATCACCGTGTCGCCCCCCACCTCCCGCAACTCGATATAGTCCTTGTCGTGGTCAATGGCGTGTCTTATCTCATGGGCGAAAAGCAGCGTGGCCGCCATGCCGTCCTTTTCAAAAAAAGCCTGTGGCGGCCGTTGAATGATCTGCCGAGCCGCCGTAGACTTAACCACGAGCGGGACATCTTGCCAGCGCCCGACATGCTCCAACGAGTAAAACGGATCACACTCCACAACCTGTATCTGGTTCATTCTTTGCCCTCCTTTGTTTCCTTGTCCCCGATAGCCGCCTTGGCCATGCCGTCCGCGTCGAACAGCGCCGACTCGTCCACTTCGAGCACCCCGGCGACTTTTTCCCTGAGTGGTCCAGTCGCACGCCTTCGTCCATTCACCGCCTCGTAAAGCATTGACCTGTTGCCCTTCACCAGTTGGTGAAGCCGGTGTACACTCATGCCCTTTTCCTTGAGCGCCTTTTTGATTGCCGTCACCATCCTCCCCTCCCTCCGGGCGGCTGGTCTTGGGAAATATCCCTGCCGCTTGCTTGACAGTATATAGAAGTCCATGTATCCTGATGGTGAATTTTGTGTAACCTAACTTTGCGGAGGACACAATGGCAAACATTGAGCTCGAGATGGCGCGGAAGGTGGACTGGATAAACAAGCTGCGAATCGGAGAGTCATTTTACTGGTGGCGGCCGGGGCGTGTGGAGCTTGTGCCCGAGGGCAGGATATTCGGCAACGCGATGTTCGTCAGCGGTCCCACTTTTCGGGGAGAGACGGCCACCGACCGCTCGCGGAAGGTGTTCGCCTACCTTGATCTAGAAAACCGCCACGTGTCGAGGGAGGCGGCCGCCACCCTGATCGCTCGCGTCAGGAAGATCGAGACCGATGGCGATATTCTTGAGATCGTCAAAGATTATGGCGTGCTTCATGCAGATGCGGAGTGGAAGCAACCCCTCGACCTTTGGAGGTGGCAAAGCGATACGCCAGAGGACTGGCGACGGTTGGCCGCCGAGCTGAACGAGGTGTTCACCCTGATCAAGCGGACCGAGACGAGAGACCCCGGAGCGGACGAGGCGCGGCAACGCCTCGCGGACATGTTGTCCGAGCATGTCAATGCATGCTCAATACGGACCTACTATGCCGCCCTGCCCTCGGGCGACACCGCGCCCGTGTCCGGCGTGCCGTTCGACCTCCACGCCATGATCTGGAAGGTTGTTGAAGCTACCGCCACGCAATCAAACGCGGCCAAGTACCTGCGTCTCCGGGAGTGCTATATCTGCGGCGAGTGGGATTTTGAGACCGAGGGCGAGGGATCGCGCCAAATGAGGGAAAGGAGGGACGGCCTAGGATGGCATCATGACGGATGTTATCGCAGGAAAGACAAGCAGGAGCGCGACGAGGCGAGAGCGGAGCGGGAGGAGCGGCAACGGCATGAGAGACCGACCGCGAAGAAGGGCAGCCCGGTTTTTTCAGACGACTAGAGGCCAGCCTGTGCAAGCTGACGGAATGTAAGCACCCTGGCCAACCACCGCCGGGAGGATGAAGCGCAAACCTTGACTATTACCAAATCACCTTGAAAACTCGATGTCACGTACATTTTCGTATGGAAGGGGTCATGAAAGGGGAAAATGTCCGGGCGGATTGCGCAAAGCCTGATGGATACCGGTTTTGTGTCTCTCGAAATGTAACGCTTCCTTGACGCGGAAGAGGTCACAGGTTCGAGTCCTGTACCACCCACCATTGGCTGACCAAAGGCCCCAGGAGAACCTGGGGCCTTTTTTGTGCTTCCAACTCTCCCCTTATGAGCAATACACCATATAAAAGGTCCTCTCTCCGTTGTGAATGCAGACTTTCCGTATCGAATATGGGATAATCATACTATAGCAAAAGGCCGGGAGGGGTATTTGAGCGACCGGCCATCAATTGAGAGGAGTGGGTGTAATGAAAAAATGCAGCATCATCTTTTCTCTGCTTTTCGTGCTTGCTCTCGCTTTTTCCGCAGGTGCCGCTGAGCTTTCAGTCGGTATGATCACGGATGTAGGGGGAGTGAACGACCAGTCTTTCAACCAGTCCGCCTGGGAGGGGCTTCAGAGGGCCGAGAAGGAGCTGGGTGTCAAGGTATCCTACATTGAATCCAGACAGGATGCGGATTACGGCCCAAACCTGGAGACCATGCTCGACGCTGGTACAGATCTTATCTGGGGCATTGGGTTCAAGATGGCAGACGCCGCGTTGGAGGCCGCCACGAACAACACCGATCAGAAGTATGCGGTCATAGACTTCGCGTGGGACGAGACTCCGGAGAACCTTATAGGAGTGGTTTTCAAAGCTGAGGAGGCCTCGTTCCTAGTCGGCTATATCGCAGCCAAGATGACAAAGACCGGAAAGGTCGGTTTTATCGGCGGAATGTCCTTCCCGGTCATATGGGGCTTCGAATACGGCTTCCGCGCAGGAGTGGCCTACGGGGGCAAGGATGTCGAGGTCCTCGGTCAGTATGCCGAGTCATTCACCGACGCTGCCAAAGGAAAGTCCATAGCAAACAGCATGTATCAGCAGGGTGCCGACATTGTCTTCCATGCAGCCGGAGGAGTGGGCGACGGTCTGATCGAGGCCGCCAAAGAGCAGGGCAAGTGGGCCATCGGTGTCGACAGGGACCAGAACTATCTGGCCCCTGACAACGTCCTGACAAGCGCAATGAAGCGTGTTGACAACGCGATGTTCAACATAGCGAAAGAGCTGACAGAAGGAGTATGGAAGGGTGGTCAGACCGTTTCTTACGGTCTTGCCGAGGGGGGAGTCGACATCGCTCCGACCTCTTCTACACATGTTCCCGCCGAGCTCCTCAAGGAAGTAGAGGCAGTCAAGGCACGAGTCATCGCGGGAGAGATAGTTGTCCCCTACAGTGAGGAGACTTTTAATTCCTTTGAGGTGAAGTAGAAGCTTAAGGGGGCTCATGCCTTGGGCCCCCGACTTCTTTTATCCTGGGAGGTGGCGTCATGCAACAAGCAACAAACAGCGCCGCTGAATTTGCTGTGGAGATGAGAAGGGTCACAAAGCGTTTCGGAGACTTCACAGCGAACGATAAGATAGATTTTCAAGTGCGTCGCGGCGAGGTTCACGCTCTCCTCGGAGAGAACGGTGCCGGAAAGAGCACCCTGATGAACCAGCTCTACGGATTGTATCCCCCGACGTCGGGGGACATTTTCATCAACGGAGAAAAAGTCCATCTTGCCAGCCCGAAGAATGCCATTGACAGGGGCGTAGGAATGGTGCATCAGCACTTCATGCTGGTGCAGCCTTTCACTGTAACAGAGAATATTATGCTTGGGCGGGAGTCGGCGGGAGCCCTGGGAATTCTGAACGAGGCTCATGCTCTGAGAGAGGTGGAGGCCCTGTCAAGCCGATACGGCCTCTCCGTCGATCCGCGCGCACGCATTCAGGATATATCGGTTGCAATGCAGCAGAGGGTCGAGATTCTAAAGTGCCTGTACAGGGGAGCAGAGATCCTTATTCTCGACGAACCGACGGCAGTTCTAACCCCTCAGGAGATCGAGTTTCTGGGTACAATAATCCACAATCTTACCGCCGAAGGGAAGACCGTAGTCATCATCACTCACAAGCTGCGTGAGATAAAGAAGATGGCGGAGAGATGCACTGTTATTCGAAGAGGGATCAAGGTAGGGACTGTCGACGTTGCCTCCAGGTCCGAGAGCGACCTCGCGGAGATGATGGTCGGACGCGCCGTCTCATTCGCCGTCGAAAAAAACCCCGCGAGATCAGGCGATACGATTCTCTCTCTCAAAGGAGTGCATGCTCTAAATAATCGTGGGCTGCCTGCTTTGAACGGAATTGAATTTGACGTTAAGCGAGGCGAGATACTTGCGGTCGCAGGAATCGATGGAAACGGGCAGAGCGAGCTCGTTGAGGTGCTTACGGGGCTAAGGCCCATAGAATCCGGCTCGGTATATTTTCGAGGAGATGATATCACGCGGTATTCGCCGGGTCGAAGGATAGAAATGGGCCTCGCGGCGATACCGGAGGACCGACAGAAACGGGGGCTGGTGGGGGCCTTCACGGTCGCGGAGAATCTTATTCTTGAGCAGCGCGCGGATAGACCTTTTTCCAGAAGGGGAGTCCTTGATCTCAAGGCAATAAAAAGGCACGCGAATAAGCTTATCGAGAGATTCGACATACGCCCCCCCAGAGAGACCTATCTTGCCTCCTCCCTCTCCGGCGGCAACCAGCAGAAGGTCATACTGGCGAGGGAGATCACGCGCAATCCTGAGCTGCTGATCGCCTCGCAGCCCACAAGGGGGTTGGACGTTGGTGCCATCGAGTACGTCCACAAGAGGCTGGTTCAGGTCCGAGACGAAGGGAAGGGCGTGCTTCTCGTCTCTCTTGACCTGGATGAGACCCTGTATCTCGCGGACAGAATCGTTGTAATCTATGAGGGGAAGATCGTCTCTGTGCTCGACAGGGAGGAGGCCGACGAGCGCAAGCTCGGGCTTCTCATGGCGGGAGGTGAAGCAGTCCATGTCTAATGTGAAAAGGGGAGTCCTTTCGGCATCGCCAATTTTCCGTACGCTATTCTCCGTCTTCACCGGGCTTTTGGTTGGAGCGCTCGTCCTTTTTATCAGCGGATACAGCCCATTGAAGGCGTATCGTGTGATAATAGACGGCATCTTTTCCAAACCCAGTTATATCTCGTACACAATTATCTATGCCACGCCTCTGATAATGACCGGCCTTTCCGTGGCATTTGCCTTTAAGACGGGTCTTTTTAACATAGGGGCAGAGGGGCAGTTCATAATGGGAGCGCTAGGCGCTGCGCTGGCCGGGGCTTTCGTCAGCCTGCCTCCAGTGATTCACGCGATATTTGCGGCGACTGCCGGAATCGCGGCCGCCGCCCTGTGGGGAGGAATAGCGGGTTACCTGAAGGCGCGCTTCGGGGTGAACGAGGTGATCGCGACCATCATGCTCAACTGGACGGCCCTCTATCTAAACAACTATATTGTAAACCTGCCGGGGATAAAGCGCCCGGCGGCCACGGCCACCGCCTTCATACTAGACAGTGCGCGGACGGAAGTGCTTCCCCTGTGGAAGATCAGCGAGGCGGGGAAGCTGTGGCGCGCGGCTCACCCGGTCTGGCAGGACATACTTAGAACGCCGCTGAACGTGGGTATACTGGTCGCCCTGATCGGGGCCGTTCTCTGCTGGTGGTTGCTTAACAGGACTACTCTTGGATATGAACTAAGGGCGGTCGGTCATAATTTGGACTGCGCCGAGCATGTGGGCATCGATATAAACGCCCGCATGATCTGCTCGATGGCGATTGCGGGCGGACTTGCAGGGGCCGCGGGGGCCTTTCATGTTCTGGGGTGGACCCGGCAGGCCGCAGAACTGGCGGCTATGGAGGGGCTAGGCTTCGACGGAATAGGGGTGGCGCTCATCGGAAACGCCTCACCTATTGGCTGTATCCCGGCCGGACTGCTATTCGGAGCACTTAAGTACGGTGGGTCGAAGCTTCAGTTCGCGCTCCGCGCACCTATTGAAGTTATCAATATTGTTATAGGTTCGATCATCTTCTTCGTCTCGATGCCGAAACTGACACAGATAGTCGCACAAAGGCTTAAGAGGAGAAGGTTGGGGAGAGGTGAACCTCATGTTGGCTGACAGCCTTGCCTTTATATTTGCGACGACTCTTATGTACTCTGCCCCTCTTATCTTCACGGCTCTGGGAGGAGTGATCTCCGAGAACGCTGGCGTGGTCAACATCGGCCTTGAGGGGATGATGACGCTTGGTGCCTTCGTCGGAGCGGCGGTTGGTTATTATGCGAATGACGCCTGGATCGGTTTCTTGGCAGCAGGTGTATCTGGTGGTGCCCTCGCTTTTCTACACGCTGTAGCGTGCGTTACATTTATGGCGGACCACATTGTATCAGGGATCGCGATGAACTTTATTGGGCCGGGTCTGTCGCTCTTCCTGTCCCGTTTCTTTTTTAACGGGGCAACTCAGACCCTCTCACTCTCGCTTGACGTCAAGATCCCTCGCCCTCTCAACGGGGTCTTTGAGCAGAATGGTTTCTTTGACATGGTCTTCAACCAGTACGCCACGGTCTATCTGGCTCTGCTGATGGTAGTGCTCCTCTGGTTTGTCCTCTATCGGACCCGCATCGGCCTTAGAATTCGCGCGGTGGGGGAGCATCCAAAGGCGGCCGATACCCTTGGCATCGATGTCTTCAGAATTAAGTATATGGCCGTTATTGCGTCCGGCGTCCTCGCTGGGTTCGGCGGAGCCGCACTCAGCGTCGCGATCGTATCGCGCTTCAGCGCAACTCTGGTTAGCGGGCAGGGGTTCATCGCCCTCGCGGCGATGATCTTCGGGAAGTGGAGGCCGGGGGGGACTCTTGCCGCCTGTCTGCTGTTCAGCTCCGCTCAGGGGTTGACGGTCTTTTTAGGGAGGGCTGACCTCCAGAGGCTGTTGCCGATTCCGTCGCAGCTTCTGGCGATCATACCCTTCCTGCTCACTCTGGCCGTGCTCGTAGGCTTTGTCGGAAAATCAAGGCCGCCAGCGGCGGGCGGTGTTCCCTACGAGAAGGAGTAGCGGCGCAGGCACGCTCCTTAGATTAGAGCGCCTGCTCCTTTTTGTCATCACAATCCAGAAACGGAGTGGTTCATAATGGCGATTAAAAGATGTCCGAACGGGCATTTCTACGACCCCGATGTAAACAGTAGCTGTCCATGGTGCGCCGTTCCTTCGGACGGAGAGGAGAGGACGCGCCGCATCAATTTGGGGACTGCTCGGGCGGTGTCAGAAGACTCTGGCTCTACGATAAAACTGCCTCAAATGGGAGAATCGTCCTCGAAGAGCGCTATTGAAGAGGGGCACACTGTAGCCGTGGTAAAAAGAAAGATCGGCATAGACCCGGTCGTCGGATGGTTTGTCTGCATCAAGGGGCCGGACAGGGGGCGGGATTATAGAATCCGCTCAGAGAAGAACTCGATCGGCAGGGCCGACTCTATGGATGTCTGTATATCGGGCGACGACACCATATCAAGGGTAGATCACGCCTTCGTGGTCTACGATCCCAAAAAGAGGTCCTTCAGGATACAGGCAGGCCTTAGCAGGGGGCTCATCTACCTCAACGGTGAAGAGGTCACCGCCTCCGAGACGCTGAGTGCCTATGACCGGGTTGAGATGGGGCGAAGCGAGTTCCTCTTTATCCCTCTGTGCGGAGAGCACTTCCAATGGGAAGCGGATCAAGACTCCTGAGGTGCGGGGTAGCCGCGCTCCTTATCTTTCTCATCGCATCTGCCGGCCACGCCTCCCCGGAGTCCCTGAGTATAAGACAGAGTTGCCTTGCGTTTCCAGAGCTGACCGTCTTTGCCGATCTGCTTGACAAAGATGGGAAGGCTTTCCCACTGACGGAACGGGATAGCCTGTCCGCCATCCTCGGCGGCAAGCCGTTGGATATTACGACGACTCGGGCATATTCTGCGAGGGACGACGGGCTTCTTGTCATATTTCTTATAGACACATCCGCCTCGGTTGGGCCGGGTCGCTTCGCAGAACTTCAGGAGGCGGTGTCTGCTTGGATACGAAGACTGGGGCCGCGAGATCGGGCTGCTGTTATGTCGTTCGGGGAGAACGTCTCGACCGTCCAGGGCTTCACAGCTGAGCAGAACGCACTGCTCTATGCGGTCCAGTCGCTATCTCCCCGGGACGGTTCTGCTCATCTGAATCTTGGGCTGATGCGAGCCCTTGATCTGGCAAGGGTCAAGGCAGTCGGACTGCCGGACAGAAGGATCATCCTGCTTTGCAGCGACGGCTTCAGAGAGGCACCGGGCGGCGCTACCGCCGACGAGGTGCGAACCGCCCTGTCTGTGGATCCAATCCCTGTGTACGCTGTTCTCTTCGATTCCCCCGAGCGAGAGAGTTCGGACAGAAATGTATCCGTCCAGCAGCTTTTAAACGAGCTTGGATACGATGCGGGGCCGGTGGATGGAAAGATGGGGCCGCTGACGAACGCGGCCATAAGGGTCTTCCAACAGAGCAGAGGGGTGCGCTGGGACGGCTCGGTATCAAACGAGCTGATAGGCGTTCTGCGTACCATGGCGAGGAGCGCAAAGGACGCCTCGCTAGCCGGAATAGGAGAGTTCTCCAGGCGCTCCGGCGGAATGCTTTATCGCGCGGGGTACACTTCATTCAACGAGATCTTCGACTCAATAATGTCCTCTATGGACAGTGCCCATGTTCTGACTATTGAACTGGAGGGGATCGAACCCGACTCCACGGTAAGAAGGCTTGACATCGCGTACTCAGATGGCGTCCGTACTCTTGCCGACGGAGTTGAGATCAGACTCTCCTCGGTGCCGGTGAAGAAGGAAGAGGCCGTTGTCGATGTTCCAAAGGATGGATCGTTCCGGTGGGGGTTTGTGCCGCTTATTACGGTCGTTGTCCTTCTGATGACGGTGGCTCTTCTAGTGTTAAGGAAGAAGAGGAAATCTCCCGTTAGTTTAGACGGACGCGTGCCAGGTGGCCGCGAGCATACAGTCCAGCTCCCTGCTTCACCGCACGATAGCCGCAGTGATGAAGTCTCCGTACAAGTTGAGCTAACTCCCTTCAATTCCAAACACTTGGAATCAATGCTGAAGGGCGAGATCAGGGGCAGGTTGATACTGGGGAGGAAAGAG
>Ga0172382_10013688_pt1 | contig 10421 bp, 7 predicted proteins | sample Leawel138RmetaG_FD_122245 | JGI IMG/M metagenome (GOLD analysis project Ga0172382, IMG submission 122245) | Leachate microbial communities from a municipal landfill in Southern Ontario, Canada - Leachate well 138R metaG | ecosystem: Engineered > Solid waste > Landfill > Unclassified | place...
CCACCGTCCCGCGATGACCGCGTGCAGAATATAAAACGCTATCGGGACCACCATTCGTGTAATTACAAGCACTACTCCACACATAAGAATCATCATCACCAGGCGTGCCGTAACTCCAATCTGTACGCGTAAATTCATAAGCCTTGTAGGACGAGGCAAAATCCAATTCATCAAATGCGCCTGACCCGCGTTTACTATTTAATTCCGTCGCGCATGGCCAGACGTTATGGGCGTCCGCCCCCGGACTTCCCGCAGATTCAGTGCGTGTCCCGTTTCCATACCAGCTTGCCGGCCAGACGTGTTCTTTATTAACACTACTTGGGAGGCCACCACTATTAAAAGATTTAGCCGAACCCGTATAGATCATTTGCATTTGAGTGTTATCATCAAGCGCGACATCACTATATTGATAAATAGACGGTAGACTTTTGTATGAATGACTAACAAAATTAGTCGATGTTAAGGTCGAAAGTGCGACCATTAAGTCTTCGCCAACAAGCGATTCACTTATGCCTTCATAATAGCGATTATTTTCGTTTGTTGCGTAATAACTAGCCCCACTTGCCGGGTTTGCGTTTACTTTAATGACGTCTTTATTACTTAAAATATTAAAGGCGAATACACTAGTTAATAGCGTGAATGTTAAACTAATAAATATTGGTTTTTTTCTTTTCATTTCGCTATTTTAGCATAAATAAAAAATAAACAAGTAATATACTAAAAAGAAAATCCCCCTTGATCAAGGGGGATAAACAATTTACTGTTTTTACTTAAGTTTTAATCATTCATTGTAAAGTGTACAAGATAATACTTTGTGCCGTTACCGGCGATAGTGAGGACGTAATTAGTCGACGCATCGTACGTTGAATATGTAAGGGAGCTGACCCCAGTCGTTAGTAAGACTAAGTTTTCAAAGTTTTCGTCCGCACTATGGAGTTGAATAACAACACTATATGGTGTCATTAAGGTGTAAGACCCATCTTCTTCTGGTGTATATTTAAAGTAAACGGTGCCGTAACCACTATTTGGTTGATGGACTTTATTGTTGCCTAACTTTAAGATAAAGGCGTCACTTACACTTGCTCCCATTGGAATAGGTGCGTTTACCTCGGTGCCAATAGTTATTGATTTCAAGGTCGGAATTGGGTTATTAGCGGTTACAGTGTAACGCGTTTTTATGACCCCACCAATATCAGTTTGGGTCTTAATTAAGATCGCATCTACGCCGCTAACAGGCTGATAAGTATGTAAGTTTGGCGAGAAGGAAGTATAGCCCTCCTCAATTTCTTCACTATAAATGACCCCAAGCGGATTATATACAGTATATTTCCGGTTTGCAAGGTCACGGACATGCACGAGTTCTCCGGCAAATATGCCACCAGGACCTTCAATTTTTGTTTTTTCGCCGGTCGCTAAGGTTAAGATGTAATATTCGAAATTTTTCGCTGCAAATAATTTACCACTATAAACAGTTCGGCTAATGTAATCAAAGTCAAAATCAAAGAGTACTTGACCATTCGTTTTAATGATAGCTTGGCGATTATTAATATTATCGCGAAGTACGATATGTTTTAAGTCGTTTAATAAACGTGGCGTAAATTCACTTAAATCAACGATAAAGTTTAAATTTTCATCAAAGAGCGTACCATTATAGACATGGTAATATCCACCTTCAACTTTAACGTAGTTTTTAGCGGTCATTCCTTTTAAATCGAGTACTTCTTTAAGCATTTTATCAATGACGATACGTCGATCAAAATCAAGTGTTTTCGCCTTGGAAATTGGGGCGATTACTGCCTCTGCAAGGGTGAAATGCCCGTTTTTATCGCGAAGCTGATCGATATTTTGGAAAACATACGGATAATCAACCCGTACCCGTTCGCCGGTTAAAACGTCAATGTAGCCGGTAATGAGTTCGTATTTAATCCCGCTATCCATGAAATCAAACACTTCAGCGTCTGTCGGTAAGGCGACTGGTCTTTGGTATATGATGTGATTGCTTATAAAAGTCATCGTCATCATAGTCGCAAAGTCTAAGTGGAAACTCGCGACCATCTTATTCGTCTTTTAATTAAAGGTATAAGCGATTTTATCACTTTCTGAGAACGCGACTTCGTAGTCATCTAAGCCAAATTCCGTTAAAGGCATCCGCATTGCGGTAAAGAGTTCACCTGGTTTAAAAGGTGTTTCCGTTTTCATCGTTTCGACAACTCTAGTCGTTAAATCGGCTTGATATTCATGGATGATCGTATTATCAACATTTACACTTTTGCGAATAAAGAAATATGACCTTAAATTGAGAAAATTTTCTTTAATAGGCTTAAATTTATTGATTATATAGTATTTAAACGTTCAAGAACGCGCATCGCAACTTCACGGGGAATTAATTGACTTAATTCGTCTAGCGGCACCGTTTTTAAGGCATCTAACGATAAATAAGTACGTAAAAGTAAGGCTTTTCGTTTCGTTCCTAAACCTTTTATATCGTCTAAAATGGAAATATATGTACTTTTTATGCGCTTATTACGGTGGCTTGTAATGGCGAAACGGTGGACTTCTTCTTGCATACTCGCAAGCATTGTTAATAATGGACGTGGTAGCGTAATTTCTTCATTATTAAATAGTAACGCGCGCGTTTGGTGTTTATCGTTTTTCACGAGTCCAGCGTGGGGGAACGTTAAATTTAATGCTCCCTTAACGTTATCAGCGACTCCTAATTGCCCTTTACCGCCGTCGACTAATAATAAGTCGGGAATATTTTTACCCTCTTTTAGTTTTCGTTCATAATGGCGCGTTAATACTTCATGCATATTGTTATAATCATCAAAGGTATTAAGCGCTTTTATATTATATTTTCGATATAGCTTTTTAAAGGGGCGACCATTAATGTAGGTGACGACGACCCCGACGGCTTCTTCGCCAGAAAGATGGGCGATATCAACAAGATCAATATGCCGGGGATAGGGAATGTTTAATAAGTTACTTAGTTCTTCTAGTAATTCATTCTCCGCTGTTAACTGTTGATGGAATAGCATATGTTTAGATAATGCTTCACTTGCGTTTTGATATGTTCTATTTAATACTTCTAAATATTTACCTCTAGTGGGCACAATAATTTTTGTTTTATATAGTAAGCGTAATTCTTCACCAATATATGAACTACCAAGCATTAAATAAGGGGGAACGAGTCTTTTTTCATAATATTCGCCAAGTAAGGTTACGATTTGTTCATTAATATCACCAAAAGCACTGATCGTTTGGAAGCGTTCACTAAGTAAAATGCCCTTCCGATAACTAACGATCGTTAAGCCAATTAAGTCTTCAACGACGGAATAAGCGATGACATCGACATCAATCTTGGTCGTTAATTCAACATTTTGGGATGAATATATGTGTTTAATAGCGGTAACTATCTTTTGATATTCCTGGGCTTTTTCAAAGTTTAACACTTTACTTTCCGCGCGCATTAGTGCTTCATAATGCTTTAAAGTCGTCGTATCTTTACCGTTTAAAAAGTTAAGCACAGCGGTACGCACTTCTTTTTTTTGTTCATTACTTATTTCTTGAAAACAATAGCCTAAACATTGGCCTAAATGATAATAAAAACACGGCGTTTTACTTTTGCCTTTACATTTCTTTGTTTTAAAGATTTTATTAATTAAGTCAACGGTTTGATACGCTTTTTGACTCGCCGGAAAAGGGCCAAAATAATGATAGGCGCGTGGATTATTCGCTTTCCTTTCAATCGTGACGACTGGGTCACCGTGTTTGGTCAAAGCAATATAGGGATAATGGCTATCATCTTTAAGCATGATGTTATAACGCGGATAATGGGTTTGGATAAGTTTAAGTTCTAAAATAAACGCTTCTTTTTCGTTATTCGTAATAATCGTTTCAAAGCGTTCAATATTTTTAACCATTGTCGCGACTTTACCCACTTGCGGGCGATTAAAGTATTGACTGACGCGGTTTTTTAAGTTTTTTGCTTTGCCAATATATATAATTTTGCCGTATTTATCATACATTAAATAAACACCCGGTAGCGGCGTTAAATTATCAATCGCAAATGTAAGGGCATCGTTTTTCATTAAAAATAGACGATTGTCGCCCCTCCTTGGCCTTCAAATTGCCCGGCGAGGCTATAACTTTTAACAAAGTTTAACGTACTTAAATAATCATGGATTGCCCGGCGCAAAGCCCCGCTGCCAAAGCCGTGAATAATGCGGACACTAGGAAATCTTTTTAGTAAAGCGCGGTCTAAATAAGGCCCAAGAACGTTAAGCGCTTCATCAACCCGCATACCAATAACATTAATTTCTGGTTTCACACTCGTGACTTCTTGATCAAAGTCAGTCGTTACGACAGGTTTTTTCTTTTTTTCAACCGTTTTCTCGCTATGTTCGATGTCAGGCGCTTTTACTTTTAAATGTTTACCGCTTGGGAGCATTACAGTAATAATGTCATCTTTAATACGGGTTATTTCTCCTTTAACATGGAGACTTTTAATCATTACGTAATCACCGACTGCAAAATATTCACTTTCTTTTTCTAAAGTATCCGCGTCTTTTAATAAACTAGACACTTCTTGTTTTAATTTAATTATTTCATGAGCTTTGCCGCCACTTTGGAGCGCACTTTTAATTAAACCATCAATGGTTGCTAGCGCCTCATTTATTTCTTCTTGGAGGCGCTCATGCTTTTCAGCTTTAAACGCCTTTTGTTCGTCACGGACGCGATTAATTTCTTTTTCAAGTGTCTTTTCTTTTTTCGCTAGGACTTTTTTCTCGTCGTTAAGAAGCTTTTTCTCGTCTTCGAGTAAAAGTAGTTCATGGCGTAATTTACCAATAGTCGTTTCAAAGTCATATACACCCGCACTTAAAATCGCTTCTGCTTCGTTAATAATCGCTTCACTGATCCCAAAGCGTTTCGCGACGACAAGACCGTATGAGCGGCCTGGTACTTCTTCGCGGTAGCGGTATAGTGGTAAAAGTTTTTGTTCATCAAACGGCATTGACGCGTTAATAATACCTTCACTTTTATAGGCAAATTCTTTAAGGCGGCTATAGTGACTAGAAATAACACTACTGATGTTATTATTTAATAAATAAGCGGTTACCGCTAGCGCTAAAGCTTCGCCTTCTTCCGGACTTGTGCCAGTGGCAAGTTCATCAAGCAACACTAAATCATTTTTAGTTGCTTTATTTAAAATTTCGCCAATTCTTTTTACATGACTTGAAAATGTTGATAAGTTTTGACTTAAGCTTTGTTCATCACCAATACTAGCGTACACTTCATGATAAAAGTATAAAGTAGGGGGTGCGCTTACGGGGAGCATTAAGCCACTTTTAGCCATTAAAACGAGTAACCCCATTGTTTTTAAGGCGACGGTTTTCCCCCCGGCATTAGGACCACTTATGACGATAATAAACTTATCACTTTTAATATTAAAGGTATTGGCGACCACAAGTTCTTCAGCAATTAGTGGATGGCGGGCCTCTTTAAAACTTAACCCAACATCTTGTGTAAAAGTGGGAATCATCCCTTTGATTTTTTGCCCGTATTGCACTTTCGCAAACAATAAATCAAGTTCGGCCAGCAATTGATTGTTGTTTAAAATTTGTGTTTCATATTGTAAAGTTTCAAGTGTTAAATCGCGTAACAAGCGATTTATTTCAATTAGCTCATCATTTTTGTAGTTAATTAAAATCGTATTTAGTTGGGCGATTTCCGTTGGTTCAACAAAAATGGTTTGTCCGGAATTACTAATGTCATAAATTATGCCATCAACCTTATTTTTATGCGCAATTTTAAGCGGAATGACGTAATGACCTTCACGCTTTGTAATTAAAGGTTCGGCTAAAAAAGCACCGTATTTAGAAAGTAGTCCATTTGCTGCTTTCGTTAAACGGTCTTCACTTAAAGCGATGTTTTTCCGAATACGGGCGAGTTCATGACTTGCGCTATCTTTAATAAGTAAGTTTGGGGTAATTATTTTTTCAATTGCTTTAGCTAAAAAACTTATATCAAGTTCGCGAGCGAGCATCTTCTTTAATAAAGGGGCGCTAGTTAACTTATCATTTAAAAAATAATTAACGCGCGTCATATTTAATATATCAGCGCTTATTAAATAAAAGTCATGGGGCGTTAAAATATTACCGTTTTTCGCTGATTCAATAATGGGATTTAAGTTATGACTTTGTGATAAAGGAATCGTTCCAAAGCGCATAAAAATAGCGTCAACTTCACTTAAAAGCGCTAAATTAAGAGTCGCCGCTTCTTCATCTTTAAAACTTTCAATCTTTAAAGCATATTCACCGCCGAGTTCGGTTTTCGTAAAACTTTTAATTTTTTCTTTAATTGCTGCAAATTCTAATAGTTCATAAATATCCATATTATTATTTTATCATTAATGATAACTTTAACGCATTTAAAGGTGTTTTCCCCCGCTTTAATAAACTGTAAGACGTTAGAAAAAGGTAAGTATGGTAAAATAAGCACATGAAAAATTATCGGCTTCAAATCGATCGTCTTGATTTAGTGAAAGTTCTTGACGGCCTTAGAATGTCCTCAATCACGAATAATGGCGAGTATGTGCTTGCGCATTTTAAAAGTGGTAGCGATGAGTTAATCATTTACGATAACACCAAAAATCATCCGTATAAAGCATTTTTCAAAGGTAAGTCATTGCCAAAAGTTCTGCTTCCCTATGTAATGGAAGATAAAGAAAGGCAAAAAGGTGAAAAAGGGCAAAAGATTACATCTATTGAGCAATTAGGAAGTGACGAAGTTGGTTTTGGTGATTTTTTTGGGCCCTTAGTCGTCGTCAGTGCCTATGTTAACGAAAAGATCCGTAAAGCCTTAATAAATTACCCAATCCAAGACTCAAAAAAGCTTGATGATAACACTATTTTAATGATGGGTGACGCTTTAAGTAAAGTTGTGCCTCATGTTAAAAACATTGTAGATAATCCTAAATATAATGAAGTTTTTAAAAGTGGTAAAAATATGACGGTGATGAAAGCAATGCTTCATCATAATGTATTAACAATTTTAGCCCGCCGCTTAAAATATAAAGGACCACTTTTAATTGATCAATTTATAACGTTAAAAACATATCTTAAATACACAAGTGAGATGGGTGAGGCTAATATTATTTTAGTGCCCAAAGGAGAAGAGAATAGTTATGCAATTGCAGTTGCTAGCATTTTAGCGCGCTTCTATTTTCTTTTAGAGATGGATAAACTTTCCAAACGTTTTAAAACAAAAATCCCCTTTGGCGCCGGGAAGATTGTCGATAAATTTGCTAAAGACTTCTTAAAAAAACATGGACGAACGAATTTAGAAAGTATTACTAAACATAATTTTCGAAACTTTAAAGACCTTGACGAAGCCGATTAAGAATGTCGTTAAAGTATGGGGGAAGTGGGGCTTTAAACCGCACTTCTTTTCTAGTTATCGGATGTTTAAAACTTAATTCACCAGCGTGTAAAAGTTGGCCTTTGTTATATAGTTTTAAGTTATCTTTACCGTAAAGCTTGTCGCCAACAATGGGCGTATTAATATATTCCATGTGGGCGCGAATTTGATGAGTTCGTCCCGTTTCTAAGTTTACTTTTAAAAGCATATATTTATGAAAGCGTTCTTTTACCGCAAAGTGCGTGATCGCAAGTTTTCCCGTCGCTGGGGTATTTGCCATTTTTTGATAATTTTCTTTCGAACGCGTTAAATATGTTTTAATAACCCCTGCGTCTTCATGAAGATGCCCTTGGACTAAAGCATAATAAGTGCGCGTAATTTCATGCTTTTTTAAAAGAGCGGCGAGTTTATTATGTACATCATTATTCTTACAAACAATTAAAAGCCCACTCGTTTCTTTATCAAGGCGATGGACAATACCAGGGCGAAAAGGACCATTAACATCACTTAAATCTTTATAGCGAGCAATAAGAGCGTTAACAAGCGTATCATCTTTATGGCCGTAACTTGGATGGACGACGAGCCCTGCGGGCTTATTAACAATTACGAAATATTCATCTTCATAGATAATATCAAGTTTAAAGTCATACGGCGTTAAGTCACTAGTTATCAATTCAAGGGGAGTATAGCGTATTTCTTCGTCCCCATTTACTTTGTAACTTGCTTTAAGCGCATTGCCCAAAAGCGTTACATTACCGGCTTTAATCACTTGTTGGACTTGAGCGCGCGGTAATTTTAAAAGCTCGGCTAAAACGATGTCGAGCCTCTTATTCTTCGCTTCGCTTGGAATCTTGATTATGTTCATCCGTATTCCCTTCTTCTATTTCGCTTGCATTTGCACTTAATTTTTTATTTTTAAAGTCTTCGACCGTAATAAGGACACCAAAAGTAATAATGCCCACCGTCAATAAAATATCAGCGACATTAAAAATAGGAAAGTCATAAGTGCCAAAGCGGAAATGAATAAAATCAACGACCCCTTCACTTCCTAAAAATAATTTATAAAAGGCACGGTCAATAAAGTTACCTAAAGTGCCGGCTAAAATAACGGCAAATAATATTCTTTTCAAAGTATTTTGTTTCGTAAGATTTTTAAGATAGAAAAGAAAGATTACAATAAAGGCTACCGCACTAATAACGGCTAAAAAGGCCATATTACCGCTTAAAATACTCCATGCACCCCCGGTATTTCTTGTATAAGTTAAATATAAGAAGTTTGGAATAAGGGTAATATTCCATTCATTAAATGGGCCGCCATCTTTGTTGCTTGATCAAGCGCAATAAGCGGGATAATAAGCCAAAGCCAAGTGGCAAATAGTTTGTGGACAATTTCTTTAAATTTATTCATACGTTTTAATTACTTCGGCACAACGTTTACAAACATTATGTTCTCCTACCGTCTCTAGTGTATCATGATAATTCCAACAACGGGGACATTTTTCACCGTGGTGCTTACTAACTTTTAAAGCGTCACTTAATTTTACTTCACTTACGATGAATAAGCGCGCTAATTCGGCCTCTTCTAAAGCTTGAACTTCTTTACTTAATAACGGATCATTTTTATCTAACGTTAAAAGCGCTTCTTGACTACTACCTAAAAGACCGTCTTTGCGCATTCCTTCTAATGTTTGATAAGCTTTCGCCCGTAATTCTAGTAATTCATCAAGCGCTTTAATTTTTAATGTATCTAGTGATTTTGCTTCCGGGAAGTCTAAAAGATGAACACTTGCTTTTCTTTCTAAAGTTGGGAAAAAGTTATAAATTTCTTCCGCAGTAAAGACGAGCACTGGGGCAATAAGCGGTAATAAGGCTGAAGTTATGGCATAAAGCGTATTAACAACACTAATGCGGCGCTTACTATCTTTAGCTTCACAATATAAAATGTCTTTTGTAATATCTAAATAGAAACTACTTAGTTCATTCGTGACAAAATTCATTAAATGGGTAAACGCACCACCGAAATCATAATCATCATAACTAGCGATCACTTTATTAACAACTTTATGTAATTTCGCAATCATTAATTGATCAATATACGCTGTTGGGGCGTCGTTTAAGGCCTTAATTTCTGCTTCGCTAGCGTCCACTGCTGGTAAGTTACCGAGCATAAATTTAAAGGTGTTACGAATTTTTCGATATGTTTCGCTCGTTTGTTTTAAAAGATCGAGACTAAGTTTAACGTCTTCTTGATAATCAATCGTTGCACTCCAAAGTCGTAAGATATCCGCCCCATACTCATTAGCGAGTTTACTTGGATCTAAAGTATTACCTTTTGATTTAGACATCTTTTCGCCTTTTTCATCGACGACAAAGCCGTGGGTTAACACAGTTTTATAAGGACTTTCCCCTTTCGTCGCGACACTTAACGTTAATGAACTATTAAACCAACCACGATATTGGTCATTTCCTTCTAAATATAAATCAGCAGGAAACGGTAAATTATGCTTTTTAAGAGTATGAATCGCACTGGTGCCACTATCAAACCACACGTCCATAATATCGGTTTCTTTCGTATAGTTACCGTTTGGCGAAAGTGGGTTTTGATAGCCCTCGGGTAAGAAGTAGTGGGCATCTTTTTCAAACCAAATATTCGTCCCGTGGGTGCGGACTTCATTAATAATTTTATCGAACACTGCTTCTTCAATAATTGGTGAACCGTCTTCATTATAAATAATTGGTAAAGGCACGCCCCATACGCGTTGGCGACTAATAGTCCAGTCTCCCCGATCTTTAATCATATTAGAAATACGCCCTTCACCCCATTTTGGATACCACGTAACTTCTTTTACAGCATCAAGAAGTTGCTGCCGAATTGGGTTAATGGAGGCAAACCATTGCGGAGTTGCTCTAAAAATCAGCGGTTTATTCGTCCGCCAGTCATGGGGATAACTATGCGTCAATTTCGTCGCTCCTAAAAGGGCATTAACCGCCTTTAAATCTTCTAA
>Ga0172382_10013689_pt1 | contig 10420 bp, 12 predicted proteins | sample Leawel138RmetaG_FD_122245 | JGI IMG/M metagenome (GOLD analysis project Ga0172382, IMG submission 122245) | Leachate microbial communities from a municipal landfill in Southern Ontario, Canada - Leachate well 138R metaG | ecosystem: Engineered > Solid waste > Landfill > Unclassified | place...
AAGCTACTCATCCTTCCTCAGACCTGCGCCCTTTGTTCGCCAGCCTCCCACAGCGCCCCTTGAAAATGCTTTCTGCAGATTATAAAATCATCCGCACCCGTATTAGCGCCTCCTGCTTCAACATATTCACGTATGGCTTGCAGTGACGCAAGGCGGCACAGGTTTTTCAAATCCGCACCTGAAAAACCAACGGTTTTAACCGCTAATTCTTCCAAATCAACATCTTCCGCCAGCGGCACGCCATTGATATGCACTTTCAATATCTCACGGCGATCAGCTTCTCCTGGCAGTCCGACGGTCAGGATCAGGTCGAACCTGCCGGGCCGGAGCAAAGCGGGATCCAGCATGTCCATACGGTTGGTGGCCGCCAGCACCAGCACGCGGTGCAGTTCTTCAATGCCGTCCATCTCTGTAAGCAGCTGGCTTAGTATTCTTTCGCCGACCTCGCCTCCCGAACCCCGCCGGGGAAACAGAGCGTCAATTTCATCAAAAAAAATAATACAAGGAGCAACCTGCCGCGCCCTTTTGAATAATTCTCTGAGGGCCCTTTCCGATTCCCCCACCCACTTGGAGAGTAAAGCAGGGCCCTTGATGGAAATGAAATTGGCATTAATCTCATTGGCAGCTGCCTTGGCCAGCATGGTCTTGCCTGTCCCTGGCGGACCGTGTAGTAGAACACCTCTGGGCATTTCGATTTTAGCAGCCTTAAACAACTGGTCAAATTCCACGGGCCACTCAACAGACTCCCGCAATTGCCTCTTGGCCTCATGTAAGCCCCCGAGATCTCCCCAGCCGACATCAGGCACTTCCACCATGAACTCCCTGGTGGCGGACGGTTCTACATCTCTGAGGGCATTCTTGAAGTCATCCATCTCAACTTCTATGCGGGCCAGGCATTTAGATGAAAAACCCCCTGACCGGTAATCCAGGTCGGGCAATAGCCTGCGCAGGGCCTGCATGGCGGCTTCCCGGCAAAGAGCCCTCAGGTCTGCGCCTACAAAGCCGTTGGTTACACCAACAATAGCGTCAAGGTCAACGTCTTTCGTTAACGGCATACCTTGGGAATGGATCTGCAATATTTCATGCCTACCTTCCCTATCGGGCACCCCAATGGTTATCTCCCGATCAAATCGGCCCGGTCTGCGTAATGCACTGTCCAGCGCATCCGGGATATTGGTGGCGCCGATAACCACCACCCGGCCCCGATCACGCAGGCCGTCCATGAGGGCCAGCAGTTGAGCCACCACCCTCTTTTCCACCTCGCCGGTTACGTTTTGCCTTTTGGGTGCAATAGCGTCGATTTCGTCTATGAAAATTATGCTGGGTGCCCGTCTGGCAGCCGTGTTAAAAATTTCCCTCAATTTGGCTTCGCTTTCACCGTAATACTTGTCGATAATTTCTGGTCCGTTGATATGGACAAAATAAGCATTGGATTCACCGGCCACCGAACGGGCGATTAGCGTTTTACCGGTTCCCGGCGGGCCACATAATAAAAGGCCCTTGGGTGGGTCTATGCCCAGGCGTTCAAAAACAGCCGGGTATGTAAGCGGCAGCTCAATCATCTCTCTGATTCGCTGCAGCTCATTTTTTAATCCGCCAACGTCTTCATAGCGCACCCTGACAGCGCTGTCCTGTGCACCATCGGTCGCATCCAGAATGGTAATGCCGGTATTGCCGTCAACCAGTACCACACCACCGGGAACGGTATCAACAACCAGGCATTCCCGGTGCTTTAAGCCCAGTTGGGCAATTCTCAACTTTTCACCCTTTTGGAGAGGCAAACCCTGTATTGATTGCAGCACGTAGCCGCTGCTCACCGGCAGTTGGCCGTCCTGGAAGCGCAATAGTACTGTTTGAGCCATTCCTACATCGGCGCCTTGTACAATAACCTGTTCACCCAAGGTGACACCAGCGTTTTCTCTGGTAATGCCGTCTATCTGTATGATTCGATTGCCCCTGCGGTCAGCAAAAGCCGGCATTACCCTGGCCGATGCTTCTTTTTTACCGCGAATCAGAATCACTTCACCAACGCGCACAGATAAGTCCTGCATATCACGCGGGTCGATCCTGGCGATTCCCCTGCCAACGTCCCTGGTTAACGCTTCGGCAACTTTGAGCTGGATGTCTTCTTTCACCGTAACCATTCACCATCCGCCAATGTTTTCTACTGACCGTCATTGTTGGGGACATTCCTCGAATACCCGCTAACGGTGTGTCCCCTATCCACTTTATATAGGGTGATTTCCACAATTCCGTTTTTAAAAGCAGAAACGATGTTGTTTTCATCCACCGGCTCAGGGAGTTTCACCTGCTTTTGGTAATATCTTACACCGTCAGCTTTAATGAACAGAGTATTATCTGCCAACTCCAGATGCAGTTGTCCTTCGTCTACACCGGGCAGTTCGGTCACCACCAGTATCCGATCGCCTTCATCAAACACATCCAAAATCGGTTCCCATGATTCGTCAAAGCCCGACTTGCCCTCACCGGCCCGGAAATTTCCGAAGGACTGAATGGTAGGGCTCCCCAAGCCGCCGACTCTGACACTGAAGCCGTATGCGCCCTTTAACCCCCTGGCAGTGCTGAATTCCCCGGTTTTTTTACTCTCGCCGGTTCCCCGGGCGTCCAACTGCTGCACAACTTCCAGCAAATCACCAAACGTTTTGAAGATGTTCCCGATGTTAAAATCAAATGAGTGATCTTTTTTTTTCATTTTTCCGTCCCGGCACCTCCCTGAGACAGTATCTCCGACAGCATCCGATCGGTTTGATGACGAATTCCTTTGTCCGCTGCCATCACCTCCGACATAAGAACGTCATTAACAATTCTACAAAACTTACTGTCAGCCGAAGAGACTTCCACTCCGGAACTGCGGGCTATGGTGGCAATGCGTATGGAACTGCGCACGGAAACATGGCTGTTAACTTCACATTTATTTCTAAAAGCACGAACAATGTTAACTATCAAAGATGATTTTTCATTATCCAAGCCTGACTTGGCCGCAGTAATAGTGATTTCTGTTTCACTATCAAACTGATTTATCTCCATGTTGATCATCCGATCCAGAAGAGCTACCTGGGCCCGGTGCACACCAGCATACTCCTCGGGGTTGCTGGTGAATACGGCACGGAATTCCGGGTGCACTCTCAAGTAGTGGTCTTCCCTCTGCCACCCGGGCAGGCTCAGAGTCTTCTCCTCCAGAATGGACAACAACAAGTTGTTAACTTCCGGTCTTGAACGGGTAAACTCGTCGTATACCAGAACCGTACCATTACGGCAGGCAGCAGCAAGCACACCCTCAACCCACTGGTAATAAAGAGATTCCTCCATTTCTTGTACTGTATGGATGTAATTGTCAACTTTAGTTTTTTTCCTGTAGCCATAATTGCCGCCCACAAGCTTACTGGATGTTATTTCATCGTTACCGTGCAGCAATACCACCGGACGACCTATTTTAGAAGCCAGGTACATGGCCATGGTCGTCTTGCCCGTGCCGGCGGGACCACTGAGGTTGACAGGAAAATCGGCATTAATGTACGTCAGTGCTCGCTCCACTAAGTCGTCAATATAAGGTGTATTTACAAACCCCTTTAGATTGAGGTTCAGTGGTGAAAAATGTTCAATTTTCATGGTTACACCTCGGCAGTAACAAATTTAGCCCAAAAAAATTCCTCAGCAACTTATACTGAGTAATCATCAATAGTAACTTAATCAGTATTGATACTGGTGGAATTTCTTTCTCGCATGGATTTCCTCTCGAAGGCCGTTATTTCCAGATTATCATCAATGAACACTTCGTACAGAGCCAACAGGTCATCCCTGGCCCTTTTGCGCATATATTCAACTTCTTCGGCCACTTCGATTTGCACCTTCCAGGAGTCATCCTCACGCGATACGCCTACCACAACGCCAGGCTTTTGCAGCACATCTTTGAAAAACTGTTCCGCTGTGGCAACCACCTCAATTATCTTCAAGCCGCCCTCACCCCATATTTAATGGTCTTTTTTAGTTTGAACGTATTTTGTTCAAGGCCTGCAAGGTTTTCTCCCAGCTTTTTCCGGCTTGTTCCCTGTCCCGGGAGATTTCATCCAGCAGCCTGCTTACCTCTTTGGTTCGGTTTGAGCGGGCCTCATGCAATCTATCCCACATATCCCTGGCAACTTCTTCTCTCCTGGCGGCTACCTGCCCCAGGTAATCCTGCACATAATACCGCAGTTCTTCCCGGTATTTACGCCTGTCTTCACAATCTTTAACCAGCTTATCTCCGAGTGATTGAAAATCATTAGTTAGAGACATGTTTTATACCTCCAAAAGTGTTTCAATAAAATAGTTGTTTGAGGCATGCTTGGCATGCCCCAAACAATTACCAAAGGTTAATGCGCAGCTACAGCCTCACGATGATGGTCAAATGGCTCCCGACCTTTGTGAGGAACCGTAAGACCAACGGCTTCAGCGTACTTCAGCCATGTTTCGACGCTGGCGATTACCACCCGGGCTTCAATGGCGAGCAGCTCAATACCGACCAGGGCTACCCTTACGAAAGCATCAATAACAATACCTTTCTCCAGTATCCGATCCACCACTTCGGCCAGGCTGGAAGCATCAATATCCTTCTTAATGGCCACCTTAATGTCCCCCTTTTATAGTTTATTAACTTACTGAAGAATTGTTCTTCATAAGCATAATATGCAGCAGCAACAATTGTAATCACATGATTTCAGAAAAAAATTTAATGAATATCAAATTGCTCAGCAAATTATTCACAAATGAACATCTGTTTCAGATTCGTTGGTCCAACGGGTTTCGTTATTCTAAATGCCAACTTGATATTCGTTAAAGATTTTGATGCTATTACAACACGAAAGCATCAATGGAACTGATGGGAATGAACACTTGATCGCCCGCTACGAAGGGCCTTACCGGCTTCCAGGGTCCATCCTGAATTACAACAGTCCCCACAGTTACCTGGATTAACACGCCGTCGATAATTCTAATTAATGTGCCCGGTACATAAGAGCCGTCGGCAATGTTATTGGGGAATACAACTATGGGCGAACCAATCAACTTTTTGCCTGTGGCGTTTAGCATATCAGCATGCATTACAGTTGCCTCCCTATAATTATCAGTATTCCTCATTTGAGATACCACGGACGCATCGTTATCTCCCTGGTCAATAAAAATACTCCTTGAAACAGATTCTCCACGGTAATCCTGTTCATTTCTGGCGAGGTCATCCCCGCCCCTGGCATCTTCCACTCCACGGGTTAAATCGGTTGCCATATTATCACTCCTTCCTGTGATTAAACGAAAGCATCAATTGACCGGATAGGAATGAACACCTGGTCTCCCGCTACAAAGGGCCTCACAGGTTTCCAGGCCCCGTCCTGAATCGTGACGGTTCCTACTGCTACCTGGATCAGCAGATCGCCGATGATTCTCACAATGGTACCCGGCACATAAGAACCGCCGGCAATAGTGTTGGGAAAAACTACAATTGACGACCCTACTTTTTTACTAGCAAGTGTTATAATGTTGTAGCTTTCATGACTCATGCCAATTAAAACCTCCCTTGGTATTTTATGGTCCATAATATGCTGGATACTCTTATTTGTTACTTAGTCAATAACTAATATTGAGATTTCTCATCAATTATTGGTAATTATTCATATAATAATCTAACTTAATAAAGAAAACAGATGGGAGTGTAAGTATGCAAAGGATAGTTCTTGACCCGGGGCACGGTGGAGAGGACCCCGGTGCTGTAAGCGGGCAATACCGTGAAAAACATTTTAACCTGCAGGTAGCCGGGGCAGCCGCCCGGTATATTAACGAACGCTATTCAGCGGCGGTACACTTAACCAGGATCACCGATATCACCGCCGGGCTTGGCGAAAGAGCAGCATACGCTAACGAACTACGGGCCAATTTATTTGTATCACTGCACACCAACGCCGGCGGGGGAACTGGTTTTGAGAGCTATGTATATACCAGCGCCGCCAGCGGAACCCAGGTATACAGGGACCGGCTGCACGATTACGTGGCCAGGTTTTATGCACTCCACGGCATCCGTGACCGGGGCAAAAAGAAAGCTAATTTTTTGGTTTTACGTGAAACAAATATGTCAGCCGTATTACTGGAAAACCTTTTTATCGACAATAACAACGACCTGGCACTGCTGAACCGGCCTGATTTTATACAACAACTTAGTGAGTATATCAGTGAAGGTATAGCACAGACCCTTGGCCTGGATAAAAGAATTGAAGGCACCGGAATTGTTCCCGCCCGGGCGGTAACCACAACAGAACCCGACCAGGCCAGGCAGTTTTTAAAGGCCAAGAACCCTGCCGCACCGGATTATATAGATATCTACGTTAAAATGGGAGGAATTTACCGTATCAGGTGGGACGCTGTTTTCGCCCAATCCTGCAAGGAGACGGGCTTTTGGAAATTTGGCGGTCTGGTCCGGCCTGAGCAGTATAATTTTGCCGGGTTGGGATCCTTTGACGGCAACGAAGGCGCCTCTTTCAAAACGCCCGAGGATGGCATAGAAGCACAATTCCAACACTGGCACGTTTACTTCCACGGGGGCAAACTTCCCACGGGCAGGCCGGAACTTGACGCACGGCGCAATGCGGCACTTTCCACGGGCTGGGGCGGTAAACTCAACTATGTTGAGGAGTTGGGGGGTAAGTGGGCACCTGCGCCGGATTACGGCATCAGTATAGTCCGGGATTATATGGCGCCTTTTGTAGACGGCATCTCTGCAGTTCTCCAGCCTGGACCAGTGCCGGAACCGCAACCCGTGCCCGATCCGGGTGACAACGGCGGTGGGTGGAATCCGGCTGCCGAGATAGCCCGGCTGCAAAAAGACGGATTCGTGGTTAACGACCACGCACCTGACTCATTTGTCACGTGGGGAGAATTCGCCACTGTACTCAACAGGTTAAGAGACCAATCATAGTTCTTCAAAACATATTGGCCCGGGCGTATATTATGTACGCCCGGGGTTAATTATTGGGTATACTTTCCGCTTTTCATAAAATCGGCTTATCATGGGCGCTTACTTTCACACTTTGTTGGCTGTTGAATAGGATATATCAACAACCAAGTGTTGAATGGGCAGGTGGCAAAAAGAAAGGAGGGGAAAGAATAACAAAGTGACCAGGCAAGAAATTTTTTACGTGGTGTCCCTGGCCTGCCTGGGTTTATTCATATTACTGGGTATCTACATCTGGAAAGGCAGTGCTGTTACCCCTGGCGAAACTGAGTATATCGCCAGCCAGGCCGATGACCTGGCTGATCAAGGGGAGAGCAAACCGCAGCCTCAGCAGGAATCAAAAGGCAGCGGTTCAGACACGGCGGAGACAACAACAGCTAACCAGGCAACTCCAACAGCGCCCAGCGCCGTATCCAGCAGCACGCCAAAAAACACCGCTTCGACCACGACCCTTTCGGCGGAGCAAAGTCAAGCACCAAAAGCAACACCCACGGCTAATAACAGTATTATTGTCCCGGGCTGCAAAGTTGGGGATATTATAACGCTAGGTGACGTCGAAATGGTGGTAACCAAGGCAACAAGCACGCACAAGGTTATAGACATCACCATCACGGGCAATACCTCCGGCCAGCCGCCCAAACTCGTTTTGGTAGATCAAAACCGAATTATTTATGAAATACCCGCCGATGTGGATATCAATGTGGACGTGACAGAGAAAGCAGCCATAGAAAAATCCCCGCTGTTCAATGCCAGCCAAAACAAGAATTAAAGCCGGTTAAAACCGGCTTTTTCTTATTTCAACTTCTACACCTTGCTCAGCGCTTCGTCGAGCACCTGGCTCACGTAATCCACCTGTTGTTCAGTAAGCCGGTTAAAAAACGGCAGCGCCAGGGTGGACGAAGCGGCCATCTCGGTGTTGGGGTAACATCCTTCACGGTAATGAAACAGCTGCCGGTAAAAAGGCTGCAGATGGATGGGCGTAAAGTACGGCCTGCAGTCAATGCCGTTATCTTGCAGGTAATGCATTACCCGGTCCCGGTTTATCCCCTGTTCCAGGCGGATAACGTAAACAAACCAGCTCATTCGGACCCCCGGAAGAACCCGGGGTAGAATAACCCCTTTCAGTCCGCCCAGTTTGGCGTGGTAGGAACGGGCCACCGCTTCCCGCCTGTCCAGGATCTCATCTATCTTTCTCACCTGGGCCACCCCAAGGGCAGCGCTAAGTTCATCAAGGCGGTAATTATATCCCAAGCGTTCATGGTGCAGCCATAGATTATTCATGCTTCTGCCCTGGTTGCGCATGCTCCTAAACAGGCCGGCCAATTCCCGGTTGTTAGTAGCAATTACTCCGCCTTCACCGGTGGTTATTTGCTTGTTGGGGTAAAAAGCGAATACCCCCGCATTGCCCATAGTCCCGGCTTTTTTGCCATTGTAGAGTGAACCGATGGCTTCACAGGCGTCTTCAATTACAGCCAGGCCGTATTTTGCGGCAATGTCCGTTAAGGCATCCATGTCAACCGGGTGGCCAAATGCGTGCACCGGCAGTATTGCCTTTGTTTTAGCCGTAATTAACGACTCCACTTGCATTGGGTCTATGTTGAGGGTCTCGGTTTCAATATCGGCAAACACCGGCCGGGCCCGCTCGTACAAGACACAGTTGCTGGAGGCGACAAAACTAAAGGGCGTGGTGATAACCTCGTCGCCCTCGCCTATTCCCAGGGCACTCACTGCCAGGTGCAGCCCGGCGGTGCCACTGCTTACCGCCACTGCGTCCCCAACCCCCAGGTAAGCGGCTACCATCTGCTCAAACCTCTCTACCATGGAGCCGATGCTCAAAATGCCACTGTCCAATACCCGACTGACCAGTTCATGTTCCTCTGGTCCGATATCCGGAGACGAAAGAGGTACCTTCATTTTTTAACATCCTTCTTTGTATTTAAGTTTTTGTTACTATTCAGTAGTCAAAAATACAAAATACTTCACGATAAAAAACCGTTCTCTCATTCTGACTCCTGACCTCTAACTCCTGACTCCTGAGCAGCCACATCCCGCACCAGTTGGACAATTTTTTCAATCTCTGCAGACGAAAGCCCGGGATGCAGAGGTATGGCCAGCACTTCCGCGGCAGCCCTTTCCGCCTCCGGCAAGTCGCCTGCTTTATATCCCAAGTGCTTGTAGGCCTTCTGTAGATGCAATGGAATGGGGTAGTATATGCCGCAACCAATCCCGTTTCTTTCCAAATGCGTCTTGATTATGTCTCTGCAAAGTGATCTGATTACATAGAGATGATAGGTGTGCCTGTTACCCTCCATCGCCAGGGGAATCGCCACTATATCACCAAGCAGTTGGTCATAATGGCGGGCCAGGGCGTTACGCTGTTCAATCCACCTTTCCAGGTGCTTGAACTTGACCAGTAGTACCGCCGCCTGTAGTTCATCCAGCCTGCTGTTGTAACCAATTGATTCGTGAACAAACTTACTCGGGCTGCCGTGCGCGCGCAGGGTCTCAACCCGGGCCGCCAAACGGTCATCCTGGGTTACCACCATGCCTCCATCTCCATACCCGCCGAGGTTCTTGGTAGGAAAAAAGCTGAAACACCCAGCGTGTCCCAGCGAACCCGCCCGGCGGCCTCTGTATTCCGCGCCCATGGCCTGGCAGGCGTCTTCAATAACCACCAGGCCGTTTATGTCTGCCAGGCTTAGAACGGCGTCCATGTCCGCCATTTGCCCGAAAACATGTACCGGGACAATAGCCCTGGTTTTAGCGGTTATCCGAGACTTAATTTTTTCCGGGTTGATGTTGCAAGTGCCGGGTTCGATATCCACAAACACCGGGGTGGCCCCGGTACGGGTTATAGCTCCGGCGGTGGCAAAAAAAGTAAAGGGCGAAGTGATTACCTCGTCCCCGTCCCCGATGCCGCAAGCCAATAGCGACAAGAACAGGGCATCGGAACCGCTGGCGACTCCAACGCCGTATGACGTTCCGCAGTAGTTAGCAATGGTTTTTTCCAACTCCCGTACCCGGGGGCCGAGGATATATGTCCCGGAGCACAAGCTCTCCGTGACAGCAGTGTTTATATCCTCTCGCAATTCAGAGTACTGACCTCGCAAGTCGAAAAGTTCAATCAGCATCATTTTCCTCCGTTAACAGGCAGGGGCAGCAGGACAGGTTGACTGGTTTCGGCCGACTGATAAATGCCAAGCACCAGTTCCAGCGATTTTCTGCCCTCATGGCCATCCACGGCCGGGCGGCAGCCCTTTTGTATCGCGTTAATCAGATCCTGCAGCACTGCCAGGTGGCCGGCGTCATTATGTTCGTCCGTGCCCGCACAAATGTATATGGCCTGGTCCTTGCCGATAAAATCACAAAAATCCCAGGCCTTTATTTTGCTTGCCTTTTCATTACTAATTACCACCGTACCCC
>Ga0172382_10013690_pt1 | contig 10420 bp, 8 predicted proteins | sample Leawel138RmetaG_FD_122245 | JGI IMG/M metagenome (GOLD analysis project Ga0172382, IMG submission 122245) | Leachate microbial communities from a municipal landfill in Southern Ontario, Canada - Leachate well 138R metaG | ecosystem: Engineered > Solid waste > Landfill > Unclassified | place...
CCTCGGCATCAGGGATATCCGCCTCGGACCGACGCTGCCCGCCTTCATCACGCCGGCCGTCCTGCAGGTGCTGGTGGATAACTTCAACATCATGCCGACCACCACCGCCGAAGCCGATCTGAAGACGATCCTCGGCTAAAGACACAAAACCAGCGCGCGGCTCACAGACCGCGACATACAAAACAAGGCGACGGATGGGCCCCATCCGTCGCCTTTTTTGTTCTGACCCTTGAATGATCTTGAGTTTGGCTGTAGAATTCGGGACATGTCGAGCGACAGGGATCATACTCTTTCCGATAAGAAGAAGACGGCGCTGCCTGATGAAAAAAAAACGGCACTGCCGACGGCCGACCAGTGGCTGGTCGAGCCGGGCAAGCGGCCGGGCACGAGCGGCTGGTTCAAGCGCGGCCGCTGGGAGGTCGAGCGTCAGCGTTTCGGCATTGACTGGCACAGTCCGGAAAAGCCCTTTGTCGAGCCGGCATCTCTGCAGAAAAGTTTGCGCGGTGTAATGAAGCGGCTGGGGCTGCAATCGGCCGACTTGCAGTCGCTGTTGCTGGAGAAGTGGGAGCAGTTGGTGGGGCCTGAGCTGGCGCAGCGCACCCGTCCGGGTCACATCCGCCAGAGTGAGCTGACGATTTTTGTGCGGGGTGCCATCTGGTATGCGCAGCTCAAGCGACTGGGAGTAGGCACAATCCAGAGCCGCATTGTCGAGCTGGTCGGGGCCGACAATATCAAGCGCGTTGTCCTGCAGCCTGACCCCGAGGGGTAGTCGCCATAAAGCGCCCGGCAGATGATCGGCAGGTTGGCACAGTTTATGCGCTTCTTGCGTTTCAAACGCATCTGGCCTTACAATAGAGGCAAAACAAGCAGAACTGACGGGGATTTTTACATGAAACAGCAAAGATGGAAGGTCACCCTCGCGCTGGTGCTGCTGGCTGGCTTTGCCACGCTGGCCGGTGCCCAGGAGGCGGCGACGGTGGCCGATAATGCGGCCGCAGCCAACAATGGGGCCATGCAGTGGAAACAGGTAATCGAATATGGCGGCTGGATCCTCTATGTGATCGCGGCTCTCTCGGTCTTTGCTCTGGCCAATGTGCTGACACTTTTCTATACCCTGCGCACCGCTACCGTCACGCCCCGGACGCTCGTGCGCGAGGTGGTCGGCAAGCTGCGAAACGGCGCGTTTGAGGAGGCGCGCGCCAGTTGCGAAGATCGTCCTTCACCGTTTGCCGCCATCGCGATAGCCATGATCGACTTCGCCGAAAACTCGCCCGAGGCGGATGCCGCGATGCTGAAGGATATCGTGACGGCTGAAGGAGTCCGCCAGGCCACCAAGCTCCAGGGCAGCACCCAGTGGCTGATCGATGTCGCCGCCGTCGCGCCGATGGTCGGCTTGCTGGGAACGGTCGTCGGCATGTTGACCGCCTTCAGCGCCGTCGCTGGCGATGTGGCGGCCGCCAAACCCGTGCTGCTCGCCCAGGGCGTGTCCCGTGCCCTGATCACGACGATTGCCGGGCTGATGGTGGCGATTCCGTCGCATCTCTTCTATTCCTGGTTCCGGCGTTGTGCCAGCCGCCTGACGGCACAGCTCGAAACAGCCTCTCAGGAACTCCTGACCGCCATGCTGGTGAACCGCCCGCGATGAACTTCACTCCCGCCAACAAGCCAGAGCTGCCCGGCTTCCCTATGACGCCGATGATCGATGTCGTCTTTCTGCTGCTCTGTTTCTTTGTCACAACGGCCGTCTATTCGCAGTGGGAATACGAGATCGATATCCAGCTCCCGAGTGCCCGCAGCGGCCGGATGCCGGAACGGCTGCCGGGCGAAATCATCCTCAATCTGGATGTCGAGGGCACAGTCCGCATCAGTGGTCGCGCCCTCAATGATGAGCAGCTCCTCACCCGATTGAGTCTGCTCTCGGCCAACTTCCCCGGTCATCCGGTCATCCTGCGCTCTGATCTGCGCACGCCCTACGAACATGTCGTGCGGGTGATCGACCTCTGCCGTCAGGCCGATATCGACAACATTTCTTTTGCGACCGAAATGGCATCGGCCAGGGCGGCCACCGGAGCCGATGACGCACAGCCCGGAAGCCAGCCATAGTCATGACTCTGCCACGCAACTCTCGTCTGCTCCTCTGCACCGTCAGCCTCGCGCTGGCCGGGCTGAGCCTCACGCTTCGCGCCCAGCAGCCGGATGCCATGACCGCCGAGGATCGCCGACTGTTTGCCGACGGGCTCTTCAGCCGGGGGCTACATGTGCGTGCGATCGCGGAGTACGAGGCATTGGCGCATGATTTTCCGGCCATGCCCGAGATCGACAAGGTACTCTTCCGCTGGGCCGAGGCTCTGCGCCAGGCCGACAAATTCGCCGAGGCCGACAAGGTGCTGCTGCGGCTGATCCGCGACCATGCCCAGTCGCCCTATCGTCAGCGGGCGCTCTTCCAGCGCGCGGCGCTGGCGATCGTGCAGGACAACAACGAGGCGGCGGCCGAACTGCTGGCGACGCTGCTCAAGGAAGAATTGCCTCCCGATATCCGCGAACATGCGCTCTATTACCGGGCCGAGGCCCTGCGCCAATTGGGAAGCGATGCCGAAGCGGCATCGCTCTTCGACCGGCAGTTGGAGGAGTTTCCGGCCGGCAAGCTGGCAGGCTATGCCAGACTGGCACGTGGCGGACAGCTCGTGGCGAGTGCCAAGGCTGCGGATTTCAAACGCGGAATCGAGCTTTTCCGCGCCTGTGCCGACAATCCGCCGACACCCCGTCTGGGGGCCGAAGCGCTCTATCTGATGGCACAGGCACATTTTGCCGCCCGCGAGTACAAGGCCAGTGCCGACCTTTACCGGGAGTTTATGCGCCGCCACCCGGACGACGAACGCGTCGCCAAGGTGGCGCTGCAGGCCGCCTGGGCCTACCACAATGCCGGTCTCCACACCGATGCCATCGCCCTGACCCGAACCCTCGGCCCGGCCGCCGGGTCGGACTCCGCCGCCGACTGGCTTTACCTCAAGGGCAGTTCGGAGTTTCAACTCGCCCAGTACGCCGAGGCCGCGGCAACCTTCGAAAAGCTCGTCCAGCAGCATCCGACGGCACGCTTCAGCGGTACGGCCTGGTACATGCGCGCCTTTGCCCTCAGCCGTCTCGACGACCATGCCGGTGCCGTGGCGGCGGCGCTGCGCGTCGGCTCGGACGACCCGCAGCGGCGTGATGTGCTCTGGCTGCTGGGCGAGAGTTATGCGCTGCTGAAAGACTACGACCATGCCGTCCAGTATTACCGGCTGCTGGCGGATGAGTTTCCGCAGGACGCTCTGGCACCGCAGGCACTCTACCGGCTGGCACACCTGCTGCAGTCGCGCGAAGCCTGGCTCGATGCTTCGCAGGGCTACCTGAAGCTGGTCGAGCGTTTCCCGCAACACGAGCTGAGTGCCCGGGCACTGCTGGCATCCGGCTTCTGCCTCTCGAAGGGCAATCAGCCCGAGAAAGCCATCCGCGACTGGGAGCAGCTCGGTCAGCGCTTTCCCGAGAGCGAAGGTATCGGCGAGGCCCTCTTCCGCAAGGGAGTCGAGGAGATCCGTCTCGGACGGCACGACGATGCGCTGGCTTCGCTCGACCGGTTGATGCGTACCATCAAGCCTGAGAATGAAAACTTTGCCGAAGCCCAATTCTGGCGGGCGACGCTCTTTTACCGCAAAAACGATCTGGCTGAAGCCGAAAAGTGTGTCCGTGCGGTGCTCGAGCGCCAGCCCTCGAAAGACCTCGAACGCGAAAGCAACTTTCTGCTGGGGCTGATCCTGCAACAGTCAGAGCGCCTGCCCGAAGCCGCCGACACGTTGCAGAAACTGATCGACGATCCGCTCCAGACGCGTTTTACCCCGGCTCAGCTCGCCTGGCTGGCCGAGTATCAGCAGAGCCGGGAGGCCTTTGATGCCGCCGAAGCCGCCGCCCGGCGGCTGGTGGTGCTGGCGCCCGATGAAACCTGGAAACAGGCCGCCTGGACACTCGTCGGGCGGGCCGCCATGGCCCGCAAAGATGCGGCGGGAGCTACGGAGGCCTTCGAAAAAGCGGTGGCCGCCATCGGCAACACTCGCTATGCCGCCGAGGCGCACCTGCGGCTGGGCGAGCTCTATCTGGCTGCCAAGAATGCCGCCAACGCCGAAACACACTTCCGCAAGGCGGCCGAAATTGCGGCAGCACCGGAGCTGCAGTCGATCCGTATCACGGCACAGGCCGGGCTGGGACGTGCAATGCGAGAGGCGGGCGACCGCGACGGAGCCGCCAGATATCTCCTGAGTGTCTGTCTGCTCTATACCGACCCGGTGCTGTTGCCGCCGCTCTTCGAGGAGACGATCACGCTGCTGCGTCTGCTCGGCCGTGCTGACGAGGCGGCGACGCTCGAACAGGAACTGTGCGAACAGTATCCCGGGAGTCCTCAAGCCAAACGGATGCGTCCTGCGGCGCTTGGGGCGAAGGGAGGCGAATGAACAAGCGCCTGTCATACGGTCTCTACTATCCGCCCGAAGGACGGCACCGCCCGCTGGCTTTTGCGGCGATCATCCTTTCGCTGCTGTTGCATCTGCTGCTTTATCTGACCGTCGGGACACGTCCGATGGCTCTCTTCGATCTGTCCGGTCGGCGGGCGGATGAGGCGGGTCGCAAGTCGCGCCAATCAGCCACGCGTGTGGAGATGGTCGAGATGCTGCAACCGCATCTGGCCGATCCGCTGCGGATCGATGCCGCCTGGCAGGATGTCCAGCCGGGGACAGCCCTGGCGGCAGAGCGACTGGCGCATTATTCGGCTGCCACGATCTTTGAACCCCCGGCGGCGGCGCTTGATCATGCGCCGTTGCAGCAGGAACTGGCGACTCAGTTCACACCCGCCGCACCGCAGGATTTGCCGGTGCCATTTGCAAGGCAGGAAATCCTGAGCATGATCGACGCGGCCGCCCGCGATCATCGCGCACCCATCCCGCGGCGCGAAATTCCCCTGATCGAGCGCCAGCCGCTGGCTCCCGACATCACAACGACTTACGACCTGCTGGAGGGACTGCCGCAGGTAGCCGCGTCGCTGCCCATGCCATCCATCCAGAGCGGCGGGGCTGCTCTTCAACTGCCGCCGGAGCTGGCCAGCGGCGGCGACAGCGAATTGCATCTGCCCGAGATCGGGCCGGAGGACGAAGGCAGCACCTCGACCGAGTTGGTGGCCGAAGTGCCCGCCGCCGTGGCACCGGCCTATCCGCTCGAAGACCGGCTCAGAATAGAAACCACCGTTTTCAGCGACTCGCACGAAAACGGTTATCACTATTTCATGATCGATGTGCTGCCGCGTGATGCGGCGGCGCTGCCGGTGCTGCCCTGCGATATCGTGTTTGTGCAGGATACCAGCGCCAGCATGGCCGAGCTTTTTCTGCGTCCCAGTCGTCAGGCTCTGCTCGAAGGGCTGGAACTTCTGCAACCCGGCGACCGCTTCAACATCGTCGAGTTCAGTCATGAGGTCAGAAGCTGCTTTCCGCAATGGATGGCACCCGATGCCGCCGCCATCGAAACCGCACGCGACTTTGTCACGAATCTCAAGCCCGCCGGCAATACCGATATCTTCGCCTCCATGAGCGCGGTCTTGCAGATGCCGCGTAGCGCGGATCGTCCCGTCATTGCGCTGCTCGTGACCGACGGCATCGTGACGGCCGGTGAAATCCCGCGCGACTCGCAGATCATCGGCACCTTCTCACGCCTCAATGCCGGTGCTGTCAGTGTCTTTACTGTCGGCACACACCGTCGCGCCAATGCCTTTCTGCTCGACATGCTCTCCTACGCCAATCGCGGTGCCATGACGGCGGTGGCACCCGACCGCTTCACCGTCAAACAGACGATCGTCGATGCCATCCGCACTGTGCGGCGGCCGATCCTGACCGATGTGCGTTTCAATTTCGACGTGGTTTCAGGATCCGAGGTTTTTCCGGTTCTCACGACCAACCTCTACGAAAACCGCCCCCTGCGCCTGTTCGGGCGTGTTGTCAAAACCCGACCGGACGTGGCTTTTCAGGCGCGTGGCAAAGCTGCCGGCGAGTCTTACGACATGCTCTTTGAGGTCGATCTGGCGGGGCGCGAAATGCGGCAGGGCGAGGCTGCACTGGCGCAGGCCTGGGCGACCCAGAAAATGTATGATCTGGTGCTGCAATATGCACGCACGGACGATCACAGTCTGGTTGCCCAGATGGCGCAGCTCGGTGCGAGTTACGGAATCCCGGTTCCTTACAGCGGACGCATCATGCCGAACGGTCAGTAGCCGGCGGTTGCTTTTAGAGTGCGGTAGCTGTTGTACAGCGTGCGAACACTCTCCTGATTCCCTTTGTGGCCATGACCGCCCTGCATGCAACAGGAACAAGGCTGTCTGTGATCACATTGCAAAAAGTTGCAAAAAGTTGCATGACCTGTGGCACGGCCTTTGCTATATTGTTGCAATTGTTTGCGGGGCGGTTAGTCTCCGCCGCTAGTTGCAGGGCGTGGCATGACCGGTTGCGACTAATCGTCGCGCCGTGTCACGTCCTGCCGTGTCATTAAGTAACATGTCATCAAGGAACAGTTTCCATGCTGAACGTGCAAAACCTTAGGAAGCACTTCGGATCGATCGAGGCCGTGCGCGATGTCTCGTTCTCGGTCGAAAAAGGCGAAGTGCTGGGCTTTCTGGGGCCGAATGGCGCCGGAAAATCAACCACTATGCGCATGATCACGGGGTTTATCCCGCCGACGGGCGGCACAGCCTCGATCTGCGGCTTCGATATCGTCAGCCAGCCGGTCGAGGCCAAGGCGCAGCTCGGCTACCTGCCGGAAAGCGCCCCGAGCTACCCCGCCATGACGGTCTTCGAGTTTCTCGAATACGCCGCCGCGCTGCGCGGCTACCGCGGTTCGGAAAAGCGTGACCGTATCGAACAGACGATCATCCGCTGCCACCTCGAAAACGTGCGCAACCAGACGATCGAAACCCTCTCGAAGGGCTTCCGCCAGCGCACCTGCATGGCACAGGCCATCCTGCACGACCCGCCGGTGCTGATCATGGACGAACCGACCGACGGCCTCGATCCCAACCAGAAACATGTCGTGCGTCAGATGATCCGGGAAATGGCCGCCTCCAAGGCCATCATCGTCTCGACCCACATTCTGGAAGAGGTCGATACGGTCTGTTCTCGCGCCATCATCATTGCGCGTGGCCGGATCGTGTACGACGGCAAGGCCGCCGATTTCAAGGCCCGTGCCAAAAATGGCCGTCTCGACGAGTTTTTCCGCGAATTGACCATGACCGGGGAGGAAAACTGAGCCATGTCCGCCGCCAAATCAAATCCTGTTCTCACGATCTACCGCCGCGAGCTGAAGTCGCTCTTCGCCTCGCCGGTGGCCTATGTTTTTCTGATCGCCTTTCTGGTGCTGACCGCTTTTCTGACCTTTCTGGTCGGTCATGCCTACGAGCGGCGTCAGGCCGACCTAGCCGTGCTATTCATGTGGATGCCGATCATCTTCCTGCTGCTGGCTCCGGCCGCCTCGATGGGGCTCTGGGCCGAGGAACGCCGCAACGGCACGATCGAGCTGCTGCTGACTTCGCCGATTACGCTCGGTCAGGCGGTGGCAGGCAAGTTTCTCGCCTCCTGGACCTTCATGACGATCGCCGTACTGCTGACCTTCCCGGCGGTGATCACGGTCAACTACCTCGGCAGTCCCGACAACGGCGTAATCCTCTGCGGCTACCTGGGTCTGATCCTGATGGCCGGTGCCTACATTGCCGTCGGCATGTTCGCCTCGGCCATGACGCGCAGTCAGGTGATCGCCTTTGTGACCTCGCTCGGCATCTGCCTCGTTCTCTTTCTGGCCGGGTTCGAGCCGATCACGGGCATGTTTGCCCGCTGGGCTCCGCGGCTGGCGGAGGTGGTGGCGAGCTTCGGCACCATGACGCATTTCTACGCCCTCCAGCGCGGCGTGGTGGACCTGGCCTCGGTCGCCTACTTCGTTTCGATCATGATCTTTGCCTCTTTCGGTGCCCTGGTCGTCCTCGACAACCGCAAGGCGGCCTGAGCGGCTCTATAATTTTCGGAGAATCCAAACCATGAAATCCGTATCAAACAAATTTTCGGGCGGTATCCTGAGTCTGCTGTTGCTGGGTGTGATCCTGGTCGCCGCCAATGCCATTACGGCCAAGTTGCGCATACGCGCCGATCTGACAGCCGAAAAGCTCTACACCCTCTCGACAGGCTCGCGGGCGATCCTGGGTGAACTGCAGGAGCCGGTGACGCTCAAGTACTTCTTCTCGCGCAGTTCGGGCGATGTCGATGTCTTCGTCAAAACCTATGCCACCCAGGTCGAAAACCTGCTGCGCGAATATGTGCGCGCCGGTGGCGGCAAGGTCACGCTCGAAGTCCATAATCCCGAACCCGACTCGGATGCCGAAGAATGGGCGCAGAAGTACGGCATCGAGCCGCAGATGGTCGGCATGGATGTGCCGCCGATGTACTTCGGCCTCGCTGCAGCATCAGCCGATGGTCAGACCGAGCTTTCGATTCCCGGCTTTTCGCCACGCACGGAATCGACGCTCGAGTATGACATTACCCGCATGATCACCCGTGTCGCCAATCCGCAGAAGCCCATCATCGGTGTGCTCTCAACCCTGCCGGTGCTCGGTGCGGCGCAGGATCCGATGGCCATGATGGGCGGTCGCCAACAGCCCCAACAGCGTCCCTGGTATGCCTTTCAGGAGCTCAAACGCGATGTCGATCTGCGCGAAGTTGATCCGGCCGCCGAGTCGATCGACCCCGACATCAAGGCGCTGGTTGTCATCCACCCCAAGGAGCTTGCCCCGGCGACTCTCTACGCGATCGACCAGTTTGTTCTGCGTGGCGGTCACCTGGTGGTCTTTGTCGATTCGCTCTCGTTGCACGATGCCATGCACAGTCAGCAGAATCAGATGATGATGATGGGCGGCCCCTCTTTCTCCTCCACGCTCGACCCGCTCTTCGCCGCCTGGGGTGTCAACTTCGAATCGCAGCGGATCGTGGCCGACATGGGAAACCCGACCATGCTCAACGGTCCCTCCGGCCCGGAGCAGAACCCGACTTTCCTCTCGCTCGGACGTGAGTCCTTCGCCAGCGACCCGCTCGTCTCGCAGTGGGGCAGCATCATCATGCCTTTTGCCGGCGCTTTCACCTTTGCGCCGACCGATGGCCTGACCTTTACTCCCCTCATCAAATCGTCCGAGTCTGCCGCTTTTGTGGACATGATGACGGCGCAGTTCGGCGCCAAGTCGATCCGTGCCCAGTTTGTGGCCGACAAGGTGCGCCACGTGCTGGCGGCCCGTCTCGAAGGACAGTTCAAGACGGCCTTCCCCGACGGCGCTCCCGAAAATGAAGCGGACGACGATGCCGAAGGCGATGCGGCTGACAAGACTGCCGCCACCGGCAAGCACCTCACCAGCGGCAAGAGTGCGGTGCTGCTCTTTGCCGACAGCGACATGCTGCAGGACGATGTCTGTGTACGCGTCAATCAGATGTTTCCCGGTTTTGCCATTCCGCAGGTCATCAGCGACAACATCAACCTCTTCGTCAGTACCGTTGAACAGGCCTCCGGCGACAGCCACCTGCTCGCCGTTCGCAGCCGCGGTCGCACGATCCGCCCCTATACGGTGGTGGATAATCTCGAAAAGAAGGCTCAAATCGCCTTTCTCGACAAAGAGAAGGAACTCGAAAACCGCCTCAACGAAACCCGGATGAAGCTGAACGAACTACAGTCGCAGAAGTCCGACGGCCAGCAACGCTTCGTCCTCTCGCCGGAACAGCAGAACGCCATCGCCGGTTTCCGCGAAGACGAACTCAAGTTCCGCCGCGACCTCAAGGAAGTCCGGCGCAGTCTCAACCGCGGCAAAGAGCGCCTCGGCATCTGGATCAAGACGCTCAATATCGCCGCCGTGCCGCTGATCGTGGGTCTCTTCGGTATCTTCCGCATTGCCGGACGGCGCAGTTGAATTGCATGAAGCTCTAATACTCTTGATGAACGTTGCAGCCGGGTGCCGCCGCTTGGCAGGGCTCCCGCTGTCAGGATGGATCGAACAATGAAAAAACTTTTACAACTCGCAATTGTCGCGCTGGTGCTCGTCGCCATCGCTATCTACCTCAATCGCCGCGATCAGGTCACAGCCCGTCCGGCGACCGAAGTCGGCCAACTGCTGCTGCCGGGGCTCGAGGCTGCCCTGACCGGTGGCAGTGTCCGGACTCTGACCCTCACCAGCGGCACAGAAACTGCCACCATTGCGCTCGGCGAAGAGCAGTGGGTCGTACAGGAGCAATACAACTATCCGGCCGACTTCGACCGTCTGCGCCGTGTGCTGCTGGAGCTTGCTTCGGTCAAAATCGGCCAGGTTGTCGCCGGCGGCAAAATCGCCCCC
>Ga0172382_10013693_pt1 | contig 10419 bp, 12 predicted proteins | sample Leawel138RmetaG_FD_122245 | JGI IMG/M metagenome (GOLD analysis project Ga0172382, IMG submission 122245) | Leachate microbial communities from a municipal landfill in Southern Ontario, Canada - Leachate well 138R metaG | ecosystem: Engineered > Solid waste > Landfill > Unclassified | place...
AAAAAGGTTTGCGTCCACGTGTTGCGGTACTGCGTGAGCAAGGTGTTAACGGTCATGTGGAAATGGCTGCAGCGTTTGATCGTGCCGGTTTCACGGCTGTCGACGTGCACATGAGTGATGTGTTAGCCGGACGTGTTGATCTGGAAACCTTCAAAGGTTTAGTCGCTTGCGGTGGCTTTTCCTACGGTGACGTATTAGGTGCTGGTGAAGGTTGGGCGAAGTCTATTCTATTTAACAGCCGTGCCCGTGATGCGTTCTCGGCGTTCTTTGATCGTGATGACAGTTTCACTTTAGGTGTGTGCAACGGTTGTCAGATGCTCTCCAATCTTAACGAGCTGATTCCTGGTTCAGAGTTCTGGCCGCGTTTTGTGCGTAACCATTCTGAGCAGTTTGAAGCCCGTGTGGCGATGGTTGAAGTACAGAAATCAGCATCGATCTTCTTGCAAGGTATGGCTGGTTCGCGCATGCCGGTGGTGGTTGCGCACGGTGAGGGTCATGCCGAGTACGCCAGTCAAGACGCTTTACTGGATTCGGATGTATCGGGTTGTGTGAGCCTGCGCTATGTCGATAATTACGGCAAAGTGACTGAGCGTTATCCAGCCAACCCAAATAGTTCGCCAAAGGGTATTACCGGCTTAACCAACCGTGATGGTCGTGTGACTATTATGATGCCGCACCCTGAGCGTTTATTCCGCACAGTGCAAAACTCTTGGCACCCCGATGAGTGGCAAGACGATGGTGCGTGGTTACGGATGTTCCGCAATGCCCGTGTTTGGGTTGACTAAGACGTCAGCTGTTTAACAGCAACAACGCCGCTGCCAGTCAGCGGCGTTGTGCTATCTGGGAGATGTGTTTGCTACTATCTGCGAGTACAAACGGCTTACTTACTTAGCTGTTTGCCGTTGTACATATCGTGCTTTGGAGTAGGTGTTTTTCCGTCGATGAAGCCGTCTGGGCTTCAACTCTTGCCGAATGGAGTTAGGATGACTCGTTGAGGGAAAAGCAGCGCGAGCGAGGTACGACACGCGCTAATCATGCTTTTTCTCTTTTGCGATTTAAGGGCGAATCTCAATTAAAGTGCCGTCTTTTACGTGTGCCCAGATTTCCTGCATATCAGGATTGGTTAAGGCAATACAGCCTTCGGTCCAATCTAAGGTGCTAAAAAACCATTCCGGATACTCTTCGTCGTTAGGCGTGCCGTGCAGCATAATCATACTGCCGGGTGGTAAACCGGTTTCTTCCGAACGTTTAAGGTCGTTGGCGTTTGGATAAGAAATATGCATGGATAAATTAAAATTACTACTGTGCTTGCGCCAGTTAATCCAATACAAACCTTCAGGTGTACGTTGATCGCCCTCGTATTGCTTGGGCCCCGGTTTTTTACCCAGTGATACACGATAGGACTTTACCACTGTGCCGCGATGCATTAAGTGCAAAGCGCGTTCAGATTTAACCACCAGAACCTTGTCAATAGGAGGTGTGGTCGTGCTGTTGGCTGGGTTCGCGTAGGTCAGGATAGGTAAGGCGAACAGCAAGGCAATAAGTAAAGCGCGCATAGAAAATATTCCGAAATATACCTAAAGCTACAGTTGGTCTAAGCTGAGTACGTGCGGCGGCTATTCTAATGGCTTTATCTATGACTTGCGATCTGTTCGCGAGATATTAAACACATACTTTTGGTCTAGCCGTGGATAAGTCACTTGGGTGCAGCGCAGGGTTCTGGCATGATGAATAGTCATCGAGGTGTAGAGCATACCTATGTTAAACAATGTTGCACAACGTATACAAAATTACTCTCCGCGCCCTTTGCTGTTGCCACCGTATGCGCGCGAAGCGGCGGTGCTGATGCCTTTGACCCGATCTGAAACCCCAGAGTTGGTGCTGACCTTGCGTGCGCAGAATCTATCGACGCATGGTGGTGAGGTGGCATTTCCTGGTGGGCGTCGTGATCCTGAGGATTATGATTTGATCCGCACCGCCTTGCGTGAAGCGCAAGAAGAAGTCGGTTTGGCGCCAGACTTGGTTGAAGTGGTAGGACCCTTGAGTGAGCTGGTCTCGCGCCATGGTATTAAAGTCACGCCCTATGTTGGTTTTGTTCCTGATCGCCTTGAGTATCAGGCCAATGCCGGTGAGATTGACTCGGTGTTCTCCGTGCCGCTCGAGTTTTTCACTACCGACCCGCGTGACTATACGCATCGTATCGATTACTTGGGCCAGACGTGGTATGTGCCGAGTTACCAGTTTGGTGACTATAAGATCTGGGGATTAACCGCAGTGATGGTGGTCGAGTTAGTGAACCTGGTCTACGACACACAAATTGATCTGTTTGAGCCGCCGCAGCTCAGCAAAAAAGAACTTTAAATAACAACTATAAAAAGGAATGAGCGATGAAATACCGTTTAGCTGATAGCCGAGTTGATGCCCATCCAGAGAGCTGGATTGCGCCGACTGCGGCAGTGATTGGTAAAGTGCGCTTGGATGCCGGAGCCAGTGTTTGGTTTAGTGCTGTATTGCGTGGCGACAATGAATTAATCCATATTGGTGAGAACAGTAATGTTCAAGATGGCACCGTAATGCACACTGATATGGGTTGGCCGCTGACGTTAGGTAAGGGTGTTACTGTCGGTCATAATGCGATGTTACACGGCTGCACTGTTGGTGATCACAGCTTAATCGGAATTGGTGCGGTGATTCTTAATGGTGCCAAAATTGGTAAGTATTGCATTATCGGTGCCAATAGCTTGATCCCTGAAGGCAAAGAAATTCCTGATGGCAGTCTGGTGATGGGCTCGCCCGGTAAAGTGGTGCGCGAGCTGACTGAGCAGCAACGAAGTATGCTAGAAGCCAATGCTTTGCATTATGTGCATAATGCTCAGCGTTATGCCAAAGAGTTACAGGTCGATAATGACGATACCCCCTAAGCCTCGTGAGAAACCGATCAAGTCACCCTGCATTAGCCTATGCGCATTAGATATCAATGATATTTGCATGGGCTGTCAGCGCAGCGGTGATGAGATCAGTCGCTGGGGCATTATGAGTAATCAGCAGCGCCGCGAGGTGCTCGAGAAAGTTGAGCAGCGCGCTCGCCAGCAAGGTTTACTAAGTTAATCAATGAGGATATGCAATGCCCCGTATAGGAACGCCGCTCTCTGCTAGTGCAGTGCGTGTTTTACTTTGTGGTTCAGGTGAGCTGGGTAAAGAAGTTGCCATTGAGTTGCAGCGCTTCGGTGTTGAAGTGATTGCGGTTGATCGTTACGCCAATGCGCCAGCGATGCAAGTAGCGCATCGCAGTCATGTGATCAACATGCTCGATGATGCTGCGTTGCGCGCAGTGATTGAGTTGGAGCAGCCGCACTATATCGTCCCTGAGATTGAAGCGATTGCGACTGCCACTCTAGTGGCTTTAGAGGCTGAAGGCTTTACTGTGATCCCAACTGCACGTGCTGCACAGTTGACCATGGACCGTGAAGGTATTCGTCGTCTTGCCGCGGAAGAGCTTGCGCTGCCAACCTCGCCGTATTGCTTTGCTGATAGCTACGAGGAGTACTGTGCGGGTGTCGAGAAGGTTGGCTACCCTTGTGTAGTTAAGCCATTGATGAGTTCCTCGGGTAAAGGGCAAAGTGTCTTACACAGTCAGGCTGACTTGGACTCTTCTTGGCAGATTGCCCAAGAGGGTGGGCGCACCGGTGCAGGACGAGTCATTGTTGAAGGTTTTATTGATTTTGATTATGAGATCACCTTGCTGACCGTACGTCATATTGATGGCACCAGCTTTTGTCAGCCGATTGACCATCTGCAAGAGCGCGGCGACTATGTACAGTCATGGCAACCGCAGGTCATGAGTGCGACTGCGTTAGCTGAGGCACAACGTATCGCCCAAAGCATTACTGATGCCTTAGGCGGACGCGGTGTGTTTGGTGTTGAGCTGTTTGTAAAAGGTGATCAGGTCTGGTTCAGCGAAGTATCGCCACGCCCGCACGATACCGGTTTGGTGACCTTGATGTCGCAAGATTTATCTGAGTTTGCTCTGCATGCACGGGCTATTTTAGGCTTGCCGATACCGGCGATTCGACAAATGGGCGCGACTGCCTCAGCGGTGATTTTGGTTAAAGGGCATTCCACGCAAACAAGCTTTGCTGGTTTGGCGCGCGCCTTACAAGAGCCGGATACTGCGCTACGCTTATTTGGTAAGCCGGCTGTGGACGGTGAGCGTCGTATGGGTGTTGCTTTAGCGCAAGCCTCAAACGTTGACGCTGCGCGTGAAAAAGCGTTGCGGGTGGTGCGTAACATCAACCTTGAGTTGTAATAACCAATAAAAGTAACTGGGTTACTCGCTGCTCCATAAGCGTGCGCGACTGACCCGGTTATCTTTGATCTCGAGCGTCTCTAAATAGTAGGGGCCGGCCTGGATGCAGACGGCGCCTTCCGGAATAAACTCGAGAATCTCGGTAATTAAACCGTTTAGAGTTTTTGGTCCATCGCTGGGTAGTTCCCAGTCCAGCGCTTTGTTGATATCACGAATATAGGCTGCACCATCAATGGTGTAGCTGCCGTCACTGAGTTGGCGGATTTCTGGCGTTGCGCGCCGGTCATGATCGCTAAACTCGCCCACAATCTCTTCAAGAATATCTTCCAGGGTCACAATGCCTTCGACGTCGCCGTACTCATCCACCACAATGCCGATACGGCGTTTATGTTTTTGGAAGTTGAGGAGCTGGGTAGAAAGCGGTGTGCTTTCCGGTACAAAATACGGATCGCTGCAGGCTTCTTGCAGGTCATCATGAGTGAGCTTATTAAGGGTCAGTAAGCGAGCAATTTGGCGCATATGAATCACGCCAATAATCTGATTAATATTCTCACGGTACAGCGGCAAGCGTGTATGCGTAGTGGTACGCAACTGCCAAATGATCTGATCTAAGTTGCTATTGAGGTCAATGCCGAACACTTCATTGCGCGGAATCATAATGTCATTGACTGTGACATTTTCCAGGTCAAGGATGCCGAGCAGCATGTCTTGGCGATTACCGGGTAATTCTTGTCCTGCTTCGCGCACGACGCTGCGTAACTCTTCTGTCGATAAACTTTCAGATGAGTGGTGGCGTGGATCAATGCCAAATAAGCGCAGCAAGCCATTGCTGATAGAGCCAGTCAGCCAGACGATTGGGTATAAAGGTGTCATCAAAATTAGAATCAAGCGACTCGCGGGGAAGGCAATCAGCTCCGGGCGCAAAGCAGCGAGTGTTTTCGGGGTGATTTCACCAAAAATTAGAATCACAATAGTCAGGGCTGTGGTGGCGATGACGACGCCAGCATCCCCCCATAGTTCTACTGCAATAACAGTGGCGATCGATGCGGCGAGAATATTCACCACATTATTGCCGACTAAAATCGTTCCCAGTAAGCGATCTGGGGTGCTGAGTAGCCGTTGTGCGCGCTGTGCGCTACGGTTTCCTTCGCGACTCAGGTGGCGCAGTCTGTAGCGATTTAAGGTTAATAGGCCCGTTTCCGAGCTGGAGAAAAACGCAGAACAAACAATCAGAAAGATCAGCAGGCCTAATAGATAGCTGATGTGCATATCGTCCACAAGCAAAGAGCCTCAAATAACTAGAATAAATTCACGGACTAATTTGCTGCCAAAGTAGGCCAGCATCAATAGAAAAAAGCCGGCTATCGTCCAGCGAATGGCTTTGTGCCCGCGCCAGCCAAGTTGATGGCGACCCCATAAGAGGATGCCGAAAACCAGCCAAGCGATGCATGACAGCAAGGTTTTGTGGACCAAGTGTTGAGCGAATAAGCTATCAAGGAACATCCAGCCCGTCAGCAGTGACAATGACAGTAGTAACCAGCCAGCCCATAAGAAGCCAAAGAGCAGGCTCTCCATGCTTTGCAGTGGCGGGAAGTGCTTAATTAAGGTGGAGACAGGGCGCTTACGCAACTGTTGGTCTTGAATGAGCAGAATCATTGACTGAAATACAGCAATGGTGATCATGCCGTAGGCCAAGATAGAAAATAGAATATGCGCCAAGATACCCGGCGCTTCATTGATCGGCTGCAAATGACCTTGAGGTAAAAACTGTGAGCAGATAACAGTGGCTGCACCTAAGCTGAGTAACGGCAATAACAGTATATGCACTGACATGTAAGTTGAGCACAGCAGCACTAAGCCAATGATTGAAAAGGCAATTAAACTGGATGCATTAAATAGGCTTAAAACCAGACCTTGCTCTGACAGTAGCAGGGTAAATAGATGTATACCGTGCGCAGCAAAACCAATTAAGGTCAGGCTGGTTACCAGTACCTTATTAAAGGGCGCGCGCCGCCATAAGCAGTTCACCAAGTATAAACAGGTCGCGCCATAAAAAAATGCAGCCAATAGACTAGAAAGCAGAGTGTACATAAGACCTTATAAAATAATTTCTACAGGTTGAGTTTGGCATATAATGCATCAGCGTAGAAACAATATTTACTTTGCTGCGCTGTGCGGTTCAATGTTCCCAGCCTTTTATGAGCTAGGCAATGATTGATTGAGCTAAAGGACAATATCCTTTGACAGTTGCCAAGTCTATCCATAGAATATCGCGCCTATGATAAATGCACCGATTCCTCCTCACGTTGATCCGCGAAAACTTGCAGATCGTGGTATCACCTTAACTGGTGAAGTTCCTCTATCTGATTTTTCTAGGGTCTGCGAATTGCTGACAGACACTGCCGGACTTGTTCGGGTAGCGTTTGAGTTTAGCCGCGACGAGCAGAAAGTAGCAGTAATGCAACTTAAGCTTGAATCGGAGGTTAGGATGATTTGCCAGCGTTGCTTGGACGAAGCGGTCATACCTGTCAGTGGTGAGTATCTGTATGCCATTGTTGTACCTGGCACAGAAGAAGCACACTTCCCGCAAGGGTATGACGTACTTGAAGTAGGTGAAGAGCCTTTGGATGTATTGGCATTGATCGAGGATGAGTTATTACTCGCTTTGCCTATTGTCCCTATGCACCCACCTGAAGAATGCCAGCAACCGGCTGGACTCATCGAGTCCGAGACGAGCAAGAATGCGGTTAAAAGGTCCAACCCATTCAGTGTATTGGCGCAATTAAAGCGTGACCCAAACGTTTAGGAGTTAATAATTATGGCTGTTCAGAAAAGCAAGAAATCCCGTTCCGCACGTGACATGCGCCGTTCACACGACGCACTAACCGCAAGCACTTTGACTGTAGAGCAAAGCACTGGCGAAATGCGTTTACGTCACCACGTATCACCAGAAGGTGTGTACCGTGGTCGTCAGGTGATCGCGAAGGATTCTGCTGAGTAAACCTTGATAGGTTCAGCGATAGCGGTTGATGCAATGGGCGGGGACTACGGTCCCCGTCTTGTTGTTTCTGCCTGTGTAAAAAGTTTAATAGAGCATCCTAGCCTGCATTTAGTGTTGGTGGGGGACTCGACCCTCATTGAGTCTGTTCTGGCTCAGTGTTCTCAAGTGGATCGTTCACGGCTGACGGTACAGCATGCCAGTGAAAGTATTTCCATGACTGATTTGCCTGCGCATGCCTTGCGCCATAAGCCCGACTCATCAATGCGTATTGCTTTGCAGTTATTGCGCGATAAGCATGTGCAAGGGTGCGTCAGTGCCGGTAACACTGGTGCTTTAATGGCCTTGGCTAAACATATTTTGAATCCTTTAGCGAATATTGATCGGCCCGCCATTATGACGGCTTTGCCGACCTTAACCGGCGAAACACATTTGCTGGATTTAGGTGCTAATGTCGATGTCAGTGCGCAGCAATTAGTGCAATTCGCCTTAATGGGCTCAGCTGCTGTGCAGGTTCAAGGCATTGATCGCCCGCGTGTTGCGCTGCTGAATGTCGGCAGTGAAGCCAATAAAGGTAATCAACAGGTTAAGCTGGCTGCTGCAGAGTTACAGACGATGCCGCATATTAACTATATTGGCTACGTGGAAGGCGATGGCGTTTTTCGCGGTGATGCTGATGTCGTGGTCTGTGATGGTTTTGTCGGTAATGTCTTGCTTAAATCCAGTGAAGGTTTAGCTAAGATGATTGCTGCGCGGATTAAGCAGCGCTTAGGTAGAGGTCCGCGTGCATGGTTATTGGCGTGGTTGGCAGCGCCGTTGTTAAAGGTCTTGCGTTCAGAGTTGGCGCCAGAGCGTTATAATGGCGCGTGCTTGCTGGGGGTGGACGGTGTCGTGGTGAAAAGTCATGGCAATGCCTCGCAAGAAGCATTTCAGGCCGCCATTGGCGTGGCTTATGTTGCTGCGCAAGGGCATTTAGCCGAGCGCTTGCAGGCCCACTTGCAAGGATTAAGCGGCGTTTAAATACAGCGTAAATCAGATAGAATGCAGCTAAAGTGTGACGGATGGATAAGGCTTATCATCCAATAGTCGGTTTGTTATTCGCCTCCTATGCGTGGCAAACTTCCTTTGTTGAATGACAGGTAATGATAGTTATGAAGGCTTCTCTTGCGTTTGTATTCCCTGGCCAAGGCTCTCAAGCCGTTGGTATGTTGGCAGACATCGGTGCTGCAGAGTCAATTGTGCTTGATACCTTTGCTGAAGCATCCGCTGCTTTAGGTTATGACCTTTGGGCATTAAGTCAGCAAGGCCCAGCCGAAATATTGAATCAAACCGATAAAACTCAACCGGCTATTTTAACCGCGTCGATTGCGTTGTGGCGTTTGTGGTTAGCCAAGTCAGGCGTGCAGCCTGCGTATGTTGCCGGACACAGTTTAGGTGAGTATTCCGCTCTCGTCGCCGCTGGCAGCTTATCTTTAGCTGATGCAGTGCGCTTAGTTGAGCGTCGCGGACAGTTAATGCAAGAAGCAGTGCCTGCTGGTACAGGTGGTATGGCAGCTGTTTTAGGTTTGGATGATGCTGATGTGCAGGCTGCCTGTGCAGAAGCGGCGCAAGGCGAAGTGGTTAGCGCGGTTAATTTTAATGCTCCAGGTCAAGTCGTGATTGCTGGTGCAGCGGCAGCGGTTGAGCGGGCTATTATTGCCTGTAAAGCGCGTGGTGCTAAGCGAGCGATTGCGTTACCGGTCAGTGTTCCTTCACATTGTGCTTTGATGCAACCCGCAGCGGAGCAGTTTGCTGGCTCTTTAGCCGCCATTAAATGGCAGCAGCCGAAGATTGCTCTAGTGCAAAACGTCACTGCTGAAGTGGTGACGGATTTGGCCGTTTTAGAACAAAATCTCTTAGCGCAATTGTACAGTCCTGTGCGCTGGGTAGAGTCGATGGTGTGTTTAGCTGCGCAGGGTGTTACTGATGTCGTTGAGTGTGGTCCAGGTAAAGTCCTGTCCGGCCTCAATAAGCGCTGTATTAAAAGCGTAAACACCTATAATTTAGAGACCCCTGAAGCCTTTGCAGCAGCCTTAGCTGCGCAGCTTTAATATGGAGATGATAATGAGCTTACAAGGTAAAGTCGCCTTAGTCACCGGCGCTAGCCGTGGTATTGGCCAAGCCATTGCTCTGCAGTTAGGCGCACAAGGTGCCACTGTTATTGGTACTGCTACTTCTGAGAAAGGCGCGCAAAGTATCAGTCAGGTACTGCAGGATAACGGCATTCAGGGCACGGGTATGCTGCTTAATGTTTGTGATGCTGAATCTGTCGCTGCGACACTTGAGCGTATCCAGACTGAGTTTGGTACGCCACTGATTTTGGTCAATAATGCCGGTATCACGCGCGATAATCTGATGTTGCGGATGAAAGATGACGAGTGGTTCGATGTTATTGACACCAATTTACACAGCTTATACCGCATGTCTAAAGCAGTTTTGCGCGGTATGACTAAAGCACGTTGGGGTCGAATTATCAGTATCGGCTCAGTGGTAGGTGCAATGGGCAACGCAGGTCAAGTAAACTATGCTGCAGCGAAAGCTGGGCTGGAAGGTTTTGGTCGCGCTTTAGCGCGTGAAGTGGGCTCACGCTCAATCACCGTGAATGCTGTGGCTCCTGGGTTTATTGATACCGATATGACCCGTGATTTACCTGAAGCGCAGCGTGAAGCATTGTTGACCCAAATCCCCTTAGGGCGTTTGGGCCAAGCTCAAGAAATTGCTAATGTGGTAGGTTTTCTTGCTTCAGAACAGGCGTCTTATGTCACTGGAGCCACGATTCCGGTGAATGGCGGCATGTATATGAGTTAAAATGACTGTTATTGTGACCAAAGCATCGTGTTTTGAGTCATAATTGCAGTTTGGAATATTAGAAATATTTGTGTGATGCCTGATGCAGCGCACAAATAGATCAAATAAGTGGTTCGCAAAGGGCGAGCACTTCGCTTAAAATGCGCAAACCCTTTTATACAAAGCGGCAGCTTGAGTTGCCCAGTTTTTTCCATTTAGGAGTGATACACGGTATGAGCACTATTGAAGAACGCGTTAAAAAAATCGTTGCTGAGCAATTAGGTGCCAA
>Ga0172382_10013696_pt1 | contig 10418 bp, 6 predicted proteins | sample Leawel138RmetaG_FD_122245 | JGI IMG/M metagenome (GOLD analysis project Ga0172382, IMG submission 122245) | Leachate microbial communities from a municipal landfill in Southern Ontario, Canada - Leachate well 138R metaG | ecosystem: Engineered > Solid waste > Landfill > Unclassified | place...
GAAATTATTTTGATAATTCAATACATAAACGTTTTCCTCATCTCTGTACAGGGCTTTTATAAACCGAATAGAATCTTCTATTTCTCGTGTGTAATCTACAAATGGAAGCCATTTTCGCAAATAAGTGCGCTGGCTGTTAATGGTTTCGAAAATGGCTTTAGCATCCGAAAGTTCAACTCTTTTTAAAAAAAGCTCGGTATTGATGGTAATGTCATACATTTTTTTGTGGCTTAAGAATACTGTAAAAATAACATTTTCTGATAACACATAAAAATATAGGGGAAAAGAGATGTTTTGTAGCCAAAAATAAAATAGCCGCGTTTGAAAAAGTGATGTTTACTATCTGTTCACAAAATAAATTTGTTCACGTTACGTGAACAGTGTATATTTGTGAACATAAATACCGTGTGATGAAAAGAGAAATTATAAACAGAGCTGTTGAAGGCTTGAAAAATACAACTGGAATTGAGGCAGAATATCTGAATGCTAAAGTATTAGGCGACTGTCTTGCACTAACTTTAAATGAAAAAGTCTATACGTTTGTTATTGATGTGAAAACTGAATTACGAAAATTTCAGTTGGAAAAGTTAGTTGCCTTAAAGCAACAATATCAAAATTTACTGCTTGTGGCTGATAGCTTATTTCCAGCAATAAAGGAAACCTTGCGCGAACTGAATATTTTCTATTTGGAAACTAATGGCAATACATATATAAAAACTGATGGCTTATTGCTTTTCATTGAAGCTAATAAAATTACTAAGGAAGTGAAAACCACTGGTAATAGGGCATTTACTAAAACCGGACTTAAAGTATTGTTTCAGTTTTTATTAGACAAAGAACTTATAAATCAGCCTCATAGGCTTATCGCCGAAAAAGCAGCTGTTGCCTTGGGTAATATTCCGCAAATAGTCAGCGGATTGCGTAAAACCGATTATATCATAGCTGTTGACAAAAAGCAATATGTCTGGAATAATCGACAAGAATTACTTAAACGTTGGATTGAAGGCTACGAAACCATCTTGCGACCTGTTCTTGAAATGGGAAATTTTGAGCTTAAAATGCATTGGAATGATCTAAGGCTTAACACAAAAAAAACAATATGGGGAGCTGAGCCGGCTGCTGATTTATTGACGAATTACCTGCGACCAGAAAAGCTTATTCTTTATACGCTTGAAACAAGAAACGAGTTGATACAAAATTATAAAATGATCCCTGAAAAACAGGGTAATATTGCCGTTTATGAGCTTTTTTGGCCTATAATTGAAAAATTAAATACAGCACCGCCACTATTGGTTTACGCCGATTTAATTATTGAAGGAGGCAAACGCAATGAGGAAACCGCTAAATTAATTTTCGATGAATATATCAAACCAAACATTTAAAGAACTTTCTATCCCTTATTTCAAGGAGGTTTTTGATCTTGTAGATAGAGTTATGGTTGAAATGAATTGCCGTATTACCTTGTTGGTGTTAGTGCAATTGCTCTTAAAATTGCCCAAATAGGTATTAAACCGCCCCGAGGCACGAAGGATATTGATTTTGCGGTTATGATATCTTCAATGGGCGAGTACAACCAAATTGTAAAAAAATTAATCAGAAAAGGCTTTACAAAAACGGAAAGTACCTGGACATTATACCATAATAACTATGATGTAGCTATAGATATATTGCCTTTCGGAGAGATTGAACAAAAACAAAAAATAAATTTTAATAATCGACAAGTTGAATTACATTTTTTAGGTTTTAGGGAAGTCCTCGAAAATCCCGATTGCCTCCAAATCGCAGATAAAACTGTTGCTATTCCTCCATTTCCGGGCATGGTATTGCTAAAGCTTATTGCCTGGAATGATAGACCGGAAAATAGGAAAGACGATTTATCAGATATTTTACGTGTTATTGAGCATTATTATGCGTTGAGTGAAGACGAAATTTTATCTGTCCATTTTGACACTTTTATTGATGCGCCGGAGTTTGACAAATGGCTTATAAGTGCTGAAGTGTTAGGTAGAAAATCTGGTGCTTATCTTCTTAAATCCAATTTATTAAAAAACCGAATTTTTGAAATTATTGACCGTAATTTAGCAGACATCAAGCAATCGCCTTTACTAATTTCGTGGGCTCTACAAAAAAACTGGGAAATTAACTATGCCGTTTTGCTGTTAAAGGCCTTATTTAGAGGTATGAAACACACGCTTGAAAACTCCGGCGAGAAGTAATTTTTTATTTATATTGTAGAATTAAATTCTATGAAATTATTGCAATACTTTGTGCTAAAAAACAATGAAAAAGTTATATGTGTTATCTGTTCACAAAAATAGCTTGTTCACGTTACGTGAACAAGCTATTTTTGTGAACAGAATTTATTCGGTGCTTTTCCACGAAAATTTTTAGCTGAAAAATCACCATAACACTATTTTTTGTACTTTAGCGCAAGTTTCGGATGACAATTTTAGACAAAAGAAATGCGACGCTACCCCACGGCTAATTTATACCATAACAACGGCAAAGGCCTCTTTGCCTGCTGGATTTGCTGATTTTTTTAATTTCATTTCTCCCTTCAGATTTTTCAATAACAAGACTTTTTATGAAAGCCATTATTTTTGACATTCGCAGTTTTTCTGTACACGACGGCCCCGGTATCCGCACCAGTTTTTTCTTTAAAGGATGCCCGCTACGCTGTACCTGGTGTCACAATCCCGAAAGCCATTCGCCGGAGATAGAATTTGTGTGTGCCACAAAAAAAATGGAACGCCACAACTTACGCGAAACTGTTTCCATTGGCGAAAGCGTCAGCATCGAGACTGCCATCTCACGGGTAAAAGCTGACAGGCTGTTTTTTGAAGATTCAGGTGGTGGAATCACCTTGTCGGGTGGCGAGCCGCTGATGCAGCACCAGTTTGCAAAAGCACTCTTAAAAGCTGCTAATGAGTTGGATATACATACCGCTATCGATACTTGTGGCTTTGCCACTGAAAAAATATTTCAGGAGACTGTAGCTTATGCCAAGCTGGTATTATATGATTTAAAAATCATCAATTCAGCTTTGCACAAAACGTTTACAGGCCAAGATAATCAATTGATATTGAACAATTTTCAGTGGCTTCAGCAGCAAAATAAAGCCATGATTATACGCATTCCACTTATTGAAAATATTACTGATACACCAGAAAATTTTGAAGCTATCCGTGCGCTTCTAAGTAATTCTAATAACCTACAACGTATTGATTTGTTGCCTTTTCACGCCAGTGCAAATCAAAAATACCTCAAGCTCAATAAAGTTTATCAACACGCAAATTCGCCTTCATATCCTGCTGAAAAAAGTGAAAAAGCCCTGGATTTTTTTCATGGACTGGCACCAATAGTCAGCATAGGCGCTTAATTTTAAAGATTGAAAGCCATGAACAACCGCATACGTTTACTTCGCGAAAACAGCTTGAATGCTGTGCCAACAATTTCGGCAGAACGCGCCATTTTGGTAACAGATTTTTATGCTTCAATGCCTGATCAACTTCCTGTTCCGGTTCAGCGCGCGCAAGCTTTTCGCTATATTTTACAGCACAAACAGATTTGTGTTCAGGAAAATGAGCTGATTGTAGGTGAGCGTGGGCCGGCTCCAAAAGCCACACCAACTTATCCCGAAATATCGCTGCACAGCCTGGAAGACCTGAAAATTCTGGATCAACGAGAAAAAGTTAGCTTCAAGGTTGATGATGAAGTAAAAGTTGCCTTTCGAGATAAAATTATTCCTTTCTGGACAGGGAAAAGTCAACGCGACCGCCTTTTTGCGGCCATGAGCGATGAGTGGAAGCAAGCTTATTCAGCAGGATTTTTCACGGAGTTTCAGGAGCAGCGTGCCCCCGGACATAGCGTAGCCGGAAAGCGGCTTTTCAAAACAGGCTTGAAGGATGTTTTGCGTGAAATCCAAACAATTCGCGAAGCTGGCGCAGATGATGCTGGTTTAGCTGAATTAGAAGCGATGGAAATTGTTGCGCAAGCGGCTATTGAGCACGCGCAACGTTATGCTTTGGCATTGAAAGCGCAGCTTGACAAATGTAGTGACAGCATCCGAAAAAAAGAGCTGGAAAGCATGATTCAGGTTTGCCAAAATGTGCCGGCCAATGCACCCCAAACTTTTCACGAAGCTTTGCAGCATTATTGGTTTATCCACGTCGGTGTAATCACCGAGCTAAACCCCTGGGATTCGTTTAATCCCGGTCGCCTTGATCAGCATTTGTGGCCTTTTTATGAAGCTGAAATAAAAGATGGTAGCCTGACGCCCGAAAAAGCTAGCGAGCTGTTGCAGGTTTTTTGGATCAAGTTCAACAACCATCCGGCGCCACCGAAAGTGGGTATTACGGCTCTCGAAAGCAATACTTATACTGATTTTGCGCTGATAAATCTCGGTGGACTTACCGAAACCGGTGCTGATGCCGTCAACGAGCTCAGCTTTCTTATCCTCGATGTGATTGAAGAGATGCGGCTGCTGCAACCCAGCTCGATGGTGCAGATAAGCAAAAAAAACCCGGATAGGTTTATCAAAAGGGCCATAAAAATCACGAAAACAGGTTTTGGACAGCCTTCCTTTTTTAATACTGATGCCATCGTGCAGCAGTTGTTACGCCAGGGTAAAAACATTGAAGACGCCCGCAACGGAGGTGCCAGCGGCTGCGTGGAAACCGGTGCTTTTGGCACCGAAGCCTATACGCTTTCGGGTTATTTCAATCTGAATAAGGTGCTGGAAATCACTCTTTATGGTGGCTTTGATCCATGCAGCAAGCAACAGATTGGCCATAAAACACCACCACTTTCAGCCTGTCAAAACTTTGAAGAATTTTATGAAAATTTTGAAAAGCAGTTGCGCTATTTTATTGATTTGAAAATTAACGGCAACAACCGTATTGAGGCGCTTTTTGCTGAGTTTATGCCTGTGCCGTTTTTCTCTTTGTTTATAGAAGACTGCGTAAAAAACGCCAAGGATTACAATGCCGGTGGAGCACGCTACAACACAAGTTATGTGCAGGGCGTGGGTTTGGGCAGCATTACCGATAGTCTTTCAGCTATTGAAAAATGGATTTTCACTGAAAAGGAATTCAGTGCTAACGCGCTTTTACAAGCGCTTTATGCTGATTTCGAAGGCTTTGAAGAAATACGTGCTAAATTGATCTATCATAGCCCGAAATGGGGAAATAATGATTCCTTGTCCGACGGACATGCTGTGCGGGTTTTCAACAGTTTTTTTGCCGCAGTTGATGGTCGGCCAAGTCATCGCGGCGGCGTGTTTCGAATCAATATGTTGCCCACCACTTCGCATGTATATTTTGGCAGCGTGACGGCAGCCATGCCCGATGGCAGAAAAGCCTTTAAGCCGCTGAGCGAAGGCATTAGTCCGGTGCAGGGAGCTGATATTCATGGGCCTGTGGCTGTTTTGCAGTCGGCGGCTAAAATTGACCATATCAAAACTGGTGGCACATTACTGAATCAGAAATTTGCGCCAGAGTTTTTCAAGTCCGATGAAGCAATTGATAAGCTTTGTAGCTTGATACGCAGCTATTTCAGACTCGATGGCCATCATATTCAGTTTAATGTAGTGGATGCCGAAACCCTTAAAAGAGCACAGAAAAATCCTGAATCATATCGTGATCTTATCGTGAGAGTAGCTGGCTATTCAGACTATTTCAACGATTTGGGCACAGATTTGCAGAACGAAATTATCGAACGAACCGCACACGCCTCTTCTTGATTTTTTGTTTTAATTTGTTTCAGCTTATAATAGCAGGTTAGTCTTTGATATTTGGCACAAAAAGATAAATATTTGTGATAATTGCAAAGAATAGTGTTGCTTTTCAAATCCCATTTTTATTTTTGTCTTACATTCGCGAAAGATTAGTGCAACACAAGGAGACTAAATATTATTTTCTTTTTAAGAAAACACAATGCTGAACCAAAGACTACAACAGAAGTTATTACAAAAGCTTTCGCCGCAGCAGATACTGCTGATGAAGCTTTTACAGATCCCTACAGTAGCCCTTGAGCAGCGCATTAAACAGGAGATAGAGGAAAATCCTGCGCTGGATTTTGAAGAAGAGGAAAACACAGATGAAACACCTGACGACTTCGAAGATGCTGAAAATGAAAGTGATGACTTCGAAAACGAGGAAGAATATGATAGCACGGATGACGAGTTCGATTTTGACGATTATTTGGACGATGACGAGATAGCCAGCTACAAACTCTCAGCCAATAACAGCAGTGCCGATGATGATCACTATGAAATGCCTTTTTCGAGTCATCAAACCTTTCATGAGTTTCTTTTACAGCAACTTGGATTTAGAAAGCTAGACGAGAAATCACATAAGATTGGTGAGTATATCATTGGTAATTTAGACGATGCAGGCTATCTGAATCGCCCGCTGGAGGCGATTGTTGACGATTTGCTGTTTGCGCTCAATATCAAAACCAACAAAAAAGAATTACTTTTTGTTTTGGAGATTATTCAAGATTTTGATCCACCTGGAGTGGGTGCTAGGAATTTGCAGGAATGCCTGCTTATTCAGCTGAATCGACTCCAATATGATGAGCCGGACAAGGACTTCAAACTGCCCATCATGGTTGTGGATCGGTTTTTTAATGAGTTTACCAAAAAGCATTATGACAAAATTCTGAAAAGGGCAGAAATAACAGAAGATCAGCTTAAAGATGCTTTGTCAGAAATCTTAAAACTCAATCCCAAGCCCGGCAACTCTATGAGTGACGCCTCACGTGGCAGCCATTATGTGATGCCTGATTTTATTATACATAACAATGAGGGCGAACTGGAACTTAGCCTGAGTAGCCGAAATGCGCCAGAATTGCACATTAGCAGGGCTTACATGGATATGTTGAGGACTTATTCCGACAATAAAAAAGACAAAAGCAATAAGGATGCACTATTGTTTGTGAAGCAAAAAATCGACTCTGCTAAGTGGTTCATTGATGCCATAAAACAGCGCCAAAACACGCTTTACTTTACGATGCGTGCCATCATGGATTATCAGTCTGCCTATTTTTTATCGGGGGACGAAACCCAGCTGCGACCAATGATTTTGAAGGATATTGCTGAAATAGTTAACCTCGATATCAGCACTATTTCGCGTGTGGCCAACAGCAAATATGTGCAAACTCCTTTTGGCACTTTTCTGTTGAAAAGTTTTTTTAGTGAATCCATGCAAAACGAAGATGGTGAGGAGATTTCAACGCGTGAAATTAAAAAGATTTTGAGCGATTGCGTCGATGCTGAAGATAAATTAAAGCCTGTCACTGACGAGCAACTCACAGCGCTTCTCAAAGAAAAAGGCTATAATATTGCGCGTCGCACCGTGGCAAAATACCGTGAGCAACTCAGCATTCCGGTGGCGCGCCTTCGAAAAGAACTTTAACCCTATTATGCAAACGGAAACCACGCTGGCCAAATTTTTTTCAGTCATTTTTCATCCACTGCTTATTCCTGCCTGGGCATACTTGGCCTTGGTTTGGCAAGGAAATCTGCTGCTGTTGCGTGTTCCGTTCAATTTGGTGTGGACGCTGGGTGGCTTAATTTTTCTCACCACTTTCTTATTACCCACTGCAATTATTTTGTTGATGCTGCGCTTTAAGATGATCAGCAGCCTGTCAATGCCCTTACGGAGTGAACGCATTGGACCGCTGGTAGTTACGGCGATATTTTTTTATATGACTTATTACCTGCTCAAGCAGTTACAAATTGCGCCCGTCATTTATTTATATATGCTTGGCGCTACTTTGCTGGCGGTTATTTCTGCTGCTGTAACGCTCTGGTGGAAGATTAGTTTACACAGTATGGGTGTTGGTGCGCTCGTTGGTGCATTTGCGGGATTAGCGCTGCTTTCGCCTGCCAATTACAGTTTTTTATTGATTGTAAGTTTGCTGATGGCAGGCATTACAGCCAGTTCGCGACTGTTACTTTCGGCCCATAAACCTGCTGAAATTTATGCGGGATTTACCACCGGAGCAAGCCTGATGTTTACGTTGTTTATGTTGGTTGGGTAATAAATTAAGTTTTTAATACACGATCAGTTTTGTCGTGTTCTGAGCTGATTTCCCTGACAAACGCACCAAATAATAGCCGCGTGGCAGTTTCTCAATATTTATTTGCAGACTTTTTACCCCTTCGGAAAAAGTGCTTTCAACTACTATTCTTCCGCTCAAATCAACTATTTGTACCAGTGATTTTTCACTGTCAGTAGCAACACGTTTAAGTTGTATTATGGCCATAGCCGGATTGGGGAAAATAGTAAAATCAGAAACCGATTGCTCGATAGTTCCGACGCAATTGTTTACATCAATAAATTCGTCAAGTGCAAAGCTATTGGTCTCTGTTCCTTGTTTTACAAGAAGTTGCACGCCATATTTTCCGGGAATATCAAACTGAACTACCGGATTTGGGATTTCGCTGTTTTGTGGGTTTCCGCCTTCAAAAGTCCAGGAATAAGTGTCGGGATTTCCCATGCCCGAGAACGAAAAACTCACAGATTCGCCAGCGCAGATTGTACGTTTGTCGGCCTTAAATTGTGCTGCAAGTGGGAGTGATTCATAACCAAAAAATGACAAATAACGTCTGGCTAATTCACGTTTGCTACTCATTGTGTTTGCAGGAAATAAACCACCAAACTCTAAAGAAGTGGAGATGGCTTTGTAGCTTCCCGAGTCGATAGCCGTCATAAAGTTGAGGCCGGTACTGTCGTCTTCAAACAAAACCACTGCAGGGTCGAGTGGGATTAAGTTTTCTCCAAGTGTTTGATCTCCATTGTAATAAAAACTCAAGCCTTGCATTAGTCCGCCATTAATTCCAGTAATGGTGTCGGCTGGTGTTTCTGACTGAACAGCATCAAAAGCACCCTGTGTTCGCAAAAAATCACGTAGCCAACGCGGCTGGTCATATTTAAAAAAAGAACCGCCTTCGAGGTACAAATTACCTCCATTTTGCAGGTAGTTGACGAGTAAAGTATCGTCGCTATGCCTGAGGCTGTAGTTGTTTGGTAGAAATCCCAGCGCCAAAAAAACCTGATCATATTGCAGGAGGTTGCTGTCGATATTTTGCAAATAATCATATTGAATATTCATTTCACGTAAGGCCAAAGCCAAGTGCGGTAACGAATTTCGGTTGCCATCTTTGTCGAGCAGTAAAATCGGCGTTTTGCCTATAGCGAGCTGACTTGTCTGTTCTATAATCAGACCGTTTTCATCACTGATGCGTACCTTAAAATTGATCAAACGACCGTTTGGTACGGCTTCATTCACTTTTATGCCAAAGCTGAATTTTTGGATCGAAAGTCCTTTTACCATCGCTGTTACCAGACTGTCGGAAGTGGTGATGACAGCATAAGGATCAGCAAGAAAGGCTTCAATACGAAGCGCTCCAGCCGATGCTAAACCGCTGTTGTAGAGCTGAAAAACCAAGTTGGTTTCCTCGCCGGGATCAAGACGTTGATTTTGATGATCCACAACAATCGGAGGCGAAAGTTCAAGCTTTACCACAGCTGGATGAAATTGCTGATAAAACCATTGTTGCTGCCCATTTACTGTAGCTGAAAGCTTGATTAAAACCGGTAAATCAGGGTTTGCGGCTTTGCTTACGAGTAGCTCGAAGTGCCTGTCAAGCAGCACGGAGGCACCTGGGGCAAAATATATTGGAGAAATTGTTTTGGCAATAATAGTTGCATTGTGTGTTTCAGTTGTCAAACTCAAATCACTGACCAAAATTGTTTCCTGACTATGATTAGTAAGCTTTAACTTTATGGGATGTGCTTCACCCAAGCTGAGCAAATCAGAAGGTCTAACAAAGTCCATTTCAACACTTAAGCCATTAGTAAACAGTAGTTTTGTGCTTTTGTAATTTCTTTGCGAATCCGTCACAGTTAGTAGAATACTTCCTAATTTATTTTCAGGATTCGTGAGCTTTAGTTCGCCGTTTTGTGTCAATTGTATGTCAGTTAGCAGTAGCTCAGGGATAAAACTGATTTTTTGATCTTTGGCAGGAATACTTTTACTGCTTTGGCTGAAAATGCTGCTTTCGCGGCTGCCGTTGCTCAGCCCGATGACTGGTAAAAATGGGTTTTCGGGAGTGCTGTTCCCGTAATGAAAGTCAATTCGTCCATCCGGGTAAAGCGTTGTTGAGAACTGCATGACCGCGTTTTCATCCTTGGCCGAAATCTGCCAGTGAAAACGAATACGATCAGTATCGGTTTCATAAGCTAAAAAATCGTCCGGGTTGTGCAATCCCAGCTTGTAATTCATATAACCTGCTATCGCTTTGATTTGCCTGATATAAAGCTCGTCGTACCACAAATAATAAGGTGTTTCCAGCTTTTCAAACATCAGGTATCCATTTACGTGCATATAAATGCTGTCGTAGGTTTTATTGC
>Ga0172382_10013698_pt1 | contig 10417 bp, 11 predicted proteins | sample Leawel138RmetaG_FD_122245 | JGI IMG/M metagenome (GOLD analysis project Ga0172382, IMG submission 122245) | Leachate microbial communities from a municipal landfill in Southern Ontario, Canada - Leachate well 138R metaG | ecosystem: Engineered > Solid waste > Landfill > Unclassified | place...
ACAAGGTGGTGGTCGTCGACAACGGCCGGATCGTCGAGAGCGGACCGGCGCGCGATGTGTTGACGGCGCCGCGCAGTGACTTCGCCGCCCGCATCGCCGGGGTCAACCTCGTCGCGGGCACCGTCGTGGAGTCCGGCGTCGTGCGCACCTCGTGGGGCTCCGTCATCTCGGGGGCGGGCGACGTCGCAACGGGCGCGCGGGCCGTCGCGTTGTTCCGGCCCGCGGCGGTCGCCGTTCATCTCTCCCCACCACACGGCAGCCCACGCAACGTGATCGCGGTGACCATCGCCGGGATCGACGTGCACGGTGCGGGCGTGCGGGTGCGCGGCACCGATCAGCCGGACGGCGCGACGGGCCTGGCCGCCGACATCACCGCCGCAGCAGCCGCCGACCTGGATCTGGCCCCGGGGCAGACCGTGCACTTCGTGGTGAAAGCCCAGGAAGTGCAGGTGCACCCGGCGTCGGCGCGATGACCCCTGGCTTGCTCGGCCCCGTCAATCTGACGGACCGGAATCTTCCGCTGCGGTGTCGGCGGCACTCTCACGGGGCTCGGCATCGTTCTGTGTGACGGTGTCGTCGGACTCGCTGTCCGGTTCCGTCGCTTCGCGGTCAACGTCCTCCGTCGACCTGGTCTCGTCACCGGGAGCCTCGGCGTCGTCGGCCGTGACGTCGCGATCCTCGGTCGCCGCTTCCGACACTTCCGCGTGATCCGCGGAGGTGCCCGTCGGGGCCGCACCGTCCCCTTCGGACGCCTCGACCTCGTCCTGCGTGTCCTGCGGGGTGACAGTGTCCTCGACGTCGTCGGGGACCTCGTTGGTCAGGGTGCGCAGCGCGGTACGGACCGGATCGTTGCGGCTGTAGCCCCGGTCGACAGTGGCTTTCAACTCGGCTTCCCGGGGCGCAAGTGAAGGGTTGAGCAGGACGAGCGGGAGCCGCTGGGCGGGAACAAGATAACGGGTCGTGGTGCCGCCCAGGAGGTTCTGCGTGACCGTGACGTTCTCGTCGGGCACCTGCGACAGATCGGCGAACATGGCGGGTATGTGCCGGACCGCCGCTCCGGCCAGTGCGTTCGCGACCGCCGTCAGGTTCCACCAGCGATCCGGAAAATCGGCCAGGCCGTCATACTCACCGGTGACTTCCACAGTGTCGTAAGGGGTTTGGGGCGCGCGCCGGTACGTGTAGTCGTATACCGGGTTGTACCGCTCGGTGTCGTCGATGATCTGCTGACGGCTGGAGTCCGCCACGACGACGAAGTTGATCTCGTCCGCTTCCGGATTCTCCTCACCGTCGCTCTGCCATTCCCTCAGTACCTCGGTGACCACCAGCGACCCCGCCGACAGTCCGACGACGGTGACCCGTTCACCCTCAAGCAGATTGCCATCCGCATCGCGCTCGAGACGGCCGAGCGCGGCGTCGATCTCGGCGTTGAGATTGGCGGTCCCGATCTCGATCGAATCGCCGAGCGTCATGTCGGCGGCTCCGGTGTACGGCCGCGCCTGCGCCGGCCAACTGACCGCCCTGCGTTGGTCGTAATCGCGCAGAGCGCCCCCGAGAAGCTCGGACATCACGACGTCGTGCAGAGTGGGCGTGCCGATTCCTCCGATCACCAACGCGGTGCTGACACCCCACCCCGGCGTGGCAGTCGCCATCGCCAGCGCCGCGGTCACCGCGGCCGCCGCACAGGTGACCGCGCTCCTCCCTACCTTGCCTGTGGTTCTACGCATTCGGAAACTCCCCCGCTGCTCGAAAATAAAACGGCGTCGCCGTCGACTTGCGTCCAGAATGTGCAGGGCGGAAATCAACCAAACTTACAATTTCATGTTGGCAATTCATGCAAAGGCTGTCGGCGTTGCCACCAGCGACGTGCAGGTGCGGGTGATGATTGGCAAACCGGGTCGACCACCATCTGCGCGACTTACCGGGAACATCCGATCACGTTGCCCGCCTGCGCACTTCACCATGGGACACACCGAGCCGGCGGCACAGGACGTCGTCGAGGACAGCGGCGTAGATCAGCGCGATTCCTGTCACCCGCTGTTGCCGCAGGCCGGATAAGTGAAGATTTTCTCTCTCACTCCACTTTCAACGGCCGGCACTCGCCGAGACGATGTCGACGCGGAAGGCTTCATCGCCGGGCGCACCATCGCGTACTCGCTTCAGGACGGCGACGCCGACCACCAGCCCGGCACCGATCAGCCCGGGCCAGAACAGGAACTGGGCCAGGGCGATCCTGCGCTGCACCCGAAGACCGCGACGGACCAGGGAACGACCACGACGGTTGACTCTCATGGTGCCGGACTCCTCTCCGTAGGGATCCGACGGCCTTACCCCGCCAACGGTGCCGGCAAACGCGGTTTGCGCCTGCCGCCCCGGGAGCGAGGAGCATGTCTCCACGACGGCGGTTCTTGCGGTCTTCGGCCTCGCCTTGGCGATGGCGCTGGTGTCGCGCAAGGGACGTTGGACGGTCTCCTCTGCCCTGCTGACCGGACGACGAGCGCCGCCGATGTTTGGTTTTGACCAGTTCGGCAATTCCTCTCAGGACCACACCACCTCGGATCGGAGCACAATGATCATCCTCGGAATCATCCTTCTGCTGATCGGCTATTTCACCGGCCTCTCGATCCTCTACACCATCGGCGGAATACTCGTGGTGGTCGGCATCGTGCTGTGGATCCTCGGCGCCGTCGGCCGCCCCGTCGGCGGACGAAAAGTCTGGTTTTAGCCGCTCAGCGGTCGAAAACGGTCGTTCGATCGACGCTCCGGCGGCCAATCCTGCAGTCCCTCCGGGTTGCACATACCGAACCGACCCGTATTGTCATTGGAAGGTGATAGAAGTGAGTCACCGCGTTCGAGAGACAAGTCCTTGAGCCTCCAGGAACTTTGCGTCTCATCGGTGACTACCTACCGCAGCAAGCGCATGTCGAGAACCCGGCGTGATTCGTTGGTCCGAATGCCAATCGCTAGTGAGCGGTCCACAACGTAGACGAGGGTGCTCACTCCCGTCAGATGACTCGCCCGCAAAGGAAACAGACGGCGAGCAATGTCGCGACCCAACCGAACGATCCATCGTCTCGGTTTACCCACCGGGGTCGGCGACCCTGGGTCATACCCCAGACCCAGCACCGAGCACTCCATGCGTCGCGTTTCGAGACCCGAAAGCCGTTACTGTGCAGACAATTGAACGTTCCAAGACTGTTGAACACACCAACACCGTCGACCACACCAAGCCCCGAAACACGCGCTCGCGCAGCCGCAGCGCCTACGACGACGTCGTCGACATGTTCCGCGAGTTGGCACTGCTCGACGAGGGATCCGCGCCATACCGACGCCAACGCGACGCGATCATCGAACGCTGCCTACCGCTGGCCGACCACATCGCGCGCCGGTTCCGCGGCCGCGGCGAAGCGCACGAGGATCTCGTGCAGGTGGCGCGGGTCGGGCTGCTCAACGCCGTCAACCGCTTCGACGTCGATTCGGCCAACGACTTCCTGGCCTTCGCCGTACCGACCATGATGGGCGAGGTGCGTCGCTACTTCCGCGACCACGGTTGGTCGCTGAAAGTCCCGCGACGCCTCAAAGAACTCAACGTACGACTCAACAGCGCGCGGTCCGAGCTCACCCATCAACTCAATCGCGCACCGACCCCGAGCGAACTCGCCGAGTTCCTGGGAATGGAGCGGGACGAAATCGTCGAGGGCCTCGTCGCGGCCAACGCGTATTCCACCCGGTCCACCGAGCAGGAGACGATGCGCACCGGCGATGGCGACGGTTTGACGCTTCTGGACACGATCGGCGGCCCCGACGAGGGCATCCAGCGGGTCATCGACATCCAGACGGTGCAGCCGCTGCTGGCGAAGCTCCCTGCCCGTGACCGCCTCGTTCTGCAGCTGCGCTTCTTCGACAACCTGACGCAGAGCCAGATCGCCGAACGGATCGGCGTCTCACAGATGCACGTGTCGCGGCTCCTCGCCCGGGCGTTGGCGACGTTGCGCGAGCAGATCGGCTGACAGCAGCGGCGGCTTGGCGCAGGATTTGCCAGCATTGCGCAGCAGGTGATCGACACCTGCGGAAACCACGCGGTAGTGGCAGCGCACACCGGACGCGACGACTAATTCCGTAGCGCGCCTAACGATGACTGGCAGTTTTGCCGCCTCGAGTGGATCCACAGATCCACGAAACACCTTCCCAGGGCAAGGATCTGGGAAATGTGTTCAAGTCGACGACAGGCTGCGAAATTCGTACTACCCTTTGCGGTGGTTGAGTTCCCAGCCCGCGCAGGCGCCCGATCGGCGCAGCCTGAGTGCGGTAGCTGGCCGGCAAAGACGTCGGGATACCCCACAAGGCTTCTCTGCAACGACACTTGTGGAAGTGAGGATGGTCGCCGTCGGTACCAAAACCATCTACCGCCCGCTCACCGCGGTCACGGATGAGCAGGAGCGATGCGGTCATGCGACGTTCGCCGTACGCCGGTGTTCTGCGCACCGGATGGCCATCGCGGTGATCGGCGAGATCGACGCCGTGAACGGCCGGACGCTGGGCCGCTACGTCGAACGCCACACCCGCATCTCCCGGCAACTGGTGCTCGACCTGCGGGCCGTGGATTTCTTCGGCAGTCAGGGCTTCACCGCGCTGTACTACATCAGCGTGCACTGCGCGCGCAGCGACGTGGACTGGGTGATCGTCGGCAGTCCCGCGGTGCGACGCCTGCTCGCCATCTGCGACCCCGACGGCGAACTGCCACTGACCGACGCACTGTCCTCCGCGCTGGCGCGGCTCGACCGTCTGGCGCACGGCGGCCAACATCTCGTGTGGACTGCGAAGTCCGGGTGGCACGCGCGGTGAGCTGAGCCCGTCTTGGACGACGTCGTCGCGAACCGGGACGCGCGCCTCCACGGATCCCAGTTCGGGCCGATAGCATCACTTACAACCACAAGTGATGCTAACGTCGAGGTATGGCATCAGTTAGCTCCGGCACCGCGATCGGGTACGAGTCGCTGACCTGGGATGCGCCCGTCGAAGCAGGCTACGGACTGGCGGACCACCGTGCGGCGCAGCGACAAGCAGGAAAGTACGAGGCAGCGGTCCCCGCCTCCATCGCCGACCTCACCGTGGCATTACCCGCGGGAGTCCTGGCCGACGCTGAAGAAGCGAGCAACGAGATCACCCGTTTCGATGCCGAACTCGGCGACGAGATCGCCCCGTTTTCCGCGGTCTTGCTGCGATCCGAGTCAGCGGCAAGTTCGAACATCGAGAATCTGACCGCATCAGCGCGCGCCATCGCCGAGGCCGAAGCCCTCGGCGACACCAGTCGGCGCAATGCCGCTCTCATCGTGTCCAACACCGAGGCGATGAAGGCGGCCGTCGCACTGGCCGACCGACTCGATGAGAACGCGATTCTTGCGATGCATGCCGCCCTCATGCGTGACAGCGATCCCGCCTCGGCCGGCCACTGGCGCACTGAACAAGTCTGGATCGGTGGCGGTAACTTCGGCCCCCGGGGCGCCGATTACGTGGCTCCACACCACGCCCGCGTTCTCGACAGCATCGAAGACCTGATCGCCTTCACCCGCCGCGCCGCCATGCCGACGCTCCCCCAAATCGCCATCGCCCACGCGCAGTTCGAAACCATCCACCCCTTCACCGACGGCAACGGACGTACCGGACGCGCGCTCATTCAGGCGATGCTGCGGCATAAGCGACTCACGCGGCAGATCACCGTCCCGGTCTCGGCCGGGCTACTCACCGACACCGATGCCTACTTCGGCGCCCTCGGGTCCTATCGCGACGGTGATCCCGCGCCAATCGTCGAGCGGCTTTCGGAAGCATCAATGTTGGCTGTTGCCAACGGGCGTCGACTGGTCGCCGACCTCAGGTCACTTCGCGAAGAATGGAACGCCAGGATCATCGCCCGCCGAGACTCCGCTGTCCATCGGGTCGCCGACCTTCTCATCAAACATCCCGTCTTCAACGCGCGACTTCTCCAGCGCGAACTCGGCGTCAGGACCGGAAACGCGCGCCGATACGTCGATCCACTGACCGACGCCGGGATCATCGTCGAATTCACCGACCGCGCGCGCAACAGAGCCTGGCGCGCGCCCGAGGTCTTGAGTGCCCTCGACGACTTCGCCACGCGGGCGGGACGTCGCGGCCGGCCCGATTGAGTCGGTAGACCTGCGAACATCGGATTCGGCGAAATGCGGGACCGCGTCACGCCCGCTTCACGTCCAACCACGCGCGGCGTGTGGGCTCGATGACCAGGTCGTTGGCGTGGTGCAGGACGTTTTCGGCCCACAGCCCGATGCCGGCCACTCCCAATTGCGGCCACCAGTTCGCGGCCACGTCCGAGACCTGGCGAATGGGGATTCCGTTGGCGACCGCCGCGAAGTGCAGCCAGACATCATCCGCGTGCGGACACACCGCGGCAAAGGCGTCGCCACGACGCCGCAGCACCGACAACAGTTCCGGCGGGTAAGCGACACCGGAGACACCGGTCGCGAACACTCGATCGGACGGTTCGCTGGTCGTGCACATGGGCCAGCCCGCGTAGGGGGCGTCGGAGCGGATCCGCGCGCGATAGGCGGTGACCTCGCCATCACGATGCGCGGCCACCAGCCTCGACAGCCAGGTCCGCGGGTAATAGACGTCGTCATCGGCGGTGACCAGCGTGCGCGTCGGTTCCTGCGCCATGACGTAGGGAAAGTACTTGTTGTGGGGGCCGAAGTCCCCGCAGTGGTTGATCTCCAGGCCACGCCGCACCAGGCGCCGCAGCGTGCGGGGAGGTTTTCTGACCGCGGATTCGTCGGCCAACCAGAGGATCACGCGCCGAGGGCGTTCCACACCGCGCCCGAGCGTTTCGATCGTCTTCCACACGGTGCGAATCCGCACTCCGTGACTTGCCAGCGAAACATCTGCGTCGCAGGTGCCGACGATTGGTTTTCGGGAACGATGGTTGATGACGCGAAGCCACCACCCGTATCCCGTGAGCTGGAAAGGCAGCAGGATCCATCTGAGCGGCCCGCCCGGAAAAACACCGTCGTTCGTCACGTTCGGCATCCCATACCAACCTCCCGCGCTTACTGTGCCAGAACGGTCGACCTGGTGCCGGGTGCAAGTGAAGCATCCTGGTCTGGACGGCGGCCTCGGCCAATCCACCTGATCAGGCGAAAAGGCCACCCGCGTACAGAGTTTGAATGATGCCGGCCTGGTGTTGGCCGAGTGTTTACCGTCAGCCACCGCACGCAGCCGCTGCGCCCGGTGGGCACTCGGTTACCGCGGCTACCGATGGAATCGACTGCGGAAGTGGATTATTCGGCAGGCCCCAACTGGCGGCCGGGTGGTTGCCACGACCGCGCGGCCAGCTGTGTGCTACGCCGGTGCGGACGAACCAGACCCGTGTTCATCGTCGTCATCGGGTTCGAACTCGTCGAACAGTTCAGCGGTGACCTCGGCGGAAACGACCAGCGAATACGCCTGCGCGAGTCTGAGCAGTTTGACGTCATCGGCCTTCGGCGCCTGATCCCGTATCGCCTTGAGCAGTTCCTTGGCAGCTTCATCGGCCAGTTCGTTGAGGTCAGCCATGATCGGTATCCCTTGTGCTCGAGGTCGTCCTACTGCGACAAGGTCGACCGTAGCGCCGAAGGTGCGGCGCGTTGCCTGATTCACTGGGCGGTTAGCTGTCGGCCAGGTGAGGTTCACCGTCGGCGCCTCGCCGGCTCCGGCGGTCCGGAAGTCGGATTCGATCCGGATGGACGCCCGAGTCGCGCGCCGTCGCGGATGGGAGCGCGGATACAGCGATCGCGACCATCAATGCCGACGACCCCCTGTCGGCTGAGCCCTGCCGGGTTGTCTCCGACGCCGTCTGCCGCCGTTCAGCGATCCTTCAGACTGCGTTCACGGCAGGTTCGTCACCGGCGGCAAGAGCTGGAAAGGATAGCCGAAAGTCCCTCCCGCACAGGACTAATGGCATTATCGAGCTGCCTGTCCGACACCAAAGCTGAGTGCATGGCCAACACACCTCCCCCGTCGTCGAATTCCGTCGGCACGACCCCAGTTGATGTTCCCATGTCAGGTCGGCTGCGCCTCACGCGCGGGCGGGCACCCTCAGAGCACATCGATGGCGCATGGTGGCCGACCTCCAAGCGACTCGACGACCAACTGCCCGATCTCGTGGCCGCGTTGCGCGACCGCATACCGTCGGTGGCTCTGGTTGGGTATCGCCGCGATGGATGGATCGCCCCACCGCAGGTGGATCTCGGCGACGGTCATATCGTCCAGCTGCTCAGCTTTGCCAGTGACGAGCCGCCCACCATCATCGTCATCGGCGAGGACGGTCACCATCTGACGCTGCGCGTGATCGACCCCGACACCGACCGACACGACGCCCAAGTTGCCCTCGACGAGATACCCCGCAGGTCAGATTCGCAGCGGCTGAGCCGGCCGGCCGCTCGATCAGTGGCCGAGGTGGCCAAGAAGCTGGCCGACCATGAAGGCCTCAATCAAGTCGAGCGCAATGCCGAACTCCTCCGCTGGTGTGAGGACGCAGCCACGCAGTTCGACGAGGCCAGAATCCAGACATTCGTCCCGATCCTCGTCGAACACATCGTCAACAACCGCATCCACCGGGAACGCCGCGCCGCCCGCGACCGCACCCACGACACGGAGGCACCGCAGACCACCAGCTAGCCCAACACGAGTTCATCGGCGGTGGCGGACCGTCAATCGACGCACGCGTTAGAGTTGACCTGGTGCGAAGTGAGAAGGAACTCGCCGCGGAATCTGATTTGCTGCAGGCCATTGAGTGCTGCGCTTTCCTCGGCGCTGAGCGCAAGCATCTCGCCGAGCAATCGGCGCGCCTCGAGGCCTTGGCCGCCGCGACGCTGTCCACCGGCGGCGACGTTTCCGGGCTGAGGCGGACTATCCGGCGAGTCGACAGCGATCTGCGCCAGATCGATCGCATGCTTGAAGCGATCGAATCGCGCTTTCCCGCGGCGGTCCAACGCCGGGCCTAGCCAGTTCGGTATTGGTGGAGCACTTGACGAATGCGGAACTACGTCGCGAATCGCCCAGCCGCGCTTGACCCGAGCACAGGTCGTCCCAGCACGGGCCGGGGCGACAAAAGTAGCCTTTTCCCGGGATATTGATGGTGGTCCCGGCTGGGTTCGAACCAGCGACCTTCCGCGTGTGAGGCGGACGCTCTCCCACTGAGCTACGAGACCGGGGCGTTCGACGAGTCGAACGAGGCAGAAGACTAACACGCGGCGCGCTCGACCCGGGAATCCGCTGGTCGGCGCAATCTCGGCGTCGCGCCTCCCAACAGGGGTTTTCCCGGTAATCTGCCCGCAGGGAGCCGCCGGGTCGGCCCGGCGCCGCAGGGCACCTACCGCCAACGCCGCCAAGGCGATTCGGTACGGGAGATCGGCTGAGGAGAAGCACCATGAAGCAGGTGGTCGTTGCGGCGGCGTTGGCCGGAACCGCACTTCTGGGCCCCGCGCCGGTGGCCGGGGCCGACATCGTCGGGTTCACCTCGCCCAGCGGCAACATCGGATGCATGCTGGACGACGACATGGTCCGCTGCGACATCGCCGCCCGCGACTGGGCGCCTCCCCCACGGCCGGCCGACTGCCCGGACTTCACCGGCTTCGGGCAGGGGATCTACCTGGAATCCACCGGCCACGCAGCGTTCGTCTGCGCCGGGGACACCGCAATGAGCAGCGGACCACCCCTCGATTACGGCCAGGTCCGGGCCGCCGGCGGGATCAGCTGCACCAGCGAGCCGTCGGGCATGCGCTGCGCCAATTCCGACGGCCACGGCTTCGTGATCTCACGGCAGGCATACCAGCTGTTCTGAACCGCGGCGCGCCGTGCGAGCAAGGGATTTGTGTATGCCCAGCTGCCTGGACTATCGTTCTGCATCGCGACGGGCGACGATCTCGCCCGTGGCGCGCGGATGTAGCGCAGTTGGTAGCGCATCACCTTGCCAAGGTGAGGGTCGCGGGTTCGAATCCCGTCATCCGCTCGAGGATGCAGTGGCATCAACCCAGCGGTGGAGTGGCCGAGTGGTGAGGCAACGGCCTGCAAAGCCGTGCACACGGGTTCGATTCCCGTCTCCACCTCCGCGATGTTCCCGGCGCGATTAGCTCAGCGGGAGAGCGCTTCCCTGACACGGAAGAGGTCACTGGTTCAATCCCAGTATCGCGCACCACAGTCACCATGAAGGCCCGGGCAACCCGGGCCTTCGTCGTATCCGGAGTTGATCGTCCCGGTTCGCAGCGTCCACACTTCATCGAACATATGAACTGCTTATCTGCTTAAGTGGACCTATGCTGGTCAGCATGGGTATCCAGGGCGCTCCCGTGGGTGGTGTGGACTATCCACGGACCTACCAGGAATTCCGGGAGTGGTTCCCCGACGATGCCTC
>Ga0172382_10013699_pt1 | contig 10417 bp, 6 predicted proteins | sample Leawel138RmetaG_FD_122245 | JGI IMG/M metagenome (GOLD analysis project Ga0172382, IMG submission 122245) | Leachate microbial communities from a municipal landfill in Southern Ontario, Canada - Leachate well 138R metaG | ecosystem: Engineered > Solid waste > Landfill > Unclassified | place...
ACCCTCGGTATTCACGCACTCTCGAAATCGCAGGTCTCCCGTATGGCGGGCGAGCTGGACGAGCATGTGCACGAGTTCCGCACCCGCCCATTGGGCGAGGCTGGCCCGTTCACGTTCGTCGCGTGTGACACGCTCACCATAAAAGTGCGCGAGGGCGGCCGCGTCGTGAATACCGTCGTGCTCGTCGCGACCGGCGTCAACCATGACGGGCATCGCGAGGTACTGGGGGTGCAGGTATCGACCAGCGAGACCGCGATGGCGTGGAACATGTTCTTCGCGGACCTTCTCGCGCGCGGCCTCACCGGGGTCAAGCTCATCACCTCTGACGCGCACGCAGGCCTGGTGGAAGCTATGCGCGCGAATTTCCCCGGGACGTCGTGGCAGCGTTGCCGCACCCATTACGCGGCGAACCTGATGACGGTGTGCCCGAAATCGATGTGGCCGGCAGTGAAAGCGATGCTGCATTCCGTCTACGACCAGCCCGATGCCCCGAGCGTCGAGGCACAGTTCGACCGGCTCCTGGACTACGTGGCCGAGAAGCTCCCCGATGTGCACGAACACCTCGATGGTGCGCGAGCGGACATTCTCGCGTTCGCTGCGTACCCGAAAGATGTGTGGCAGCAGATCTGGTCGAACAACCCGAACGAACGGCTGAACCGTGAGATCCGGCGGCGCACTGACGTGGTCGGGATCTTCCCGAACCGGGCCGCGATCACCCGGCTCGTCGGGGCGGTGCTTGCGGAGCAGTCTGACGAGTGGGCTGAGGGGCGACGCTATCTCGGTCTCGAGGTCCTTGCACGCTGCCGACTCACCCTGGTGCCAGAGATCACCGAGGAGGAGGTGATCACGGGGCTCCCGCTCGTGTTAAGCGCGTAATCCGATCACTTCTTGAAGGGACTCCGTTACACCACTCCACGGGACTTGACCAATCGTGGCTCATATTTCACGAACAACATGTTCCTGGCCGAACAAACAATAGCAACTTCAACCCGAACAAATCAGGCCCAAACAGAACCCTCGGCCAGCTCAGAGGGGATAATAGTGACAGTACTTCTAGTCCTGTAAAGTTCGCCACCAGGTGCGCCTGGGTCCAACCGAAGTGTCTCCCTGCCAGAAACGGAGATCACCCAACGCGGAACGAGCGTATGGGACTGTGATGACAACTTCCCCTGGCGCTGTCGGTGAATGGCGGGCAGCGAGCGTACCCTGATTGGTCGATTCGATATTCACCACTTGATTCTTAGTTGGAGCTGCTAAACCACTCACTCGAATGGTGGTCTGCTGAGGGCCGGTAACATCCACCTGAATGTCGAGACCAAAACCCACGTCATACACGCCAAGAGATACCATGCTATCTGTGCGGGTTTCGCCCGCGAACGAGTACTCCTGATATCCGGAAACTGTGACCTGACCCATGAGCTGTGTAGGGATGTACGCCCAGCGGCCTTGGGCGTCCGCGGTTAGCGTATGGCCAGCACTCTGCCCGTTCTGGTTCACCATCGTTAAATGCACGGTCGCATGCGGAGCTCCAACACCAATAAGTCGTGGGTAGACTCCAACCTCAACGCCATCGGCTGGCGAGGCGGCCAGCGCGCTCGGCCCATTCTGGGGTTCATCAGTGGAGGGGGTGGTGTCATCGCCCAGCTCATCTGCAGTTTCTGATGGAGTCTCATCACCCGGCTCTTTCAGACCGGAGATTTGATTTTCGTCACGACCGCCGACCGGAGCGGTGACTTCTTCCCCCGCGCCAGTTGTCGTCTCCCGGTCGTCGTCTGACGCTGGGGAGACTGCACTTTCGCCTGTGTCCATAGATGCCTCCGAAGGCACGGGAAGCGTATCTTCGGCTTGCGGGACGAGTGGAGCAGACGAATCGGGAGGAAGTGAGAACGCAATAGAGACTGCCAGAGCTCCGGCTGAGAGCACCGCGAAGGGAACCACCGCTGCTTTAACGACGCCGCTGCCGCCAACCCCCATTTGCACAGCCTCCGCACTGCCCTGAGCCATACTCGCTGCTGCCGCTGACGCAGTCCCTGACTGCAACCATGCGGCATATCCAGAAAAAGCAGAACCGCCGAACAGTACCGGGAGCATCACCAACGCGAGACGCTCGTGCAGCCTTTCCGCCTCATTCGAGAGAACCCCACACCTCGTGCAAGAATCAAGGTGTGAGGCGAGCTTTCGCTCTGTCCGAGCTGAGGACTTACCTCGCACGAACTGCGGGAGCTTCTCCACAACCCACTGACAGTCCGTGGATAAGTGAGTCGCGGGCTCAAGATTCGCCGCGATCCAAGCCTGTTTGAATCCCTCACGAGCCCGTTTCAGGAGCACAGATGCTGCGTTCTCGCTCATCCCCAGGTAGACGCATAACTCCTGAACTGGAAGGCCTTCCACTTCCCGGTACCAAAGTGCTTCCTGCCAGCGGGTCGGCAGTGATGAGAAGACGTGTTGCGTAAACGCACTCTTCACGACAGTGTTCCCGAAGTCTGGCACAGCCGGCAACTGGCTTTCGAAGACATGGTCTTCGACCGAGGTGACCTCATCACCGCTACGATGACGCGCCAAGTTCCTCGCAACGTTACGGGCAGTCATAATCGCGTAAGCACGAAAGGCCGTCTCTGGGCCGCGCCCCTCCCTGAGCTGTTGCAACACTCGCAGAAAAGTTTCTTGAACGACATCGTCCGGATCGAAACCTGTGAAACAACGCGCCGCGACAAGTAACGCGGAACTATGACGCCGCCACAGCTCTCCGTATGCATCCATATCTCCGCTACGAGTCAGTTCGACCAGTGCCATGTCAGACAAAGCAGCAATATCGATGCGCCTCAAGGCTCCACCATCTTCTCACGTATCACTTCAGGTCCTATCCTATTTGCGCGAAACACAGGCTGGATACTGTTCTCCAGAATGCTTCGGAACCTCCGTCAGAAATGAGGCACTCACCGTGTCTATATCATTGAGTAGCTGAACCCCCCATAACCAGCTGCTCAAGAGAGCAACACAATCGTGAAGCCACACTCTTGTCGTTCAGATTCCCTGTTGCTCTTCACTTTGCCCGCCAGACCTTCCCCCGCTTTGCGCCGGTCTGGCGGGCAAAGCTGTTTGGTCCTCCACGGGCCACCACAATTCACAATGCTCGCGGCCGAAAACGGGGGTGGCATCTGCTTCACATCTGAAACAAACACCACCCCCGCGAACAATCGCCCTCAGGCAGTACTAGTACACAGCGTTTTGGGAGCGACGCCGCTGCACCCACAACGACAACGCCACCAGCACACCAGCTCCGCCAGCGCCAAGGAAAATCACAAACGTTCCCATCCCACCCGTGAGCGGAAGTTGCGGCACATCCGACTGTACATTCTCGATGGGAACCTCGAACGCGCTGTCACCACGAACAGTGATCTGGCGCGGAGTGTCATCAAGCACGTATCCGGCCGGAGCTCGCGTCTCCGTCAAGATATAGTCCCCAGCGGTCAGCTCGGTTACCTTGAACCTTCCTGGCGCCGGGTCAACATCGGGCCCTCCGCAGTCGGCAACCTCGTTCTCGATGCAGTCCTCGATTGCGATCGCTGTACCCATCGGGTCCCCGTTCTCATCAACACGCACCAGGGACCACTCAGAACCGGAGAGATGCTCGCTCACCGACCCGGCGTTCACTTTCTCCCAGGAAAGTGTCGACATTTCTACCAGGATCCCCGCGGGGTCGCAGGACTCATCAACCTCTGCGTCTGCCGGGATCGCACATGCGTTATTGACCAACGACCCTCCGGCAGCTTCATCACCCAGCACGATCGAATACTCAATCGTGATGGCGTTGTCCGGCCCAGGGAGAAGCTCCGGAATCACCGCTCCAGCTTCAAGACCAGCGGGGATCGGGTCCAGCCCTGCAAGATCGACACGATCATCTGTGATCTTCACATTAGTCAACGTCTGGTCACCTGTGTTAGTCACCACGAGCCGGTAGGGTACCGTGTCTCCGGCGTAACGCGTCGGATAGTCATCGACGTTCTGAGCGTCGTGCCAGTTCCCGTCTGCATCCTGCACGTACTTCTTCAAGGCAATGGAATTCACTGCCGCGATCTCAAACATGCTTGAGGTTCGCATCTTGAGCTTGGTTCGTTCTGCACGAGCCTCTGCAACATTCACATAGACATCTTCCGCCTTTGCTCCCGTTGTAGTCACAGGAATGGTGAACTCCTGCTGCGCAGACGGTTCCAGTGCGGGCCCGATAACCCGCACCGCTGTGGCGTCTGCGGTAAACGTCGTGCTCCAACCGACAGTGTTCCCATCCGGGTTACTCACCGAACCATTGGAGGGATCTGCAGGGTCCGCCGCAATGGTGGTCGGGTCGGCAGTGGTGTAGTACACCGTCGCCCCCGCCACCGCCTGCACGGGGCCGCTGAGTTTGTAGCTCCCCGAGAAGCTTGTCCCTCGACCGTCGCCGTTGTAAGGAAGAACATCGACCGTGTCGGTGAATGCTTGCGATTTTACATCAGCTGAGGTGATCCGAACTGTCCACGAATCTTCTGCCGAGCCATCTTGATGCGGAACCTTAGCCGCTGCTGCAGTCTTCGTGAGTAACGTTAACCCACTCGTGCGAATCGTCGTCGTCGCATTCGCAGACACTTGGTAGCTTCCGATGCTCGAAGTTGCGGTATTCACGAATTTCGTTCCCGCTTCCGCATTTCCAGGAAGTGTTGCCTGAAAAGTGATGACATAGTCCGTATTCGTGTTGACTGTCGGGAATTCCCAGGTCAACGTTTGGCCGTTCACAGAGGACGGCTCCACTGAAGCACTGCCAGGCACAAAACTCATTCCAGCAGGGAGCGTATCGACGACCCTGTAGTTTGGCACCACAATATCGGTCACACCCTCAGCACGGTACCGTAGCGTGTACGTGACGGTGGCACCAGGAATGGTCTCCACCTCGTCCACCTGCTTCGTAATCTTCGGCTGCGCAACAATCACTCGCATGACGTCCCGAAATGCTCCGGTGAATGGGTAGCGCGAGCCCGGGGTAGCTGTACCCCACGGCTTTATATCTGCTGGTTCCATTGATCGATCATTATCATGCTGCCACGAATTCGATCCGTATTTAACTGCGCCCCACGCCCAGATATCCTGCCCATCCTGGACCCCAGGTTTGATTTTCGAATCAACAAACAACATCACAATCTTGCGATTGGTCATATCGAAGCCGCTCTGGTTTCCAATTTCCGCGCGAACAGCTTTCACGAGGCTTAGATCCGCCGGAGGTGTGGAGACCCAGTCTGAACTCCCCCAGCCGGTGTCACAATTGAAATTGTTTGGGTCATAGGAAGGGCTGCTCGGAGTCACGTTGGGGTCAGTACCGATGTAGTACCACTCGGTGACGTTCGGGTCTGGCAAGATCGCCCCTGAACTGGTATTTATGCCCACAGCGGCCTTTTCGAACTCGACATACTTCGTGTCAAGAATGGTGCACACTTGGTTTTTTGTGGCGTTGATTGTCGGCACGATTCCAACACCCTGTCGAACTGGCCCGCCCGCGAGCTGACGGAAGGTGTCAGTCCAAAAGCTTCCAATTGGACGCGGCCTCATAGTCTGGGGCTGCCATCCCCCTGTGTGGCTGCCACGGGTATAACGCAAGGGATGGGAGTTGTTGCTTGGATCGTCGACAGACGTAGCGCCAGTGCCTGGAGCAGTGTATGTGGGTGTGCTTGCCTGCACCGTGAGGTTACCCGGCTCCGTGTACGCGAAGTACATTCGGATTTTCCCTGACGCAATGACATTCCATTCCGACGGAAGATCGACCCCTGATCCGTCCTGAGTGGGATAGGAAGATTGCGCATAGTCGAGCCCGCTCAGTGTGAGCGTAAAGCTGTTCTTAGCGTCACGAGTAATAGTACAAGTGGGAAATTGGGTCCGCTGGTCTGCTCCTGCAGCACCATCAGACCTCGGATATCCAGAGAAAGCAAGATCCAGTGGCTGGCAAGCACCACTCTCGAACAGTTGGACATCCTGATCAAGCTCATCGGTGACCTTGATGGTGTAAGAAACTGATGCAGGGCCCGCGGGACCATTTGGCCCATGACGAAGCGACCACGGCAACTCGAACTCTTCGTATAGTCCATTAGTACTCGTGCGACTCGTGACAGACCCATCGAATTTTAGATCCATCGCGAACACATTCGTAACCACCAACGGAGGCAATTCTGCAGAGACATTTCCAACGCTGCCAGCAACAGTAACTTGTTCGCCATCGACTGCATTCACCGAGAGACCAGTAATCACAAGTTCGGCCGAACCCTGATCTCGCGTCCCGAGGTTGCACGTCATCGTCTTTCCGTCTTCCGAAATTGACGAGTCCGGCGTGACGCCACCGACCTTGCACACGCTCGGGAGGTTCGTGAAGACCGCCCCCTGTGCCTCGAACGTGAGGGTGACGTTATCTACCGGATCATTGGTGGGTGCGGCACTGTCATCATTGATGTTGTAGCGCCACGTCGTACTGACCACATCACCCGTCTTGACCTCGTTAGGCGTGCCCTCACCCCAACTGCCTTCGATTTCATACACAGTGGCAGCCTGAGCAGGTGCGGGAACTTGAGCCACAGCAAGACCCCCTATAACCACTGCCGTGAGGAAAGCCGCACTCAACTGCTTAAGCCGCCCCCGCAAACCCACAGATTGTGGTCTTCCCGAATGTCGTCGGGGTATTCCCCTAACGTTTGGTGTGAACATAGTTCCGTTCCTCGTAGATCTTCGAAGTGTTGTGAACCGCTTCTCGAGTGCACCCAAAAGATTCGAGCGGCGAGCAGGGCATTGAGCAGTCTCGTTTTATGTCTATCTGGCCTGGATATGGGCCGAGTCTGGGGGGGTCGCCTCGTGTGACACGCCCCCCCACACTCCCATTGGTTAAGCGTCTGCGTGCTGCCGACGACGGTTCATCAACACGAGCCCAGCAGCAACAGCCACCGCTGCCACACCAGCTGCGATGAGCACGATCTGGCCTGCCGCACCAGTCAACGGCAGCTCAGGTACACCCTGTTGCGTGTTCACGATCTCAACATTGTCTGAGACGGTCGTCTCACCGATCTTCACCGTCACCGCAGTGAACGGATCAGCAGGAAGCACGTAGCCTGCGGGAGCGGCGACCTCTTTAAGAACGTAGCATCGCTGCTGTGCATCGATCACAGGATTCACGCTGTCACTCACAAACAGGCCAGCAATCGAGATGACACCAGTTCCCTCAGAGGTGAACTCCGTCGCCCCATTGACTGTTACAGGGTCACCCGTGGCTTCTGCTGCCGAGCAATCAGCCGCATACGGGTCAACAGCGTTGTACACCTCGAACACTGCACCATTCAGGCGACCTTCGTCACCAGCTGTGCCAGCGGCACGCTTCTGCACCTCAAGGCTGCCCCAGTGTGTTTCGACCTCGTTCGACGGAACCGGAGGGTTCGTATTCGGGTCAAAGCCCGGGTTGTTCGGCCACAGTTCAGCCTCGTTGGTGATCGTACCGTTCCCAAGCGTCGTCACCGTACCCGCGAACACGACCTGGATTTTCTTCCCAGCCTGAGCGTTCGGGCCCTGGTTCAGCCAAGCGAGCCCGGCAGCGGTGAAGTTCATCGTGATCTGCTGACCATCAACAGTGAGCGTGTAGTAGCTCGCATCAAGCGGGCTACCATCCACCGTGACAGTCATGTCCGCCGGCGCTACCGGCGTAAGACGGCTATCCAGGGTGTCGCGAATCGCGAACCCGGTCCAATCCTCACCAGTGGTCGGGATCGGAACCGTCACAGGGAACTTCACAACCGACCCGAGACCGGTGTCCTGCTGCTCCTCGATCGTCTTCTCGATCGTTCCTTCACCGTTCTTCGGGTAGGCGTGCACATCGTACACCCAGCCGTTCTCGTGCGGCATCGGAACGGTCACGATGAACGGAGACGCGGAATCGATGATCTGCGCGGGAGCGGACGTCTCGCACACCTGGTATGCGCCGATCGGAAGGGCAACGTTCGCTGCACCATTCGCATCAGTAGCAGGCATCGCCTGCCCCGCACCAAACGTGTATCCGGCAGGTGCCGTGCACCCATCACCAGGCGTAAGATCACCCAGCGCGTCCCAATTCGCCGGCACAGACAGGTCAACCGGCTGCCCATCCTTCAGCAGCGGGTACACCGTGAATACCACACCCTCAACGGGATCCGTGAAATCACCCGCAGCAGGAGCCTCACTAATATCACCGTCAGAGCCGTTGACCTGGTGCAGATACTTATGCACCGTCAACGAGCCTTCCCGATCAAAGTCGATGTCACCGTAGCCCTGCGGCACAGCAACCGCGGCAGAACTCGCGCCCACCATGGCAATCATGCCGACAGCCACCGCACCGACCATCGCGCATACGCGTCGCATCGTTTTTCGTTCAGACACCCGAACATCTCCTTTTCGTAAGCGCAGGGAACCGAGGACCCCTACATCATGACCCGCCGCCAAGCAAAAACTGCGGCGATTAATTACATAGACACTATGCGAGATGCACATATGACGCTGTTACATTTTCGTTACAACAGTTGGGGGCGTCGGCTTTGCTGTGGCGTCGGTACTTAATGGGAACTAGTGGCCTTCCTGAATATCTTCCGAGTCTGCGCATGGGAGTGACACCTGGTGCTTTCTAACGCGCGCATCGACGAACCCTTGGCGTCGGGCATACACCCCAATGAGAAGCGCCCCCGCGCTTCCGATCACTGCCCACCAGGGAAAGCCCGGAATCGTCGGCGCTGCGCCGGCGTTCGCGAGATCTTGTGGAGGGGTCGGGGTGATACGCTCGCCAGTCACCACAATTCGCTGCGAATTGATACCGAGGGGCGTGCAGGTGATCAGGGTGACAAGGTCACGCCCGGGCATCACCCGCAACGAACTCGTCTCGTCTGGATCGATAACTTGAATATCAAACACTCGATAGGTGAGCACTTCCCCCAAGACCTCAACGGTAAAGGTGTCGCCCGAGCGAACCTTGTCAAGGTTTGTGAACATCGTCGCGTTCGCTAAGCCTCGGTGAGCAGTCACCACTGAACGCGTGCTCTCACCCCCCACTGGGAGGTGGCTGCCTTCGAGATGACCGGCACCCTTCAGGAGAGTCGCATCAGACGTACCGTGATAGATAGGCAAATCAACGTTAATGCCTGGTATCTTGATTCGTCCCATCAACCCTTGGCCGTTGGCGTTAAGGATTTCGTCGTAACGTAGATCAACATTAGAGAGATTGCCTGTCCCGACAGGAATGTTGCCTCCTGCTTCGAGGCTCACGCCGGCAGTAAGCGCGTCATTGTAGGCGTGTGCGGCAGCGAGTTGATCTTCCTTACCAGGGGTAAGTGAATCGATGTTCTCTTCTGCGTTCCGAATCACTTGAGATTGATTGTACGAGGACAACCATGCGGCAGCCATGGGATACAGCGCCGCAGCAAGACCAACAGTAGCGAGTACAACGATAGACCAAGTGAGCACACTCGGACGCCACCGACGCATGGCTCCACGAGTTGCTGCTTTCTTGCTGTGCACCACCGCGCTCCTTCAACTTCTATACCCCAACGGGAGTCGTCAATCGAGACACTCCAAGCAAATGAAATCTGACAGCGAAACGAAAACTGATCACATTACTGAAGAGCTGGACGAGACCCGGATGCTTGTCGCGGCATACTCGCCTCCCTCCGAGCCTGTCGAAATGTGGCAGCAGCTTGATTATGACAGGCCCGGGAAGTTTTACGCATGGCCCTACACATATCTCCGTGACCAGCGTCTAAGCACCCGTTGGCGCCAACACCCAACGTGCAGTCAGGTCGACTGAAGTAATAGGTGACATTATCATGGTGCCTACGGCTCAACTTAACGTCTGGCCCGCCGATCGCCTGTCCTGTGAGATCAAGGGGGTCTGACGCGCGTTTAGGTGACATTCTGACCCGACCGAGCTCATGATCGAGATTCAACAGGCCTCCACAGGAACATGCATTGAATGTTCGAAACCGTTGGACGCAGCAAAGTTCTCTCAGCGGACTTTCGTGGCTCCGGTCCCATGTCCACCAGAAGAGCTCAAGCAGGAAGACCTCACTAATGCGAGCGAAAAAGCCGAACTCTCTTCACAGACAATGGACGCCAAGGGGCCTGTCGTCAGGTTCAACCCTGCGGCACCTGGCAAGGAGGAGCTTCACAACTGCGGACAAAATTGTTCGGCATAGTTACTGCGCCTACCTCGACAGGTGGCTAAGAAACGGTTACCCAACGCAAAAGTCAAGTTCGTTTTCTACTATTCACGGCGGCCATGATCACAATCGCGTATTCAGCGGTGACGGCACCGCGCTCGTTGCCGAGGAGGAGCCGATGTTCGTCCGCAGGATCTACCACCCCATTCGCCTTGGCATTCGCCACGCCACTCGCCTCG
>Ga0172382_10013703_pt1 | contig 10414 bp, 7 predicted proteins | sample Leawel138RmetaG_FD_122245 | JGI IMG/M metagenome (GOLD analysis project Ga0172382, IMG submission 122245) | Leachate microbial communities from a municipal landfill in Southern Ontario, Canada - Leachate well 138R metaG | ecosystem: Engineered > Solid waste > Landfill > Unclassified | place...
CAAAGGAGTGGGTATGCGCTGGAGTGAGGAAGGGTTCAACCATCTACTTCACCTACGTTTGGATTGGGTAAACGGAAGATTTGATGACCAACTCTTCTCCCCCCAATAACTAAATACGCCCGATGAGAAAGCCTGTCATACCATATACTCGTCGGCCCAAATTCATATGGTTCCTCTCCTCCTTAGATTGGTTTTTCTTTTCAAGGATCACTACGCTTGGCTAGAAGTTGATCAACCCCTTTTGGTTATGAGCAAATGGGTGGACTTGCCTTTTGCAGGGGCAGCAGGATACCAGATCCGCTTATGATACCAGTCTAGTAGATAGCCTAGTCGCACAAGATGCGCCAGCATCAGTTGGGCCGCTCCTCTATCGCACCTTCCTTGGTCCTTTGATCTACTTCTAATATATAATAAATGAGCAAAAAATGGTACTACATAAATCTTGACGTTATTTCAAATTGGCTTGTCCTTTTGAATAGGGCCAGCTATGTCTGATTGGAGACGTTAAAGCCCTTACCTTCTGCGCAAGCTTGACGTCCAAGGACATTAATGATAAAAATGTCTTAGTATCTTATGTTTTAATAATCCTCATTATTGCCATCCACCGAAAGGAGTTTACTATGATCATTGCCGACGGGTTAACCAAAAAATACGGTAGTCTAACTGCATGTGACCAAGTTTCTTTACATGTGCACGCCGGTGAACTATTTGGCTTTCTTGGGCCGAACGGAGCCGGTAAAACAACGACGATCAAGATGCTCACCGGACTACTTACACCGACATCGGGCTCCGCAATCATCGCGGGTATTAACGTACAAGAGCAGCCTGTTATGGCCAAGGGACAGATGGCCTTTGTTCCAGATTCGCCCAATATCTATGATAAGCTGACCGCTAGGGAATTCTTACAGTTTGCCGCACAACTACGAAAGATTGAGCAGGCAGAAGCAACGCGGCGTATCGAGGAATATCTTGACTTGTTTGAACTAAGTGATCGAGCCGATGAATTATGCGGTGGATTTTCCCACGGAATGAAGCAAAAGGTCTGTCTTTCCGCAGCCCTTTTAGGGCAGCCTAAGGTGTTGTTCCTCGATGAACCCACCGTTGGTTTAGATCCCAAAAGCGCACGGTTAATCAAGGATATCCTCAGGGATTTCACCAACACTGGCGGAACTGTCTTCATGTCTACTCACATTTTAGAAATCGCTGAACAAATGTGTGACCGGGTGGGCATTATCCAAGCTGGTAAGCTGATCGCCCTCGGCAGCATTGACGAGCTTCGTGAGGGAGCACAGCATGTGGAAACGGGCAAACCCATCAGTCTAGAAGACCTTTTCCTAGAGCTTACATCCAATAACAACGAGGAATAGGGGGTGGAATGATGAGCTCACTAGCACTTTTGATTCGCTACCAATGGCTGCAAACCAAAAACTCCTTAAGGGAACCTAAGGCCAAAATGAAGGTCCTTCTTGTGGTCGCCGTATGGATAGCCTTAGCCTTCACTATTGGCAGAGGAATTTATGGAGTATTCACCTACTTAGATGAGGCAGCCGTAGAGCTTCCGGGTCTTGTACGTACCATCGAGGCATCGGTATTAAGTCTTTTGTGCCTTGGGGTTTTCTTTCTCATCCTCACCACGGGACTCAAAATACTATATGAACGCATTTTCGAAAGCGGCGACTTGCCCTTTCTGCTTTCTAACCCCATCTCTACCAGGACTGTCTTTGCCGCCAAGTTCATGGGATCCTTTGTGTACAATTTCCTTACAGCTGCAATGTTTATTCTACCGGCCTGGATCGCTTACGGGGTGAAAAACTCGGCTTCCGCCGCCTTCTATATCGCAGCAATACTTGCGGTGGTCTTGGGAGCACTTTTGATCCATAGTGTGCTTGCCTTGTTAATTCTTTTGATCATGCGGTTTGTGCCCTCTGCACGCTTAAAGCAACTCTTCATCGGACTTTCCTCTGTGGCCGCTTTACTCATTGTGATTGGCTCTCAAATGATGAACACCCGCATGATGCAGGAGCAGCTCCAAGATCCAATGGTCTTCCTGGAACAGGTGGGTCAGTGGGGCATTGGGAATAACCCTTACCTGCCCCATCTGTGGATGAGTCGCTTTGCTCTAAGCTTCCTCCCAAGCTTTGATTACTCACCCTGGGCCAATGGGTTGCCCCTCGTTCTGACCACCCTAATCCTGGGTTATCTAGCAATTAACCTGTCGGGCTCTTTCTTTCTCGCTGGTTGGGGTACCAAGGACGATAGCCCTAGGAAAACCGTAAAGAAGGCGCACAAAAGCACCTTCTCCTTCTGGCCCAAGCAAAGCAGCACCGCGGTGATCCACAAAGAGCTACTACTGGCCAAAAGGGAACCTTTGCTCTGGTATAACCTGGCGGTAACAAGTATTGTGCTTGGATTCTTCGTCTACAATTTGCTTTCAAGCACTCCCTCCGAGGAACCGGGCATGACAGAGATCTGGGTCATGCGGGTGCTTTTGTTGATCATGCCTGCCTTTATGGGCAGCGTCCTAATCTCACAGCTAGGGGGGCTTTCTGTCAGTAGAGAGGGCAAGAATTGGTGGTTTTTGTGCAGTAACCCCATTGAGCCAAAGTCAATGTATTGGGGAAAGATGGCCTATGCCACAATGATACCCGCCCTTTACTGTGTTTTGTTTCAGGTGATCATCTTCTTTCTTTTCCCCGAAATGCCCCTTCTTCCTTTGTATGTCTCTATTCCCGCGGTGATCTTGATTAACCTCACCGTTGCCGCGGTGGAGCTCATGCTGGACATCCTCTTCCCGGACTTCTCTATTAAGATTGAGTTTGGAGGAACCGCAGGAAAGACATCGGGAACTATGAAAATGCTATCGAGTATGTTCCTTGGTTTCGCTGCCATGTTAGTCTTCGGCGGGACTATTAGTTTTCCGGCTTGGGGCGGTTCCGTGTTTACCGGGCTTTCCACTACCACAGTCAACTGGATCACCTTGGTGGCTTTCCTGATTGAGACATTGATGATCACTGCTATCGCCGCAAAGGTATCGATACGGAAACTTGATTGGTTAATGAGGAATCTTTAGTAAAATTGCCGGGTGCAACACCCGGCAATTCCATTATTTAAGCAACTCCATGACCACCTGGGGCATTTCCTGTGGTAGACATTTGCGCTTGTGTCTTCGGGGCATTCTCTGTAATGATTGAAGCCCTTGGGGAACAGTTAAGCCCGTCCTCTCCTCCAAAAGCTTAATCAATTCAAACTCATCCATCCCGACTAGTGCCTCGGAACCGAACAGCGCTTGGGTTACACTTTCCACAAACTTGAGGGGACTTGCGGTGCTGGCGATCACCGTGTGAGTGGAATCCTGGGTTTGTTCTACGTACTGCTCATAGACATCCAACGCCACCGCGGTATGGGGATCAACAACATAACCATAATTGGCATATACTGACTTGATGGTGGTAAGGGTCCTTTGGTCGGTACATGCACCAGCCCAGAAGATGCTTTGGATACTCTTCAGAACCCGAGCTGGCACCTGGTATGCGCCCTTCGTGGCTAGTTCCATCATCCATGTTTTAATCAGCTTTGCATCACGGTCAGTTAGCTCATAGAGCAAACGCTCAAGGTTACTAGATACAAGAATATCCATCGAAGGAGATAGGGTCTGGAAAAACGGTCGCCTTCGATCATAGACCCCAGTGTTGATGAACTGGGCAATGACATCATTCTTGTTTGAAGCCGTAATCAACCGGTCAATCGGTAGACCCATACCCCGGGCATAGTAAGCCGCCAGGATATTACCGAAATTCCCCGTGGGTACCACCACGTTAATCCGGTCCCCTAAGGCAATCCTACCGGCCTGCACCAGATCCAAGTAGGCTGAGAAGTAGTAGACAATCTGGGGTACAAGTCGACCCCAATTAATCGAGTTTGCCGAGGAAAAATGCTTGTTACAGTCAGCTAGCTGACTAATCATGTGGGGATCTGTAAAGATTTCCTTTACGCCCCGCTGGGCCGCATCGAAGTTGCCTTCCACCGCCACCACAAAGGTATTGCTACCCGTTTGGGTCACCATTTGGCATTTCTGGATAGTGCTAACGCCCTCCGCCGGGTAAAAGACAATAATCCGGGTACTACCTACATCCTCAAAGCCAGCCAAAGCCGCCTTGCCTGTGTCACCGGAGGTGGCCACAAGAATGACCACTTCTCCCGTTACCCCCAGTTTCGTCATCGCGGTGATCATAAACTGAGGCAGGATCTGCAAGGCCAGATCCTTAAACGCAAAGGTGGGTCCATGCCACAGCTCGAGGATGGACCTTTGTTCATCTAGTTTATGCAAGGGCGTGATCGCCCCATGGGAGAACTTCTGGGAGTTATAGGCCCTGGTGATACAGCCTTGTAGTTCATCGGCTGTAAAATCGGTAAGGAACCGCCCTAAGATCTCATAGGCCCTCTCTGCATACTCGTATTTACCACAAGCCGCCAGTTCCTGCAATGTCAGCTTAGGAGTCTCCTCGGGAATAAACAGGCCACCATCGGCGGCAATCCCCTGGAAGATCACTTCACTGCTGGTGGCCATGGGTCGGCTACCCCGTGTGCTATTGTACCTCATCAGCAAACCTCACCCTCAATCCAAATGGTTAACAGATTCTAGATGGTGGAACTAGATTCCTGTTTCCTTCGCAGGATTAACTTTCGTAATTCCGCACCAAGCAAGGGAATTAGGGCGAGCACAAACATCTCGAGCACCCTGCCCGCACCAACGGGTACAAGCTTGAACAAGGTGCGCAGAGCGGGCACGTAAAACACCAGTCCTAAAAGCCCCAAACAAACAATGGTCGACCAAAACAGCGTCGGATTAGACAAGGGCGACATCGCAAACACCGAGGTTCTCTCCGACCGAACCCCATGGGCACGGAGGAGTTCACCCATGATCAATGTGCCAAAGGCCATGGTGCGACCTAGTTCCACACCACCATGCTGCTGACCAATGAAATACGCGATAAGGGTGACCACACAGATGGCTAACGCTTGGCTAACAATTCCTATGGCCATGGTCCGATCGATAATTGGCTCATCGGTAGGTCGGGGTGGGATATCCATCACATTTCGCTCGCCCTTTTCCAGCCCTAAGGATAGCGCTGGGAAGGAATCGGTCACCAAATTCACCCAGAGCAACTGCAAGGGCAATAGGGGAACCGGCCATCCTAATAGGATCGAGAAAAAGACAATCAATACTTCTCCCACGTTACAGGACAGCAGGAAGTAAACGAATTTACGGATATTCCCGTAGATCACCCTTCCTTCCTCAACCGCGGCCACAATACTGGCGAAGTTGTCATCCCGAAGAACCATATCCGCGGTACCCTTAGCTACGTCGGTACCGGTTCGACCCATGGCCACACCAATATGGGATCTTTTCAGTGCTAAGGCATCATTGACACCGTCCCCGGTCATAGCCACAATATGGCCATGGGCTGCAAGGGCCTCAACAATACGTACCTTATGCTCCGGGGATACCCGCGCATAGACGCTGACTTTCTTGACGGCTTCCTTCAATTCCTCATCAGTCATGGTCTCAAGTTCATCGCCGCTGATCACTTGAGCATCTTCACTTACCATTCCTAACCTACGGCCAATGGCCTGGGCTGTAACGCGGTGATCTCCGGTGATCATCACCGGTCGAATTCCCGCCCGTTTACATAGGGCAATGGCATCCATCGCCTCTTGCCTAGGTGGATCAATCATCCCCACTAGGCCTAAGAAAATTAGTTCTTCCTCCAGGGAACTACTTTCTAATTCGACGGGGACCTGGTCAATCCGTTTATATGCAATAGCTAGGACCCTAAGGGCGTCGTTGGCCATGTGGGTGTTCGCTTCTTCGATCTTCGCCAACTGATCGCTGGTCATGGGAACAATCTCATCGGACACCCGCAGACCACTACAGCGCGGGAGCAGTTGATCAACGGCACCCTTCACATAGACCACATAACGTCCGTTATCTGCATGAACTGTGCTCATGAGTTTGCGCTCGGAGTCAAAGGGCAGTTCTGCGACCCGAGGATCTCGGTTATTGAGCTCCTCGCCCTCCAGTCCGGCCCTTTGGGCTAAGAAGAGCAATGCTGCCTCAGTGGGATCTCCTAGGATCATGTCTTGTCCTTGGCATACCTTCGCATCATTACATAAAGCTCCTGCCTTAAGCAACAGCAGTAAGTCATCATCGGCTAACTGGATCGTTCCATTTTGACCGACTTCGAATAACGTTCCATCTACATAGACAGCTGTTGCCGTCATCCTGTTTTGGGTTAAGGTCCCTGTTTTATCCGAGCAAATCACCGTGGTGGTACCTAGGGTCTCTACAGCAAGCAACCTTCTCACGATTACGTTACGCTCCGCCATGCGTTTGATACCCAAGGCTAAGACTATGGTTACCACCGCAGGAAGGCCCTCAGGAATCGCCGCCACCGCCAAACTGATTGCGGTCATAAAGGCGTAGATCAAATCATCACCCCGGAGGATACTCGCCAGAAACACAAAGGCACAGACCACCAGCACAATGATCCCGATCCATTTGCCTAGTTGAGCCAGCTTGACCTGCAGTGGGGTCTGTTCCTCCTTGGCCACCTGGAGTTGACCTGCAATCTGACCGAATTCCGTTTTCATCCCCGTGGCCACAACCAAACCCCGGCCCCGGCCGTTGGTGATGACCGTACCACTATAGGCGAGGTTGCTCCGTTCAGCAAGTGGGGTTCCTGCCTCTAGCTTTTCTGTATCCTTCAGCACTGGCACCGACTCACCCGTCAAGGAAGCCTCGTCCACTTGCAGATTATTTGCCTCCACCAACCGCACATCAGCCGGTATATAATCCCCGGCTGACAGTAACACCACATCCCCCGGTACAACCTCACTAGCTAGCACCCGTTCAATCTGACCGCATCGCAGAACACTGGCCTGGGGTGCGGTCATTTCTTGCAACGCTTCAAGGGCATGGTCGGCTTTCAATTCCTGGGCTAGACCTAACACCGCATTAATGAAAATGATCGCGAAAATGACAATCGCATCCACTGGCTCACCCACAAGAAACGACACCACGCTGGCACCAAGCAAAATTAGAATGAGAAAATCCGCGAATTGCTCTATAAAGCGGCTCAGAAGCGTTCGCTTCTTCTGCTTGGTAATCTCATTGGGCCCGTACTGCTGTATACGCTCCCTTACTTCCTCTTTGCTAAGACCTTCATTTGGATTGACCCTTAGTCTAGATGCTGCTTCATCAATACTGGTTTCGTGCCAACTCAAGTTCTGTCCCCCCATTTACACAAAAAGACCTTTGCCTTGGTTATACACCAAAACAAAGGTCTCGCTACCAAAACTGCTGGTCGATAGAACCGAGTAAGTAAAACTTACCGGGATGACGATTCTATCAAGGCGGCTTACCGCCGGCTACTCCCCTTTATCGCATATATTCTACCTGCTTCCCTCGGCAAAGTCAATCCTTCTCTGGTTGTGAATCAGCTGCTTTTGCTTCCTTTTGCTCCACCAACGCCTCCATTTCCTCAATAGCCCCCCGTACAGCCTTGAGTCCTTCAAGCAAGGCTGCTTCATGGGCCCGTAGAGCCTGGAGCGTGGACTCATGGGAGTGATAGCTGGCCGCCGGGGCACCCGTACAGCCACAGGGATAATTATATCCCCGATAGGACCAGGGCTGTGCGTAACCCTGATATGGTACCTGTTGATAACGCCACATAGTTTTCCCCCCTGTATTCTTAGGCTATGTTTTAGCCTATGCATGGGAGCATCCACCTGTGCGGTTTTCCGATAATTCCCAAGAGGTAGTCTATAACAGCAAAACGAAATATATCCATAACAGGAGGGATCTATATGAAACGCATACTAATGGTTGTATTTTCCTTATTATTTCTTGCCGGTTGTCTTTCCACTGTGATGTCGCCCGCAAATGTGGCTGATACAATCAGCGTCCTTGGGGAGAGCTACCGTGTGGGGGATATCGAAAGCATAGTCCAGCTACATACCGATCCTTTCAATCGGTCCACAGCAATGGATGTTACACACGCTGACCTTCTTGAGGAACTATCAGCATTCTATACAGAATACGCCTATACGGTCTATACCGTTGATGATATCCAAGTGGAGGAGTTGGCGCCAAACATTGCCCTGTGTACCTTCAATATCCAATCAGTAGCAGAGGGAGCAACTTCTACCATAGCCGCCCATAAAAAAGTACAACTGACCCTGCAATACATGGGTAGATGGCAGATCATTGGAGAAAATATTATTTCTATCGATGAGATCATTGAGGAAGAGCATAAGCGCCCAGCCCTGCAATTGAACGTCCAACTAGTCGGTTCAGATTCTTTTAAGGGGAAAGTAACAGAAAGCATGGAACTCCTTTATGAACAAAGCTACGAGCATTTTGCCTTAGTCAACGGCACCCTAAGCAAGATCCAAGCAGGACAACGCTCGGGGGCAGAGGTGTGGACTAGGACCTTCGTAATCGGTCCAAGCTCACAGAACACCGATGTATATTGGTTGGCTTCGATTATCGTCCACGACACAGTCCATGTAGTCCAATACTTGGAGCAACGGACCTATTTCGGCAAAGAGGCCGAATTGGAGGCTTTGAGAGTCCAGTTAGCATGTCTTCAGGCGCTAAATGCACCTGAATATCATATTAGCCGCATCCAACAAATCCTAGACGACCCCGATAACAACAACTATTGGGACGTTGATTATAACGATCGCAATTGGTAGGATTTCCTTTGCGATAAACCGAAGACCTTCCTTCACACTTTTGCTGTATTTGCAATATCATATAGCGAAAAAACCTTTATATCAGGATCTTGGAAGGAAGGGAAACGAATGACATCCAGTGTCTATGACTCTTACCCAGTATTCGGGTATGCTACCTATCCAGAATCCTACTGGAATATCCCCCAAGGTTATTTGTACTCGTCCCAGGAAATACAACCACAGCAGGTCTGTCCCCCCGGTACATTTTCCTATACCGTGGTACCAGGGGACACCCTCTTTTTCATCGCCCAGCGCTTTGGCACCACCGTTAATGCTATCCTCGCAGTCAACCCCCAGATTACTAATCCTAACCTGATTTTCCCAGGGCAAGTGATCTGCATACCAAGTGCGGCTCCACCTCCTCCACCAGTCTGTCCATCAGGCACCTTTGCTTACACCGTGGTACCAGGGGACACCCTCTTTTTCATCGCCCAGCGCTTTGGCACCACCGTTAATGCTATCCTCGCAGTCAACCCCCAGATTACTAATCCCAACTTGATTTTCCCAGGGCAGGTAATCTGCATACCAAGCGCGGGTCCACCACCTCCACCCGTTTGTCCAGCAGGAACATTTGCTTATACCGTAGTACCAGGGGATACACTGTTCTTGATAGCACAGCGCTTTGGCACCACCGTTAATGCTATCCTCGCGGTCAATCCACAGATTACTAATCCCAACTTGATTTTCCCAGGGCAGGTAATCTGCATACCGAGCGCGGGTCCACCACCTCCACCCGTTTGTCCAGCAGGAACATTTGCTTATACCGTAGTACCAGGGGATACACTGTTCTTCATCGCCCAGCGCTTTGGCACCACCGTTAATGCTATCCTCGCGGTCAATCCACAGATTACTAATCCTAGCTTGATCTTCCCAGGGCAAGTAATCTGCATACCCTAGCACAAAGAATTACAGGCGTCAGGACAAATCCTGACGCCTGTCTTCTACCGACGATAATTTTCTTCGCATATCCTTGTCTAGACTCGTGACCACTACGGTTAGATCATCCAACACCCGATGTGTCATCGTATGAGTCAACGATTCACGGGTACTAGCTCCATCTCCAATTCCTGTAGGTTCAACAGCTGCTAAGCATACCACCTTTGTCGAGTCTGTACATTAGGTTCGACATACCCCCCCGATGATGTCCTTCCTACACGGGTAATGGGTGTACGGCTGTCCGGGGTACATAGACATTCTTACGCATTACTTTCCTTACCGCTTTCTCAGCTATTTCTTTTAGTGAACCTAGGCTGAGATTTATCTTGCGCATGAACTCAACAACATTGTCAGTTAATTTCTGTAGGCGTCAGGTATTGCGCCAACACAGTAGCTCCATCATCGCGCCAAGTCCTTCCCGACTCCAGCTTCGTTTACCCTTAACACGGCGAGCAAAACGAGACATTTGGCTTCCACCCGCACCGAGTTCTCGTAGGGCGTCTACAGATATCCACGGGCTTCTAGACGTTTTCTGTAGTCTACCGTAGCATCAGCTATTTGTAAACGTAAAAAAGACCCCACCTGGCCTTCTGGGTGGGGGTTGTGTTATGCTTGTTAGTTTTTCTTCTGTGTACGGCAATAGTCGGGGATTTCGGGAGACCAGGGCATGAACCGTTCGAGG
>Ga0172382_10013705_pt1 | contig 10414 bp, 4 predicted proteins | sample Leawel138RmetaG_FD_122245 | JGI IMG/M metagenome (GOLD analysis project Ga0172382, IMG submission 122245) | Leachate microbial communities from a municipal landfill in Southern Ontario, Canada - Leachate well 138R metaG | ecosystem: Engineered > Solid waste > Landfill > Unclassified | place...
AGAAGGCCGACGAGCTGCAGGCGCTGCTCGAGCGGTTTATGGACTTCTCGCTGCCGCGTTCCTTTAGCGCCGAATCGCTGGCGCAGGAATTGGCCAAGCGCACCCGCTTTCTGCGCGAGGTGGTCGCTCAGCAGCTCGTGCAGGAGACCGTCGCGCCCGGCATGTTGACCGGTTTTTACGAGGCTTTCCAGGCCTACCTGATCGGCAGCCTGACGCTGGAGGATTTTGCCGATCTCTTTGCCCAGACGATTACCTACGGCCTTTTTGCCGCCCGTATCCGCTCCGGCGATGATTTCAGCCGCCGAACCGCTTTCGACAACATCCCGCATACGATCGGCGTTCTGCGCGACCTCTTCCGCTTTATCTCGCTCGGCGATCTGCCCGAAGAACTCGCCTGGTGTGTTGACGATATCGCCGAGGTGCTGGCCATTGCCGATGCCCGCGGCATTCTCGACCGTTACTACCACGAGGGCAAAGGCAGCGATCCGATCGTTCACTTCTACGAAACCTTCCTGGCGCATTACGATCCCGCCGAACGTGAGCGGCGCGGCGTTTACTACACCCCCGATTCGGTGGTCGGCTACATCGTCCGTTCGCTGCACGGCATCCTCAAGAGCACCTTCGACAAACGCGACGGCCTCGCCTCCGACGGTGTGACGCTGCTCGATCCGGCCGCCGGCACGATGACCTTCGTCGCGCAGGCCGCACGCGAGGCGGTTGCCGAATTTGAAACAAAATACGGCAGCGGCGGCCGTTCTGACTTTATCCGCAACCACATCCTGCGCAACTTTTACGCTTTCGAGCTGATGATGGCACCCTATGCCGTCGGCCACCTCAAGATGAGCTTTCTGCTCGAAGAACTCGGCCACCGCCTGGCCGACAATGAGCGTGTCTGCCTCTACCTCACCAACACTCTCGACAACGAGGAACTGGAGCAGAGTCGCCTGCCGGGCTTCTCCTCCCTCGCCGAAGAATCGCGCCTGGCCGGTGAGGTCAAACGCCAGACGCCGCTACTCGTGATCCTCGGCAATCCGCCCTATTCGGGACACTCGAGCAACACGGGGGACTGGATTCGCGACCTGATCGAGAGCTACAAGCAGGTTGACGGCAAACCACTCGGCGAGCGCAACCCGAAGTGGCTGCAGGATGACTATGTCAAATTCATCCGCTTTGCCCAGTGGAAGATCGAACAGTCGGGCTGCGGCGTGGTCGGCATGATCACCAACCACGGCTATCTCGACAACCCCACTTTCCGCGGCATGCGGCGCAGCCTGATGCAGACCTTTGACGAAATCTACCTGCTCGACCTGCACGGCAACTCGCTCAAAAAGGAGATTTGTCCCGACGGCAGTCCCGATCAGAATGTCTTCGACATCCGCCAGGGCGTGGCAATCGCCTTCTTCATTAAACGCCCGGGCAAATCCAAGGCACCCGCCCGGATCTATCATGCCGACTGCTACGGCACCCGTGCGCACAAATATGACCGGCTCGACAGCCACTCTCTCGGCACCACCGAATGGACTCGCCTCAAACCCCAGGCCTCCGGCTATCTCTTTGTGCCTTACGACTATAAAAGCGCCGCGTTGTACGAAAAGTATCCTTCCATCACCAAGATTTTCCCCGTCAACAGTGTCGGTATCGTCACAGCGCGTGATGCCCTCACGATTCACATGACCGCTGCGGATGCTTGGCGCACCGTCTCATTTTTCTCCAAAATGGAGCCTAAAATGGCTCGCTTAAGCTATAAACTGGGCAAAGACAGCCGTGACTGGCAAGTCCAACTGGCGCAGCAAGATCTGCTCGACTCCGGCCCAGAGCGCGACAAAGTGGCTCCAATTCTCTATCGTCCTTTTGATATCCGCTACACTTACTACACTGGCAGAACACGCGGCTTTATCTGTATGCCTCGTGCCGAAGTCATGCAACACATGCTGGCGGGGGACAATCTGGCACTGACAACTGTGCGACAAGTAAAATCATCGACATCCTGGCAACATTGCCATGTAGCAAACGTGGCAATCGAATCATGTCTTGTCTCAAACAGAACAAGCGAAATTGGCTACACGTTCCCCCTCTACCTCTATCCCGACCAGAAGCCTGACTCATCGAAGAAATCGAAAGTGTCGTTAGGCAAATATGTACCCATGATGCTCTTCGAGCCGGAGGCGCCTTATGCGGGTCGCAAACCCAACCTGGATCCGGCACTCGTCGCCACATTGGAAAAGGCTTATGGCAGAAAGCCGACACCGGAAGACATCTTCCACTACATCTATGCCGTCCTCCATGCGCCGGCTTACCGGACGAAGTATGCCGAATTTCTGAAGAGTGACTTTCCCCGCATTCCTTTCACGAGCGATGCGACCCTCTTCCGCAAACTGGCTGCGCTGGGCGCGAAGCTGGTCGGGTTGCACCTGCTCAAATCGCCCGCGCTCGATCCGCCCGCCTGCCGTTTCGAAGGCGAGGGTGACAACCGCATTGACAAAGACCGTCAGACCGGCCTGCGCTACGATGCCGCCACCGGACGCGTCCACATCAACGCCACGCAATCTTTCGGGCCGGTGCCGGAAGCCGTCTGGGGCTACCAGGTCGGCGGTTATCAGGTCTGCGAAAAATGGCTCAAGGATCGTCAGGAGCGCAAGCTCGATCTCGACGACATCCGCAACTATTGCCGCATCGTAACCGCCCTGGCCGGAACGCTCAAACTGCAAACCCAAATCGACCAGCTCTATCCGTTGACGGAAGAAAACCCGCTTGAGCTTGCATAAACTGATCTCGTCCCCAGGTCGATCTGTTACCAGTCGCGTTCGTTGAGCAGAGGCGGGAGGCTCTGTTTTTTTCTGGCCTCTTCGCGTTCTTTTTCCTGACGCAGCACCCGCTCCATCATCGACTCCAGTTCTTCGGGCAGCTTCTCCTCTTTCTCATCCTCAGGGTTTGCTTCCTGTTCTTCGGATTGCTGCGTCTCTTCCGGTTGTTGCTCGGGCTGTCCGGCGTCCTGTTGATCCTCTTTTTCTCCCTCATCCGGGGGCGGCTGGTCGGATTGGTCGGGGCTCTCGGAGCTTTCCTGCTCGTCCTGTTTTTCCTGTTGATCTTCCGACTGACTCTGCTGCTGCGAGGGAGGTTTGGGCAGCAGTTCGCGGATGCGCAGCAGGTTCTGCAGGGCCTGCTGACGCAGCGACAGAGTTTCCGGCGGCAGCTCGGCGGAGGTTTCAGTCAGCCCTGCGAGTGCCTGTTGCTGCAGGGCGATCGTGGCGGCGGTGAGCTCTTCAATTTCGGCGCGAGCTTCCTCCGTCAATGGCGGCGTGGCCGCCGGATCGGCGCTGGCAGGGTCGGTAGCGGCTCCCGGCATGGCCGTATCGCCGCTCATAAGCTGGTCGGCCCAGCCAGGAAACTTCTGCTGGAAGAGACTTGTGAAAGCCTGGGCGGCGGCCTGATCCATGACCGGCGAACGGGTGGAGTCGGGCGACGAGCCGGTGCGCAGAGCGTTAGTCTGGGCGAGGATTGCCTCTTCCAGAATCGGTGGCGGCGGGGCGACGATGGCGAAGAACTGCAGGGCATCCTGTTCATTGCGGGCGATGGCATCGACACCGGCGGGATCAAGATCGCGCAGACTGGCGGCACTCTGCTGCATGCGGCTGCGGGCAGCCATCAACTCCTGCTGCATCTGTGCCAGTTGCTGCTGGTTGGTTGTGCCCTGGCTCAGCATCTGCATCAGAGCGGGAGCGAGAGGCAGCCAGAGGTCGGAGGCTTCATCCTGACGGCGGGCGGCGCTTTCGAGCTGCGCAATCTGGGAGGGGCTGTTGTTGGTGAGGGCAGCCCCGGCTTCGGCGTAGGCCTGACGCTGGGCACGCAGCAATTCGGTCAGGATTTCCTCGGGCGGCTTGTTGCTGTACTTCTCGAGAGCGGCTTCAATGCGAGCCTCTTCGCGTAAGGCGGGGATCGATTCGAGCGCGGCGGCCAGATTGCGGCGGCGCAGGTCGTCGGTGGGCTGGTCGCGCAGGGCCTGTTGCAGAGCGGCGGCGGCTTCGTCGAGCAGTGCGACCTTCTCAGCGGCACTGGGCGACTCGTCGCCATCTGCACCTTCGGAAGCGTCGGCAGCGTCGGCGGCGGTGGCGGCGGCAAAGAGGGCGGCTCCGAGTCCTTCGCGGGCACTGGTGGCATCCGGCAGTTGGCGCAGTACTTCGCGGAAAGTGGCGGCGGCATTGGTGGTGCCGCCGGCGCGGAGCTGGGCGATGGCGCCGTTGAGGCGGAAAGTGGCGGCGGTGCGAGCGTCGAGTCCTGTCGCGGCAGCGGCATCCAGATAAGCGTCGGCGGCCTCCTCGTAGCGACCGGCGCGGAAGGCCGCCTGGGCACTGCGAGCCAGATCACGGCCGCCGGCGACAGACAGCTCTTCGGCAGAGAGGCGGGGCGCGAGGGTAAGGCCGAGAAAGATGGCCAACAAGAGTGACAGACTCTTCGTGAGAGGTGCCGCTACGAAAGGCGGACGGCGCAGGCGCGGCCGACCGCGCGAGAGCCAGGCTGCGGCGGCCAGCAGCAGCAGTCCGGGAATGAGAAACCACTGATAGCGCTCGACTTGCCTCCGTTCGAGCCGTTCCTGCATATCCTGCGCTGTAACCCTGCGCAGGTGTTGGCGATAGAGCGAGCCGAGGGTGACGCGCCCCGTGCCGGTAGTCTGGAGCGGAATATAGGCGCCGCCCGAGGCGGTGGCGATATCGACAAGCGTCTGGTTGTCGAGTCTGGTGACAACTTCGGTACCCTTGTAAAGCAGTGTTTTGCCTCCGTCGGTCGGGATGGCGGAGCCCTGTTCAGCGCCGATGCCGACGGCAAAGACCGGGATCCCGCGCTGGCCGGCGGTTTTGGCGGCATTCAGGGCGCGGCCTTCGAGATCTTCGCCATCCGAAATCAGCATGATCGCGTTGTGGTCACCGGAGAAAGTTTCGAAAGTTTCGAGTGCCGTTTCGATGGCGGCACCGATATTCGTCTGGCCGCGCGGGGCAGAGTGTGGACCCAGCCCCTCGAGCGCATGGCGCAGGAAGGCCATGTCGGTTGTGAGGGGACAGAGCAGCGTGGCTCCCGAACGGAAGGCCAGCAGACCGGCACGGTCGCCCTTCAGATCGGCCAGCAGGTCGCGCAGGTCGGCGCGGGCACGTTCGAGACGGTTGGGGCGGACATCCTCGGCCAGCATCGAGAGCGAGACATCGACAGCAATCACGATATTGCGTCCGCGGCTGAAAACGATTTCGTCGCGCTCGCCCCAGCGCGGCCGTGCGAGGGCTGTCAGACAGAGCAGCGCTGCGCCAGCCACGAGTGCCAGTTGCAGCCGGAAACGCTGGCTGCCTGCACCGGTCTGCGGGGCAATGCTGATGGCATTCAGACGTTGGTGGCGGCGGCGTTGCAGCCAGTCCCAGTAGATGACCACGACCGGCACGAGCCACAGAAACAAGAGCATGAAGGGTTGGGCGAAAGACACGGGAAACTCCTCAGAAAAACGGGTTCAGAACGAAGGTCTGTCGCGCGTCGGGGCGGTCGCCAGCCAGTCGTCGATCAGATGTCGGGCGATGCTGATCGGTCCCGGCAGCGCTGGCAGATTATCGCGCCGGTACCAGCCTGCTTCGGACATTTCGACACCGTCGGGGCGGACTTCACCATCGGCATATTCGGCGGTGAAACCGACCATCAGATTGTTGGGGAAAGACCAGGGCTGGCTATGGTGGTAGCGGATGGAGCGGATCGTGATGCCGACCTCCTCCATGACCTCGCGCCGGACGGCCTCCTCGAGCGATTCGCCGACCTCGACAAAGCCGGCGATGATGCTGAAGAAACTGAATGTGCCGCCGGCGCGCCGCGCCAGCAGCAGCTCATCGCCACGCGTGATGCGGACGATCACGACCGGATTGATGCGCGGATAAACCCGATGGGCACAGGCCGGACAGACGAGCGCACGCTCGAGCGGGTCGCGTTTGAGCGGTGTGGTGCAGACCCCGCAATAGCGGTTGGTGCGGCGCCACTCCGCCAGCGGCACGGCGTTGACCGCCATGGCATATTCCGCCGGGGAGAGCCGGTCGAAGAGCGGCCGCAGACTGAGGGCTTCGAGACCCGGTGCCGGTGCGGCTGTCTGGTCGAAAACCAGTCCCACAGAGCCATGCTGCGCCGACTCGATATGTTCGACGGAGAGACGGTCGTCGCCGGGCAGGAGACAGGTGATGCCGTTGCCGGAGTCCGACGCGCACCAGAGATTTTGTTCGGGGGTCAGATAAAGAGTGCTCATTTTTCTAATTGTCCTGATCGACTTTAGTATCGTTCTGATAAACCTCGATGTCGAGTTCGGTATCGAGAGGCAGATAAAGCGGCAGACGGCGCCGGGCGAGGCGGTCGAGATTACGCGGGCGTCCGATCGAGTTTTCGAGCGCTTTGCGGATCGCCTCCACGGGATGCTTTTCGAACATCGGAGCCAAGTTGCGGATGTCGGCATCGAGCTTGGGGATGGTGATCTTGTAACTCATGGCCAGGCCGTCGAGGTACTTCTGAAAATCGAGATCACAGCGCAAATCCATGCGGCGCACCCGTGCCGTAGTGCGGGCGTCGAACCAGTTTTCTTCGAACTTGAAGCGCACCTGTCCCGTGGCGTGGCCTTCGATACGGCGGAAGGTGACAGGTCGGGCCAGCTCCCGCGGATCGAGTTTTGATTTGAGCGAGACAGTATCGAAACGCAGCGACAGAATGGTGTTGTAGTGTCCGAGGGCGTAGCGGCGCGTTTTTTCGCGGTGGGCAAAGGAGCCCTCGTACTGGAGCGCTTCGTTGACCATGCCCGAGGGCAGCCGCACAAAGAGGTGCGGGGCCGGGGTATCGGGACGGATGCGGACAACCAGCGGCAGCCAGGCTGGCTCGACTTCGTCGCTCAACTGTACCCGCACGGAACCCTCGAGAGTCAGCCAGCGCGGAATCGTGCGCGGCGGAATCAGCCAGGCCCGCCAGCCGAGGGCCTCTCTGACTGTACGGTTGAGACGCGGGGCACTGACCCGGATGACCAGACCCATCTCCGGTTCGGGGACGAGATTGCCGCCGACTGAAGCGATGCGGAAACTGCGTCCCTCACGCGGCGCGAACTTGAGCAGTGCGGAACGCAGAACCAAGCCGGCCGGTCCGCCCACCCAGAGTCCGATCAGCACCAGCGGGATGGCCCGGCGGCGCCACCTTGCGGTACGCCGGGGCTGTCCGGCTCCGCTGCTGCCGGTTGGACTGATGACTGTGGCATTGCCCTGCATCTCCTGAGCTAAACCCCCTTCCGGCAGCCTGGCAGCAGGAGCGACAGAGCGCTGCATGACCTCTCTTTTCTCATGCCACCAATCTAAACAGACCGCGGCAGAGAGTCAAGGTGTGCGGTGTTCTGTTATCAACGGATGATGATCACTGTTACGGCCGGAGGCGGCAGCGGTCTGGCGGCCATGGCGAGGATGACGAAGTCCGAGGCGGCGTACTTCTTTGAGACCAGGTCGAACTTGATTGACTTGAGTACCCGCCGCTGATTGAGTTTCATTGCTTCCTTTAATTGGAAGATTCTGACATTTGAGATTGTGGAGCCGACCGGGTTGTAGTTGCCGGCGTTGGAAAAGACACGACTGACAACGAAAGCGATTTCGAAGTTTTGGTGACTGGGGTACCAGTCGATGTCGGGAGAGGGGTCACGATCCGGGCGTTGGGGGTGTCCTTCCCAGATGACAACCGGTTCGTCGGGATCATCGGCATAGACGGCTGAAACCGAAGCCGGCGGATAGTTCGAGGCAATTCCACCAAAAAACAGCATATTCAGTTCGGCATAGCAATCCTGCTGTTCGGCTGGCAGGATAACTTCAGCATGTGCGTATTCGGGGTCCGTGTCGCCATGAACCTTGCGCACATAAATGACATTCGGCTTTAGCGGCAGCAAACCCTTCGGATTGGTTGGTGCGGCATATTCGGGATTGCTCCAGCCGCCTTCCGGCTCGGCGTCGAGGTCGGTTATCAGTTGATAAGTCCAGTCGCCGGAGGTGATGACCCCGTCATCCGGCAGACCAACATCGCTTTCACTAACCTGATGCTGCCAGGTAAAGATGTTGTTGCCGTAGTTCCAGTTACTGAATGAGTGTTCGCCGAAGACATTTTTTACCATGCGGGAGCCTATGGGCGTCGGATCAGTCCAGTTTTCAGGCGGGTTGTATGAATGCGCCTCGGCATGTTCGGCCGTACTGATGTAGCCGTCGTAATTGAGGCCGCTCGAGATGTCGAGCGGGATCGGGTCGGCTTTGCGGGTGTCCTGCGTATGTGACCTGATCTTGTAGAGGTGCGTGGCATGGGGATCGAAGCTGTCCTGCAGGATGCCGTTTTCGATGACGACGATCCGGTTTTCGTCGAGCACCTCGGCCTCACCATCCTGCATGCCGGCGATGGTGAAGGTGCCTTCGGTGGCCTGCTGATACATCGAGGTGGCGAAGAGGTAGCGTGTCGAGCCCTGTTTTTTGACCATCGTATGGATCGGTACAAGCGGATTCGAGGACTCGACCGCGACCGCATCGACCAGTGTCGGGCTGTTGATGACCGGAGCCAGCGAATGGATGCGCTGGTTGATCGCGGTCACTCCCGCCAGCATTTCCGGATCGCGCAGGAGAGCGGCCTCGACAAAACTCGGCTCGAACTGGTGAACAAAATAGACCAGACCGCGGCTGCCGTGGATGATTGACATCCAGACCTCGCTGCGTACCTGTGCGGGGGTGGCCTTTTTGTCGGCGTTGCTGATGTGGGTACACTCGATGCAGTTCCAGATGATCTGTCCTGCCGCAGGCGTATCGGCGGCCCATTGGCGCAGACGCGAGACGCCGCGAGCAACGTACCAGAGGTTGCCGTCGACGGCTGAGTCGCCGTGAACCACCGGGTAGATGTCGAACGAGGCAATGTCGCAACCCTTCATATACTCGGGATAGTCTTCCAGGTGACCTGTCCGCTCGCCGCGTCCGACATAGGGTTCCCAGGCCACTCCCTGCCCGAGGTTGAGGAAGACCGGGCGGGTGGGATCGGCTGTTTTCAGGGCCTGATAGTCACGCACAACCCAGCGCGGCGGAATCGGCGGGCCGTAGCCGGTGTAGGGGCGGTCGGGACCGAGGTTCTGAAAGGCGGGAATCTCCGGCCAAGCCTCCTTGAGCAGCTCGACATCGCTGTTCCAGTAGCTGTCAAACTTGTGGGCATTGTCCGGCTCGTCACCCTGCAGCCAGCCGATAATCGGCACTTCGTCGGCCATGGCCAGGCCGGTGTCGTTCTGGGTGCAGATGACCGGCATGCCGGCCGCCTTGAGAGCGTTGAGCTGCGCCACGGTCGGGCCGTTGTGCAGGCCGAGATAGAGGTTGATGCCGGCCGCTTTATAGGCTGCCGCATTGCCCGGCTGCTGCAGCCAGACGGCGATCGGGAAGTAATCGGGATCATTGCCCGGACCGTTGGTCCAGGGTGCGTAAGGCGTGGCCGTCTGTTCGGCCGGCGGCGGCACGACGACCATGTCAGCGGGCGGCGAGGGCGGCCAGTGGGGCATTGCGCGCATCGGCGGGCCGGGCTCGACCGTGATATCGTCCACCCACAACACCTGGCCGGCATCGGTCTGATCACCGAAGATGACAATTTCCAGTGCATCTTTCAGGCGCGACTTGTTCCAGTTGAAGGTGGGGTTGTGTACGGCGCCGCCCTGACCGTTGTCGCTCATGATCGTGAGGCCCGTATCGGGGTCGAGCGTGAAAATCCAGCGTCGCCAACGGACTGCACGACTGCCACCGAGGTACGTCACCCGCTGCCAGGGTCGTTCGGTCGAGTCGAGTATAAAATCGGCCGCCGCATAAGTTGTGGCGCCGCTCAGATACGAGGCATAGAGCGCCCCGGCCGAGAGGACGATCCCGTTGGAATCTTTGAAGCCCCAGTGTGCTCCCGCGCCGGGACTTTTGGGGTCTGTCGGAGCCGCGCCGTCCTCATAGATCCAGAGTGTGAGGGTTGCGGAAACCGGTTCGGGAGTGAAACGCCAGCTCACCACACCCCCGGGACCGACTCGCAATGCACCACCGGCTCCGTCCGTGCGATCCTTCTGCATATCGACTGAGACATCACCACTCGTCGTCAAAACAGCCAGATCCTCCGCAGTATTGAAGCCCAAAGTCAAAGGCTCGGCCGCCACCGACACTCCAAAGGTTGCCAGCAACAAAAAACAAGCTGCGAGTTTAAACGACCTCTGCATAGTACCTCCACAATCAGAATGGCCAGTTAAATAAACCTCAAACCACTAATTCAGACTTCCTGATCCCGTCGGAAAATGGCTTGGCACGTTTTGCTGCGCTACGCCATTTGATAGACGATTTTCATGCCTGTTTCCGGGTGATGAAATTCGGTTTGATTAAGTTCATCCAGC
>Ga0172382_10013706_pt1 | contig 10412 bp, 8 predicted proteins | sample Leawel138RmetaG_FD_122245 | JGI IMG/M metagenome (GOLD analysis project Ga0172382, IMG submission 122245) | Leachate microbial communities from a municipal landfill in Southern Ontario, Canada - Leachate well 138R metaG | ecosystem: Engineered > Solid waste > Landfill > Unclassified | place...
TAATTTATTGAAAAAGATTGAAAGGTGGTGGTAAATAATGTTACAATGTTGGATTATCAGTTTAAATTCTTCTTGAAATAGTGTTCTTTTAAGCTAATAAAAAATGCACGTGGAATTTAGGTATTAAAATAAAATCAATTAAAAAGGAAGGGTGTTTTATCTTGAAAGCGAACTTTAGGAAAAAGCGAATCGCACCGGTTTTAGCCATTTTTATGGCGCTGTCTTTGTTGGCTGCTTGCAGCGGAGGCGGTAACACAGCTACATCTTCTGCCGTTTCGCCGAAAACAGCTCCATCCGCGGCAGGAGCCGATGACGGTCAAGCAATCGCGCCGTTTACTGATCCGCTGGCTAATCCTATAGGGTCAACACAGATCGTAAAGACGCCGGGCAGCGTCACAATCTCAATCGGTCTTATACAGGATCCGAACGTGTCGAGTTACACCGATAACTATCTTACCAAGTGGATTTACGAGAATGCTGGCGTAAACCTTAAATTTGAATTGTACCCGGCTGCGGACGCAATACAGAAGATGGATCTGCAGGTCAGTTCAGGCGATAAACTGCCGGACATTGTTTCAATCGGTATGACTGATAAAGCCCGTGCTTTCAACTATGGAAGCAATGGCGCAATCATCCCGCTGGATGATTTATTTGACAGGCTTGGAGAGACTTGGAGAAAGCGCGCTGAGAAACTCGGCCTGGATTTTGACATGATCCTTGCGCAGACCGCAAGCGCCGACGGGCACAATTATGGGGTGCCGTTTCGCGATGCAAACCTTAATAACCTGCTGCCGCAGAGGGGATTCATCAACAAGACCTGGCTCGATAAACTGGGCCTCCAAATCCCGACGAACTCCGAGGAGCTCGTCACAGTCCTCACGGCGTTCCGTGATCAGGATCCCAACGGCAACGGCGTCAAAGACGAAATCCCGATGATGGGCGCGATGTACATTTGGGGGGCGCATCCTTTAGGGTATTTGCAGAATATGTTCATCTATTACAATGATTCGGTGGATCACAAATACTATTTGCCATTATCGCAAACAGGCGGTAAAGTTGATGTCAGTTATGACAAACCGGAATACCGCGAAGCTTTGAAATATTCCAATAAGCTTGTTTCGGAAGGATTGCTGACAGAACTTTCTTTCACCACAGATAACCCCTCGTATTCCAAGCTCAAACGTGCAGATCCTGCGGTGCTGGGCCTGGTTATAACCGGTGCCGCGGTGGATCTGTACTTTGGCAACAGCCCGGACAAATATGTGCCGTATGAAGTCATGAAAGGGCCAAATGGCGTTCAATGGCAAACCCGCACTTTAAACGCGCCGGTAACTCGCTGCGCAATCAGCGCGGACTGTGAACATCCTGAGATCGCGTTTATGCTGGCAAGCTACACGACTATCAATGATGAAACCGTAGAGTATAATTTTTTATCCCGTTTTGGGGAGAAAGATGTAGACTGGCGTTACGCGCTGCCAAGTGAAAAGAGTATGTTTGAGCTGGAGGGGATACCTGCTAAGGTCAAACAGCTACAGAGCACATGGGGTACGATGACAAACAAACATTTCCAGGGCAAAGAAAACTTTGGTCAGCTTGTTGACCCGCTAGATCGAATCTATGTTTTTGACGGGGACGAGAGCAATGATGAATACCAATACGCGCTGAACTATTCATATAATTTGCCGCATGCTCCGGCCTATGAGGATCTTATTCCTCCGCTCACCTATACGATGGAAGAAGCGGAAAAATGGACAGATCCCATGTTAGCCTTGAAGACATATGTTGATGAGGCCATGTCCCTGTTTGCGACGGGGCAGTTGGATCCGAACAGCGACGCTGACTGGAACAATTATCTGAATGAACTAAATAAACTGCAATACAAAGAAATAATGCAAGTGGATCAGGTTGCTTATGACCGTATGATAGCTAGGCTCGGTAAGTAACCGACTTAATGATTTTAAAAAGGCCGATCAGTCTAAGGTAAATGTATTTGCCGAAGCTGCCCGGCCTTTCCCCATCTTTTTATGATACATTACTTATTGATAATTGTGAAAAGCGAGTTGTAAATAGGAGGCAATAAATTATGAGCAAACCTATTAAAATGGCAATTCTCGGTTATGGCGGGCAAGGAGCCTGGCACGGGAGGGAGCTTCTGAAAATCCCGGAGACCGCGCAAGTAATCGGCACATTTGATATACGGGAAGAACGCCAGGAATCCGCACGGAAATTAGGCTTCAACCCGTACCCATCCTTCCAGAGCCTGCTGGACGACAAAGACCTTGAGCTTGTCACAGTGGCTACGCCCAACGATCTGCATGAGAATCAGGTAATCGCCCTTTTGAACGCTTGCAAAAATGTAATATGCGAAAAGCCAGTTACTATGAGCTCTGAAAGTCTTGAGAAAATGATTGCGGCGGCTGAAAGAAATCGCAAGCTTTTCACTGTGCACCAGAATCGCCGCTGGGACGAGGATTTTCTGGTGGCTCAAAAAATCATCAAGGACAATACTTTAGGCGACGCTTTCCTCATTGAATCCCGCGTGCATGGTTCTCGCGGTATACCCAGCGACTGGCGCAACCGCAAGGAACGGGGTGGCGGCATGGTGCTGGACTGGGGCGTACATCTTCTGGATCAAATGCTCATGCTTGTGCCGGACCGCAAAATAGTCTCCGTGTTTACCGAGCTGACTTACATAACCAATATAAACTGTGACGACGGTTTCCGCGTTATCCTTACCTTTGAGGACGGATTCCGTGCCTTGGTGGAGGTTGGCACCAGCAACTTTATTGCTTTGCCTCGATGGTACATCACAGGCGAAAACGGTACCGCTGTAATCGAAAACTGGGGTCTCGACGGCAAAATCGTTATGATTTCCAACTGGGAGGATCGAGAAAAAGTTTCCTCCATCTCAGACTGGGTGGAAAAGGATGCCAAGCCGGTTGTAACCGGAGCGGGCCTTACTAAAACCCTGGACCCACGCACAGCTGATACTATCAAGGAATACCAATTGCCCCGCGTCAAAACCGATGTTCACGACTACTACCGCAACGTGCAGGATGTGATCCGCAACGGCGCGGTTCCGATTGTAACACATACACAAATGCGTCGCGTTGTCAAGCTGATGGAGGCTGTTTTCCGCGCTGGAGACGAAAACACCGTCGTCAAAGAGACGATTTAGCTTTCTCCGGTACGCGTGGCACGCTTTTAACTGCGGATGGAGTTTTCCTGTTGAAATAGAAGCCGGTTCCTTGTCTTTAAGACATACAAATTACTGTTAAGAACGCCGTAGTTACTGTGTGTTAAAATATCAGTTATGACAAGTGCGAGGCTGATACACGGCAGGATACTGTTATAAAAGTCAAATTGACCGTTACACTCTAAAGTGCATTATTCAATATTTGCCACACCTATCTATATATATCATAAATAGCCGGTCGGCTCGCTACTAAAGTGGCAATCGCCGAACATGACCGATATGGTAAATCAATTTATAAACAAGTTGATTTACTATATCATATATTTCATCTTGTAGACTAAACACTGTTTACGCAACGATGCGTAAACGGTGTTTTTGTGTCCGAGAAGGAAAAACATATCATACACGGCTTTGTATCCTTATTTGCCAAGCCGGTTAAGGTTCCCGTATTAGGTGTTTTCGAGGCGCTTCACACATTTGTCTTCGTGCCATCGAACAATCAAATGGACGTACTTATACTGACCAAGGAAAAAAGAAAGGAAGACTCCGCCTACGCTACGCTCACAGCTTTGAGGAATGTAAACGCGAAGCTAGCGATAAGATCAATGAGTTTCTTAAACGAAACGCTTAGTTTGATGACTTAAAACTTCTACCCACATCAGCATGGAGTACGGGCCTTGATTAAAGATCAGGGCTTATAATTTTATGCCAGTAATTGCATAAAAACGAAAAATGTATTATTCTTTATATATAAAGCTTTTACTAATATAGGGCAAATAAATCGCAGCTAAGTATGCTTCTAGTTATTGTAATACTATGCAGTTTAGGCAAATATGGGTTTGGTAAATAACAGGTATTACAAAATAAGAAGTGCCAACAGAAAAATTATATAATGATTAAAATTCTTAGCAAAAGAGTAGAATACTTGGATTTTTCATATCATCGCTACAACTGAAACAATTCAAATCCGTTTATTGGAGGAATAATATTGTGCCTATAATAGACGAACACCATAATTATCCACTAAATATACAAAAACCTGAATTAATTGAAATGTTTCGCAAGAAAACAAAGGTTGCAATATTAGTTTTATCAATATCTTTTTTTGGGGGTATAGTTTTATTTATTCTATTATATTTATGCAAAGCAAAATACTACTTTTTGCCATTATCTCTTCCTCTTTTTGGATACGTTTGGCTTATTACTTTGGGAGCAAAGAATGTTAATAACCACTATGGATTCAGGAGAAAATCAGACGAAACTATAATCTATTTAAAAAACCCGAAATATGGCTATTTCACATATGCAACAGTATTTGTTGTTATTTTTCTAATCTCATCATTGGTTCGATTATTTTATGAAATTAGAAATTATGATTTAATAAGACAGACAATATCAAGTCATAAATCGTCTGGTAATGGTTGAATCCCATACACCAAAGCAGAAAATGATTTTTCTGATCGTAGGCTCTATTAAGAGCATTAATAGATTCCCATTGGGGCATGAACAAAACTGCTAGCCAACCTGCATTCTTTCGAATTCTGGATACTATTTAGATACCGTATTTACACGCATAGTAACCCAATAATAAGCAAAGACACGAAATGACAAAGCCTTAAAAACCGTGTGATTCCAATACTTACGGGGAATTACGCAAAGCTGGAAAATATAAAAACGATGTTGGTAAGGATGAGGTCGCCAACTCGAATCTGGCTAACAGTTCCAAAAAGACATAGCTTTTCACCATGGGCTATGTCTTTTATATCCAGGGGTAGTATTATGGATATAAACACATTGGATAATCGTGAATAATACGCTACCAACCTGTTAATATTGGGTGAAATGAAAATACCGCAAAAGGACTAGTTATTCAGCGAATATTATTATCTTGAATTTTTAAAAATGTAGGACATTATGAAAGGTTGCTTAACAACAGAAATATCGTCTTTTTCTAAAAAAGCCCCGCAGTTATAATAACTGCGGGGACTTTGCATATTTGTAAGCACATAAATTGTAATTAATAATTATTATTATCCATTTGTTCGGGATATAATTTCTGCTTTTGGGCTTTCGTTGATAACTACTCTGCGACTTTCCCATCCGCCAAATTTATAATAGATATAAATCACGACACTGCAGATAAGCCAACCCACAGGATATCCAAACATAACGGGTATCACAGTTCCGATTAGTTTAGATGTGACAAACAGGTAAATCTGGCGAAACACAACAAACGATAAAATCATAATGAACATCGGAGCTCTCGCTTCTCCTGCGCCGCGGAGCGAACCCGCATATATCTGATTGATGACGCACAGAAGATAGAAAGGAGAAATCATACGAATAAACATGGTACCGTATCGAATGACCTCTGGATCTGTATTGAACATGGAAATAAGAAAATCAGCAAAAATCATAACAGGCACGACAAGAACAGCCGTGATGGCCAGTGAGATGACTACGGCGCGGTTGGTACCTGTTCTTGCACGATTGACATTGTTGGCACCGAGATTCTGACCTACAAACGTTGTTGTTGACAAAGCGAGAGACTGCATGGGAAGCAAAGCGAACTGATCAATCTTGCTGTAGGAAGTCCAGCCTGCCATGCAGGCTGAACCAAACTGATTGATGTATGACTGAACAAATACGTTTGAAAATGAAGTAATGGCCTGCTGCAGCGCGCTTGGCATACCAATCTTCCAAATTTTACGCAGCATTTCGGTATTGAGTCGCATATGGCTCCATATAATGCTGTATGAAGCGGTTGTCCGCGTGAGAACAATGAGAACAAGCGCGGCTGACAGACATTGTGCCATAATCGTGGCTATAGCTACGCCGGCGATACCCCAGCCGAAGTATATAACGAATACCAGATCCAATACCGTATTGGTCAGTGCGGAGAAAATCAGAAAATACAGCGGACGCCTGGAATCTCCCACAGCCCGGAGAATGCCGGAGCCCATATTGTATACCATAAGGCCGGTGACGCCGTAAAAATAAATACGTAAATACTGTGCAGCCCCATCGATTACATCATCCGGCGTGGACATCAGACGCAGCATATAGGGTACAATCAAGACACCCGCAATCGTAAAAACCGCACATAGGATAAAGGTCATAACCAGCGTCGTATGTACGGCTTCATGCACGTTTTTATCGTCGCGCGCTCCATAATACTGAGAGATGACAACGCTCGCACCGGTCGCAAGCCCGAGAAAAAAACCAATCAAGGTGTTTATAATCGGACCCACGCTGCCGACTGCGGCAAGCGCTTCCTTTCCGATGAAGTTGCCCACGACAACACTGTCTACCGTATTATACAGAATCTGAAATATATTTCCAATGAGAAGCGGAACGGCAAAAGCTATCAGGTGTCGCATGATGCTGCCTTCCGTCATATTTGTATCCTGTCTCTTAAAAAAAGAAGCCATAGCCAATTGTGTCCCCTAATCAATTCGAATGTCAAACAGATTTATTATAATCCTTTTTCGCAGATTTTGCTATGCTTTATTAAGTGGGTAGTGTTGGTGCCCTGCAATAAAATAACATTCAGAACATAATAATAAGCCTTGAAATGTTTGCATTTCAAGGCTTATATACGTTTTTGCAATTCTATGATTTACAGATTTCCATAAAACCAAAATTCATTTTTCATCGATAAAGTGATCCAGACGTTTTTGAATGATGGTGTTGTAATTTAGAACGCGGCGGTCATAATCACTGTTCATGTATTTTGAGGTAAGTAAAAAATTCGCCGTGGCGCGGTTATTGGCGATGGGCACATCATAAACCGCGGCGATGCGTAAAAGTGCTTTAACATCCGGATCGTGCGGCTGTGCCTCCAGGGGATCCCAGAAAAAAATCACAAAATCAACTTTGCCCTCCACGATTCTGGCGCCGATCTGTTGGTCTCCCCCCAGCGGTCCGCTGTTGTAGGCGGTAACGGGGAGATTGGTTTTTTCTGAGATTAATCGGGCGGTGGTACCGGTGCCGCAAAGGAAATGGGATTTAAGTATTTCCTTATTCTCCTCAACCCACTCCACCAGATCGTCTTTTTTATTATCGTGGGCAATAAGCGCGATGTGTTTTTGTTTGCCGATGGTAAAATAAATATATTTGTCGTTTATCATTCTGACACGCTCCAGATATTTTCCTATTCTTTGGTAACTATTCAGCATACTCCCCTACAGCCTGAAAGCAGCTGAACTCAAGCAAAAAATAAAGCTGGACTCAGGAAAAAGCAGTTACAGGTCAGAGGTAGGTTACAGTAAAAAAGGTTGATTAAACCCGTCCCAAAAGGAAGGAATCGCATATGCGGTTCTTTTTTTATAAAAAGCTGGACTCCGAAAACGAAGTATGCCATAATAAAAACCATGGAACATATAAAGCCAGAGATAACAAAAGAGAAGATCGCTGAAATACGAGCCATGATGGAAACCAACCCCGGTTGGCACAGAACCCGTTTGTCTCATGAAATTTGTGAACGCTGGAACTGGCGCGGGCCTAATCAACAGATCAAGGATATCGCTTGCCGCGAAATGCTTCGTGATTTAGACGCCAAGGGAGAAATCACGCTGCCGAAAGCTTTGAGAAAATCTGGAAGCGGCAATAGAGTCGTTAATCTGAGCCATGATACAAGTCCAATTGTGTGCGCAATCAAAAAAGTCATGCCAATCCGTATTGATGTCGTGACCAGCCGTGAAAACGCAGCTGTATTCAAGTCATACATCAGTCAATACCATTACCTCGGCTATGACCGCAGTGTTGGTGAGAACATCGGATATATGGTATTCAGCCATGATGGAACGCCACTGGGCTGTGTGATGTTCGGTTCTGCAGCCTGGTCATGCCGTCCAAGAGATGAAGTCATCGGTTGGACAAGCAGCGCCAGACGCAGGAACCTGCCGTACATGACAGGGAATTCACGGTTCCTGATATTCCCCTGGGTTCGGGTGCCTCATCTTGCCAGCCATATTTTATCGCGCATTGTGCGCAGGATCAGTACAGATTGGACGGCTAAATACGGCCATCCGCTTTATCTGCTTGAAACATACGTGGAAAAGGATCGCTTCAAAGGCACCTGCTACAAAGCTGCGAACTGGTCTTATGTCGGGGAAACAACAGGTCGTGGACGCAACAGTGTGCGTGGCGGCGCCGCCATTCCTGTCAAAGACGTCTACATATATCCGCTTGTGCCGCACTTTCAGGAAAAGCTTTGCGGGGAGAAGCGTGAGATATGACAACGCTGCAACTGAAAGAGCGAAAAATAGCGGATCTGAAAGTGACGTGCCATAATCTCGAAGCAAGACACAGGAACGAGAGAGAGCTGTGGAAGGAGCAGGACACAAATCGGCTCAAGAAGATCGGCAAATTAACTGATTTGATCGTTATGCTCCAGCAACACATCGCAAAAATTGAAGCATCGTGCGAGGCGCTTATTGCTGAAAAGTCCGAGATAATGAAAATCAATAAACAGCTTGAGGCAGTAATTGCCAGGCAGGCCGATTTGATTGCCACTCTGCAGGGCAGGCTTACCCAAAACAGCTCAAATTCAAGCAGACCGTCCAGCACGGACGGTTTAAAGAGCGTGATCCATAACAGCAGGGTGACCAGTGGGAAAAAACCCGGCGGACAGATCGGTCATGAAGGACATGGCCTGTCCATGACTGAGCAACTGAAAGAAGAATTGGCATCTGGCGGTGTGAACGTTGAAGTTGTCGAGCATGGCAATCCTGAACTGGACTATATAACCAAGTATGAATTAGACGTGTGCCTCACTGTTGTGGTGAAGGAACACAGATTTCATGAGGGAGAAGCCATTCCGGACAATCTCCAAAACCCGGTGAATTACGGGATAGACCTCAAAGCATTATCTGTTTATCTATCCACCGAAGGGCTGATGTCAGCCCAACGAGTATCCGAGTTTGTAAAGATTATGACCGGGGGTATGCTTACGCCCTCGAAAGCGACCATACTGGCGTTCCAGGGTGAAGTGTCAGGCAAGCTTGCTGACGAGGTGGAAGCAATCAGGGAAAGCGTCATGATCTCTCCAGTGCTGAATGTGGACGAAACGCCAATCAAGTGCACACAACGTCTTGCAAAGAACGGCGATTTCATGGATACGGTAAAAGGAACAACATACAATCTATGTGTTCGCACCTATAGCACCAAAGACACTGTCCATCTGACACTGAACCCGCGCAAGGATGATGCCGGAGTAGAAGCCGATGGCATTTTACCTGCCTATGCCGGGAGAAAGGTTCACGACCATGACAAAAAGTTCTTTAAGTACGGGTCCATGGAACAAGGTGAATGTAATGCGCATGTTGGCCGTTATCTGAAAGAAATCGATGAATTAACCAAACATGAATGGCCGATGAAAATGGGGAAGCTGTTGCTGGATATTCTGAGACACAAAAAATTGGACATTACCAATAACCGGAACGCCATGGAGGATGAATCCTTTAAGCGTTATAGTGACGAATATGACGCGATATTGAATTTGGGGAAAAAAGAAATTGATCGGCTGAATCCCAAAAGCATAATACGCAGGAAAACTCAAAATCTGCTCAGTCGCCTTGAACAATACAAATACAACCATTTGCTGTTTGCCAAAGATTATTCCGTTCCCTACTCGAATAACGAAGCCGAAAGGGATTTCCGATGGATAAAAGTACACCAAAAAGTATCGGGATGCCATCGAAGTTACCGGGGTGCTGGAACGATGATTCGATTGATGAGTTTTACGCGAACGCTCAAAAAGCGGAAAATACCGATCTTTGAGGGACTGAAGAGCGTATTGCAACGGATACCAGTTCTTGCATAAATAAGGTCAATGCTTTTGCCATGCCAGCAAACTCATCCCAAAAGCAATGCTTGTTGCAGCCTCTTTGGCTCAGCTGTTTGTTTTGCGTGCCTCTTGAACAACACCCTTTGCGATATTGGATAACGTTTTGTGTTTGCCCTGTTCAGTGCTCGCTGTGTCGTTGAGTGGCAATTTGCTGCCTTTTATTTTTCGCAGCATTTCGGTGTTTTCCTTTCAGAGTCGTCATGCCTTGAGGGATCTGTGTCATTTATACCTCTGACCTGTAACAAAAAGCACGTGTTATCATGGAAAGCATGAGAACACGAATAGCGATCAAACCACAAATAACAGAAAAAGAGATTCGGTTCATCCAGGGCCTGATCGACAACAATCCGTCCTGGGGCCGGTCCA
>Ga0172382_10013710_pt1 | contig 10409 bp, 8 predicted proteins | sample Leawel138RmetaG_FD_122245 | JGI IMG/M metagenome (GOLD analysis project Ga0172382, IMG submission 122245) | Leachate microbial communities from a municipal landfill in Southern Ontario, Canada - Leachate well 138R metaG | ecosystem: Engineered > Solid waste > Landfill > Unclassified | place...
CCACGCATTCGCGCAGCGTCTCCTCGAGGATGTCGAGGGCTTCGCCGAACACCTCGTCCTCGATGGTGATCGGGGCGAGGAAGCGGATGACGTTGCCGTAGACGCCGCAGGTCAGCAGGATCAGCCCCTTGGCCAGCGCCTTCTCGCGCACCTTGTTGGCGAAGTCCGGGTTTGGCGTCTTCGAGCGCGGCAGGTTGAACTCGACGGCGTTCATGAAGCCCGGGCCGCGGATGTCGGCGATCTGCGGCACCGAGCCGGCCAGCGATTGCAGGCGCTGCTTCAGCCGCGCGCCGAGCCGCTCGGCGCGCTCGCACAGCCCTTCCTCCTCGATGACGTCGAGCACGGCGTTGCCGGCGGCGATGCCGATCGGGCTGCCGCCATAGGTGCCGCCGAGGCCGCCCGGGCCGGGCGCGTCCATCAGCTCGGCGCGGCCGGTGACGGCGGCGATGGGGAAGCCGCCGCCCAGCCCCTTGGCCATGGTGGTGATGTCGGCGACGACGTCGTAATGCTCCATGGCGAACAGCTTGCCCGTGCGGGCGAAGCCGGTCTGCACCTCGTCGGCGATGAGCAGGATGCCGTGCTTGTCGGCCAGTTCCCGCAGCTTCTTCATGAAGGCGCGCGGCACCTCGTAGAAGCCGCCCTCGCCCTGCACCGGCTCGACGATGAAGGCGGCGACGCGGGCCGGATCGACGTCGGCCTTGAACAGCTTGTCGAGCACGGCGAGCGACTCCTCGATGCTGGTGCCCTGCAGCTCGTTCGGGAACGGAACGTGGAACACGTCCGGCATCATCGCGCCGAAGCCCGCCTTGTAGGGCTGCACCTTGCCGGTCAGCGTCATGCCCATGAAGGTGCGGCCGTGGAAGGCGCCGGTGAAGGCGACGACGGCCGAGCGGCCGGTCGCGGCGCGCGCGATCTTGACCGCGTTCTCGACCGCCTCGGCGCCGGTGGTGACGAAGACGGTCTTCTTCCTGAAGTCGCCCGGCACGGCCTTGTTGAGGCGCTCGGCCAGCCGCACGTAGTTCTCGTAGGGCACGACCTGATGGCAGGTGTGGGTGAAGTGGTCGAGCTGGTCCTTGACGGCGGCGATGACCCTGGGGTGGCGGTGGCCGGTGTTGACCACGGCGATGCCGGCGGCGAAGTCGATGTAGCGCCGGCCCTCGACGTCCCAGATCTCGGCATTCTCGGCGCGCTCGGCGTAGACCTGCGTCGTGACGCCGACACCGCGCGCGATGGCCTCGGTGCGGGACGCGGCGATTGAGCTGTTCGACATGATATCCTCCTGGGACTGGTTCGTGGACGTGTCTCTATAGTCTTCCGGCAGGGCTGCAAAGACGCGCGGGCCGGAGGCGCGCGTCTTCCCCTCAGCCGCTCGGAGGCCGGCGGGTGGGCATCATGACCGCCCCGGCGGCCAGCGTCATCAGCGCGAGGCCGGCGAAGTCGGCCGCCGTCGGCGTCTCCCCGAGGAAGAGCACCGAGCTGACCACGCCGATCGCCGGCACCATCAGGGTCGAGAGGCTGAGGGTTCCCGCCGGCAGCCGGCTCAGGAGCCGATACCAGATCATGTAGGCGAGCGACTGCGAGAAGACGATGTGGTGGAACAGCGCGATCCATGTCTCGGGCCGAAATTCGCTCCAGGCGATGCCTGTCGCCAGCACCTGCGGCTCGAATACGGCCATGCCGATGGCGGCGACGAAGGAGCCGCCGGCGAGCTGCCACGCCGTCAGCGTCATCGGCGGCGTCGCCACCGGAAACCGCTTCATGACGATGGTGCCGAGCGCCCAGCCCATGCCGGCCAGCAGCGCCAGCAACAGCCCGACCGAGAAGCTGCCGGCGCTGACCAGCGGCCAGCCCAGCGCGACGAGCCCGGCGATGCCGAAGCCGAGGCCGAGCCAGCGCCGGCGGTCGAGCCGCTCGCCGAGGAATATCCACGCGAAGATCACCGCCCAGATCGGCATGGTGAAGGTGACGATCACCGCGCGCGAGGTAGGGGCGGCGAGCTGGGCGAAGGCGAGCAGCAGGTTGAAGGCGGTGACGGTGAAGAAGCCGGCGACGAGCACCGGCGCCACTTCCTCCCGGCGCAGCGTGAGGCGATGGCCGCGCAGGGTGGCAAAAGCGAACAGGAACAGCGCGCCTGCCCCCAGCCCGACCGCGCGGAACGTCCATGGCGGCAGCTCGAAGAGCACGGTGCGCACGGCCGGCCAGTTCAGCCCCCAGAACAGGGCCAGGGCCACGATCGCCAGCAGGTCCAACCCTCGCCGGGGCATTGCAGCCATGTCATGTCCTTTCAAGGGGGAAGAAACGGAGAGGCGCGATCTCGGGAGCGGACTTTCAGCCCGGAGCCTGCGCCGCCGCCAGAACCACGCCTGCCAGCACCTGTGCGCCAGCGGCGCAGTCGGCCGGCGTCGTATACTCGGCCTCGTTGTGGCTGAGTCCCCCGACGGAAGGGACGAAGACCATGGCGGAAGGCACGACGCGCGCCATGTTGCAGGCGTCGTGGCCGGCGCCGCTGACCATGCGGCGGCAGGCAAACCCGCTTTCGCGCGCGGCCGCCTCGATCATGGCCACAAGGGCGGGATCGAACGGCACCGGCGGCGAATCCGCCGTCATCTCGATTTCGAGGCCGACATCGAGCCGGCGCGCGGCCTCGGCGATGCCGTCCAGCACCCGCGCCTGAAGCGCGTCGAGCCGGTCCAGCGCCTCATGGCGCAGGTCGAGCGTCAGTTCCACCCGCGACGCCACCGTGACCTGCGAGCCGTTGGGGCTGGCGATGCGGCCGCAGGTGGCGCGCGCGCCCTCGGTCTCGCGCGCGGCGGCGTCGGCGATCAGCACCGCGTGGGCGGCCGCGACCATGGCGTCGCGGCGGCCTTCCATCGGCGTCGGCCCGGCATGGGCGTCCTGCCCGGTGAAGGTGAGCAGCCAGCGGCGGAAGCCGATGCCGGCGCGCACCGCGCCGATGGTCTCGCCCGCCTGCTCGAGGATCGGCCCCTGCTCGATATGCAGTTCGAGATAGGCATGGACGGGAAAGCCGACCTCCCTATCGCCAGCGCCGTGCTCCATTCTCTCCAGCATGTCGCCGAGGCGGAAGCCGCGATGATCGACCATGTCGAGCGCGCGCTCCAGCGGCAGCGCGCCGGTGAACACTTCCGAGCCCATCATCGGGCGGATGATGGCGCCCTCCTCGTTGGTCCAGTTGACGAGCACGATCGGGCGGCGGGTGCGGATGCCGGCCTCGTTCATCGCCCGGATCCCCTCCAGCGCGGCCAGCACGCCGAGCACGCCGTCGAAGCGCCCGCCCGTCGGCTGGGTGTCGAGATGGCTGCCGACCAGCACCGGCGGCAGGTCCTCCGTCCCCGGCCGCGTGGCGAAGACGTTGCCGAAGCGATCAGAGGCAACCTCCAGCCCTTCGGCCCGGCACCATGTCTTGAACAGCGCGCGCGCCGCGTCGTCTTGCGGAGAGAAGGCGAGCCGGTTGTTGCCGCCGGCGACGCCGGGGCCGATCGCCACCATCTCCATCAGCGACGCCCACAGCCTGTCGGCGTCGATGCGCGGGGTCGTCATCAGGCCGGCTCCAGCCCGCACCATTCGGCGATGAACAGTGCATAGGCGCGCGTCACGTCGCGCAGGCTGTCCAGCTCGACATATTCGTCGATGCCGTGCGGCAGGCCGCAGGTCGCGCCGTAGACGATGGACGGCGTGTCCTGGTAGAGGCCGAAGAAGCGGGCGTCGGTGACGGCCGAGCTGATCGTCGCCGTCACCTTCTCGCCGAACACCTGCTCATGGGCGCTGCCCATCACCGCCTCGATCTCGGAGCCGGGCTGAAGCACGTAGCCCTCGGCCTGGAAGCCGTGGAAGGTGATCTTCGGCGGGTGGGCGGCGAGGTAAGCGTCGGCGGCGCAGGCCTCGGCGACGCGGGCGCGGATCTCGTCGCGGATCGCGGCAAGGTCCTCGCCTTCGAGGATGCCGAGCCTGACCTCCATGCGCGCCTTGGCCGGCACCGACGACACCCAGTCGCCGCCCGCCAGCTTGCCGAGATTGACGCGGATCGGGTGTGGATGGTCCTTGTAGACGGGGTGGTTGACCTTGCGGGCGTTCCACTCCTCTTCCAGCCGCTTGATGTAGGGCCAGATGTGGATCGCCTTTTCCAGCGCGTTGGCGCCGACATTGTTGAAGGCGGCCGAGGCGTGCTGCGGGTCGCCTTCGATGTCGAGGCACAGCCACATCAGCCCGACCTCGGCGCGCATGATCGAGGCGCCGAAGGGCTCGGGCACCAGCGCGCCGTCGGCCTTGTAGCCGCGCTGGAGGCAGGCGAGCGTGCCGTTGCCGGTGCACTCCTCCTCGACCACGCTCTGGATATGGACCGTGGCAGCAGGCTGGAAGCCGGCCGCGCGCAGCGCGTCGATGGCGAAGATGCCGGCGGCGAGGCCCGATTTCATGTCGCCGGCGCCGCGGCCATACATGCGCCCATCCTCGACGCGCGGCTCGAAGGGCGGCGTGGTCCAGCGCGCCGCGTCGCAGGGCGGCACCACGTCGATATGGCCGTTGATGATCAGCGAGCGGCCCTTTTCCGCCTTCGGGCGATGGGTGCCGACGACGTTGTAGGCTTGGGCGTAATCGACATCGACCACCGGCGAGAAGCCCGGCAGGCCCTCGATGTCGGCGACGTCGATCTTCCAGTGATCGACATCGAGGCCGCGCTCGCGCATGGCGCGGGCCATGAACTCCTGCATCGCCGCCTCGTTGCCGCGGGTGGAATCGTGGCGCACCATGTCGGCGGTGAAGGCGAGCTGGGCGTCGAAGCCGGCATCGACGGCGTCGAGGATGCGCTGGCGAGTGGCCGGGTCGAGTTCAGGGGCGTCGAGGGCCATGGTCAGGTCTCCTGCGGTCTGGGGAAGAAGCGATCGCGCAGCGTGACGAGTCCCTTGGGCAGGAACATCACGATCACCACGATCAACGCGCCGTAGCCGAGCAGGCGGTAGTTCTCGAGGTCGCGCATCGCCTCGATCAGCACGGTCAGCACCACGGCGCCGACCAGCGGGCCGCTGATGGTGCCGAGCCCGCCGACGAGCACCATGGCGATGATCGAGATCATCAAATCGACGCCGACCGCCGAAGCCGGCGTCAGGATCGACAGGTAATGCGCGTAGAACGCGCCGGCGATGCCGACGATGAAGGCCGACAGGCCGAACACCATCAGCTTCATCCGCGTCAGGTTGACGCCGAGGCTCTCGGCCGCGTCCTCGCCGTCGCGCATCGCCAGCATGGCGAGCCCGGTCTTGGAGCGCATCAGCCGCACGATCACGAACAGCATCAGCACCGTCAGCGCCAGCGCGAGATAGTAGAACGACACCTTGTCGGCCGGGGTGAAGCTGACCTTGCCGAAATACGGCAGGGTGAGGCCCTCGAATTGCGGGATGCCCCACAGGCCCATCTCGCCGCGCGTCAGGCCCGACAGGTTGGCGACGCAGATGCGCACGATCTCGGCGAAGCCGAGCGTGACGATGGCGACGTGCGGCATCGAGCGGATGCGCAGGATCGGCGTGCCGATCAGGAGGCCGGCGGCGGCCGCGATGAGCCCGCCGAGCCAGATGGTGAGCCACGGGCTGAGACCCAGATGCATGGCCAGCAGCGCCGAGCCGTAGGCGCCGAGCCCGAAGAAGGCGTGGTGGCCGAAGGTCTTCAGCCCGGCGAAGCCGGTGACGAGGTTCCACGCCGAGGCGAAGATGCCGAAGATCATCGCCAGCACCATGACGTGCATCACGTAAGGATCGGCGGTGACGGCCGGCAGCAGCAGCATCGCCAGCAGCGCGCCGGCCATGCCGAGGCGGGCCTGAAGGGTGAAAGGCTTGAACATCATTGGCTCCCTTCGCAGGAAGAAGCGGGGCGGAGGATGCGGGTGCGAGGCCGGGTCATGGTCATTTCTTCCCGAACAGGCCCCAGGGCCGCCACCAGATCACCGCGATCATCAGCGTGAACGAGATCACGTCGCGCCACTCCGAGGAGGTGAGCTGGACGCCGACCGCCTCGACCACGCCGAGCAGCAGCCCGCCGGCGATGGCGCCGGGGAAGGAGCCGAGCCCGCCGAGGATGACGACGACGAAGCCCTTGAGCAGGATGGGGATGCCCGCCCACGGGTTGATGGCGTTGATCGGCGCCAGCATCGCGGCGGCCAGCGCCCCGAGCGCGGCGGCGAGGCCGAAGCAGATCATGTAGACGCGGCGGACCGGGATGCCGACCACCTCGGCCGCGTCGCGGTCCTGCGAGGTCGCGCGGATCGACCAGCCGATGCGGGTGTATTTCAACAGCCACGTCATGAAGGCGATGGTGACGAGCGCCACGACGAAGATCAGCACGCGCTGCCACGGCAGGCGGATGTCGCCCAGCACCATGACGCCGGAGACGTAATAGGGCACGGAGTTGAAGCGTTCGCCGAAGATCAGCAGCGCCGCGTTCTGGAGCACGATCGACAGGCCGAGCGTGGCGGCGATGGTGGTGAAGACCCAGTTGTCGCGCACGATCAGATATTCGATCGTCAGCTTCTGGATCAACACGCCCAGCAGGAAGGCCAGCGCCACCGCGAGCGGGATCGCGGCCCAGAACGGCAGGCCGAACTGCACGATCAGGTAGAAGGTGAAATAGCCGCCCAGCATGTAGAACTCGCCATGGGCGAGGTTCAGCACCCGCATCGTGCCGTAGACGAGCGCGATGCCGGAGCCGATCAGCGCGTACATCGAGCCGCTGATCAGGCCGTTCAGGATCTGCTCGAGGAAGATTGCGAGGTTCATCGGATGCGCCCCCTTCTCATTCGCCGAGATAGACGCGGCGGATCACGTCGGAATTCATCATCTCCTCGCCGGTGCCGCTGAGCATCACCCGGCCGCTTTCCAGCAGGTAGCCGTGGTTGGAGATGCCGAAGGAGAGTTTGACGTTCTGCTCGTTGAAGATCACGGCGATGCCCTCGCCGTTGACCTTGCGGATGATGTCGGCGATCTGCTGCACGATGCGCGGCGTCAGGCCGAGATAGGGCTCGTCCATCAGGAGAAGCCGCGGCTTCGACATCAGCGCGCGGGCGATGGCCACCATCTGCTGCTCGCCGCCCGACATCTTGCCGGCGATCTGGTCGCGGCGCTCGGCGATGATCGGGAACAGGCTTTCGACCCATTCCAGCCGGTCGCGGGCGTGTTTCTGCACGCTGGGGTGATAGGCGCCCAGCATCACGTTCTCGTAGACCGTCATGCCGGTGAACAGGCGCCGGCGCTCCAGCACCATGGTCATGCCGCGCGCCACCATCTCGTGCGCGGGGCGATTGGTGATGTCCTCGCCGTCGAGGATGATCTTGCCCGCGCGCACCGGCGTCAGGCCCATGATCGCCTTGAGGATGGTCGACTTGCCCGAGCCGTTGGGGCCGAGCACGGCGGTGATCTGGCCGGCCTGCGTCTCCATGGAGACGTCCCACAGCACCTGATAGTTGCCGTAGACGACGTCGACGTTGCGAACCTCGATCAGCGGTGTCTCAGTGGCCATCGGCGGCATCTCCCAGATAGAGTTCGACCACGGCCGGGTCGGTGGCGACCTCGCGCGGGGTGCCGGAGACCATGCGCGCGCCCCGGTTCATGAAGATCGCCTCGTCGGCCAGCTCGCTGATCACCTTCATGTTGTGCTCGATCAGCACGATGGTCAGGCCGTCGGTGCGCAGCGTCTTCACCAGCTCGATCAGGCCGGGGATGCTCTTCATGTCGACGCCGCCCGTCACCTCGTCCATCAAAAGCAGGCTCGGCCGCGTCGCCATGGCGCGCGCCAGCTCCAGCCGCTTGCGCTGGCCGGTGGAGAGGCCGCCCGCCGGCGTGTCCAGCTTGTCGCCGAGGCCGACCTTGTCGGCATAGGCTTCGGAGGCCTTGCGCAGCTCCGCCATCGACGCGTGGAAGGGCCGCGCGCCGACCATGATGTTCTCGGTCACGGAAAGCTGCTCGAAAGGCTGGGTGATCTGGAACGTGCGCGCCAGGCCGGCGCGGCAGCGCCCGTCGGGCCGCATGCCGGTGATGTCGCGCCCCTGGAACAGGATGCGCCCGTGGGTCGGCTTGTGGACCCCGGCGATGACGTGGAAGGTTGTCGTCTTGCCGGCGCCGTTCGGCCCCATCAGAGCCAGGATCTGCCCCTGCCTGACCTCGAGCGAGAGATTGTCGACGGCGACGATGCCGCCGAAGGTCATGGTGACGGAATCGACCGAAAGGAGCGGCCCGCTCGCCAGATTTGCCATGCGTCAGACTCCGGTTCTTGGATCGTGGAACAGTCCATTCGCCTCGGCCTGCCGCCCGGACGAGGCCGGGCGGCAGGCCGATGGAACGATGGGCCGGCGGGAAGCGCGCCGCTTCCCGCCGGCTTGGGTTCGCTCAGGCGACCGCCGCGATCACTTGAACTCGGCGGTGGCGGCCGAAGGCGGCCACACCGCCTTGCTGACGCCGTCCTGGATCTGCGCCACGGCGACCGGCAGGAAGTCGGCGCCGATCTTGGGCGTGTGGTTGGTCGTGTCGTAGACGAAGCGGCCGGTGTAGCAGGGGAAGTCCGTGGTCGCGAAGGCTTCCGACAGCTTGGCCGGCTCATGCGTGCCCGCGCGCTTCAGGTTCTCCATCAGCATGGCCATCTGGCAATAGCCCTGCGCGTGGTCGCCGGTGGCGTCGATGCCCTTCTCCTTCATCATGTCGAACAGCGCCTTGTGCTGCTCGTTGTTGACCGGATCGTAGAGCATCGGCGTCCACAGCATACCTTCGGAATCGCCGCCGATGCCCTCGTGGAACTCGGGGCGCAGCGGGTAGTAGATGGCGATGTGCAGCGTATCGAGTCCGGTCTCCTTGATCTGCCGGGTCAGCGCCACGCCCGAATTGACCGAGGTGAAGATCGAGACGAGCACGTCGGGCTTGTCGGCGCGCAGCTTGGAAAGCTGCGGGTAGAAGTCGGAATGGCCGAGCGGCACGGCCTCATGGCCCGACTCGGTCCAGCCGGCGTCCTTGAACAGCGGCAGCGCGTATTCGGCGTTCGACTTGCCGTAGTCGGTGTCCTCGAAGACGAAGGCGATCTTCTTGTCGCCCGGCTCGAACTTTCCGGCGTCCATCAGCCCCTCGACCGCCTCGAACACGGCCTGGGCGTAGGCGTCGGAGTTCCAGCTCGACTTCCAGAAATTGGCGAAGCGCTCCGGGTCGCTCTCGACCTTGCGGGCGATCTCCGACGACACCGGCTGGCCGCTCATCACGAACTTGCCGTAGGAGGCGGCGACGTCCATCAGCGCGATCGTGACCGAGGAGGCGAACATGTCGCCGATCATCAGGTCGACATTGTCGCGGGTGAGCAGCTTCTGGGCGGCCGAGACGCCCATTTCGGGACGCGAGGCGCTGTCCTCGAACAGCAGCGTCACCGTGGTCTTCTCGCCGTTGAGGTCGAGGCCGCCATCGGCGTTCACCGCATCGACGACGAACTGGTAGGAATCGCGCATGGCGATGCCCGAGGTCGCGGCCGGGCCGGTCAGCGGGCCGACGACGCCGATCTTCAATTCGGCCGCCAGCCCGGCGCCGCCGGACAGAAGCGTGGCCCCCAACAGGGTGGCACAGAAGGTTTTCGCGAGTTTCATTGATTTCCCTCTCTGGTTGACCGCCGGGGTTTTCCGGTCGGGGCTGGCGCGGACCGTTCCGGTCAGACCGGCTCGGTGCCGCACCATTCTGCGATGAACAGCGCCATTGCCTTGGTGACGCTGCGGACGGATTCGAGGCTGACATATTCGTCGAAGCCATGGATGTTGCGCGAGATCGGCCCGTAGCAGAGCGTTGGGATGCCGTTGTAGAGCGCATAGACGCGGGCATCGAGATAGGCCGGGGTTGTGAAGCTCTTCAGCTTCTCGCCGAAGGCGGCCTCGTGGGCCGTGGCCAGCGTGTTCTCCGCGTCCGAGCCGGGCTCGAGATAGTAGCCTTCCGCGTTGAAGCCGTTCTGGGTGACGCGGGCCGGGTTCTGGGCGAGGAAGCGGTCGCCGCGCGAGAAGTTCGCGACGTGGTCCTTGATCTCCTTCAGCTTCTCCTGCGCCTTTTGCCCGGGATAGATCGAGACGCGGACCTGGAACTTGCACCAGGCCGGAACCGAGGAGCCCCAGTCGCCGCCCTGGATGATGCCGATATTCATGTTGATCGGGTGGTCCATGTCTTCGAAGCCGCGATGCTCGGCCTTCTCGGCATTCCAGCGCGCCTCGATCTCGCGCAGCGCGCCGATGACGCGATAGGCGGCGTCGATGGCGTTGGCGCCCTCGCCCATCTCGCGGACGTGGACCGGGATGCCGCGCACCTCGACCTCGAACCACAGCACGCCGGCATTGGCCCGGTTCAGCATGTTGTCCTCGGGCTCGGGGATCAGCGCGGCTTCAGCGGTGTAGC
>Ga0172382_10013711_pt1 | contig 10408 bp, 1 predicted proteins | sample Leawel138RmetaG_FD_122245 | JGI IMG/M metagenome (GOLD analysis project Ga0172382, IMG submission 122245) | Leachate microbial communities from a municipal landfill in Southern Ontario, Canada - Leachate well 138R metaG | ecosystem: Engineered > Solid waste > Landfill > Unclassified | place...
ATAGTACCTCAAAGATTCTGAGTCAAATTCAGCTAGAAAATCGTTTAACCAAACAGCATGACGACGACTCTTAGAAAATTGTTTGTTTTCTAAGTTTAAATATTCAGTTGAAAACATCCTGTCAGGCAAATGAAGACCTCCATAAGACATTAATATTATTGGTAAAATTATAGAATGAAAAGGTATATTATCTTTACCATGAAAATAGAAGTGAAGAGCCTTATCGTTCTGCCAAAAATCAGCCCAATTATCAGAATGTTCTTTGCTAGCTGATAAATAACCTAAAACAGCTTCAAACCAAACATAAATTCTTTTGCCCTCATAACCTTCAAGAGGTAATGGTATCCCCCATTCTGTGTCTCTGGTAATAGCTCTGTCATGAAGACCATTTTTAATAAATTCCTGTGAAAAGTTTTTAGCATTTTGTCTCCAACCTTTACTGTTTTCCACAAAAGAAAGAATTTCTTTTTCCCAAGCAGAGAGCCTTAAAAAGAAGTGTTTAGTCTTCCTCCATTCTGGTGTTGTGCCACATATTTTACACTTTGGATTTATCAATTTCTTTGTATCAATTAGATTGCCACAATTATCACACTGATCACCCCTAGCTGAAGAAAAGCCACACATATAGCACTCACCCTCTATATATCTATCAGCTAAAAACTTTTCACATTTAGGACAATATGGGAGCTCTTCTTCTTTTTCATAAATATGTCCTTCATTATATAGTTTTAAAAACATTTCTTGAATAACTCTGTAATGATTTTCAGTATTAGTTTTAGTATAATTATCAAAAGAAAAAGAAAGACCATTTAAAAAATTATCTTTAAACTCTTTATGATATTTTTCAGATATTTCAACCGGGGAAATGCCCTGCCTATCAGCCTCAACAGCTATTGGAGTTCCGTGACAATCACTACCTGAAACAAACAAAACATCATCTCCTTTTAAACGAAAATATCTAGCTAAAACATCGGCGCCTATTAATCCAGCTACATGACCTAAATGAAGTGAACCATTAGCATATGGCCAAGCAGAGGCAATTAAAATTTTTCTGTTCATATATAATATATTTAAATAACATAATATGGTAATAATATCATTTTAAAACAATGAAATCAAATAAAAAACCCGTTGAGAAAAAACTCAACGGGTCAATGGACTTAGGGTTTCAAGACTCTCCTTGAAACCAAGCCGGTTGGTGTTTGCATAACAAAGATGTAAACACCTGAACTTAAACCAGAAAGATCAATTTCGGTTTGGGCTTCTAATGCCAAACTTCTTAGCTTAACACCACTCACATTATAAATGGAAAGTGAAGCATTTTCGAATTTGGGATTGTCCACTAAATATACACCAGATCCTTTCTGATGTATTGTAAGATCTTCAGGATAAACTTCTGCTATAGAAGTAGAGATAGCAAGTTTGTAGATTCCTCGTCCATAACAAAAGTAGATTTGATCTGTCTCTTTGTCATGAAAAAAATTTCTAACGAACAAACCATTTTGATAATCAAAATTTGGGTTAAACTCAATAATCTTGTTTTCGGTTCCACTACTGATATTCAGGAGAGATAAACCACCAGATCCACTAATAAAAATATTGTCATTATCCTTAATAAATAGACCTGATATAAATCCTCTAAAAATTTCTTCTGCTTCATAAACTAAGCTTAATTGACTCAAATCATCATCCCACAAATAAAAATTAGATAGATTGGTCCTAACAAAAATCTTTACTCCGTCAATAGATTTCATGTGATCAATACTCTCTCCATCCATCAAATCGCTGTCAGAAAAAATCTCAGACAAAATACCGTTTTTAAGCCTAAGAATACTTCGTTTGATAACTGTGCTTGTGCGAAAAATAATTTCATCTGGCGATTTAACGTGCAAATCGTCAATATAAATACTATCACCAAGAACGAAAATTTCTTCAAAGCTTTCTTCTCCTTTCCATAAATAAATGGTAGTTTTTTTCCAGAAATCATCATAGCTGCAAATGTACATAGAATCTTTGCTATAAACAAATGATGATCTTAAAAATTTTACCGGTGAAGCAAACTCGTCATACCTCTTGGTTTCATTATTCCAAGAATAGCAATAACCGTTGCCACTCACATAGCGCAATACATAATCATTCTCTGCATTTTTAAAACCAGCCTTTAGGTCACCACTTGGTTGATTCAAAAAATTCATTTGACCATTTTCAACAAATAATTGTCCGCCGGTAAAATAACCCCAAATACTGTTTCCGGAGATATATACTCCAAAAAAAGTAGAAACGTCATTATGTTGGTAAAATTCTTCCAACACATACTTTTGAGCACTTGCGCTCATGCTTAAAATTATAAGCATTACTGTTAGTTTTACTAATTTTTTCATGATTTAGCCTCCTATTTTTATTTTATTGTTAAATAACTTTTTAATTAATACCTATACCTTACATTATATCATAAAAAATGATAAAAGTCAATCTCCCTAATTAGCCTTGCAAGCATCACAACTGACGTCAGGATCACGAATAACAAAACCATCAAAACAACAAGCTGCACATTTCTCATCCTTATCGAAATCAAACCCACCACAAGAATAGTACTTCCAATTATCTTCGGCTCTTATGGCAAGCAAATATCTACCTGAATTAACATAAATAGTAACCGAATGTGGATTACTTGCGCTGGAAGCAGGGTCTGTTTTAATTGGAGAAATAACTGCTCTTTTACTTCCCCAGTCTGGAGTACCTACTATGTTTACAGGGACTAAGTATGCTTCAAGTCTGGTTATCGGGGTTTGTTCGACGTCAACCTTAGTATTAAATCTTATCGTATAATAAGAAGACTGATTAAATGTATAAACACCGTTTGTAGGAGTCATCTCTCCCTGAGAACTAATAACCTTAACATTGTTTACTTCTGGTAAAAAATAACAAACCTCTGTGTCTCCTCTTGTTGTGCCTGAACAACTCGGTATAGGATTAAGGCCCCCCCTAGTATGATCATAAACCGTTGAACCATCATAATTAGTTGTTATTTTAGCATATAAATATTTCAATTTATTAATAGGTGATAAATCTGACCAATATCTTTGACCAACTGTAGTGCTCGGGTCTGTGGTTGCAAAAACTGTTTCAAAAGATGGAGAAACCCCATTATTATATCTCATATAAAGGCAGTTTAATCCGGTGCAAGAATATGGAAGGCCTTTGTCTATTCTCACGGAAGAAGTACTTATGTCCGCTTCTTTAATAGCTCCGAATGGAATATTGGCAGATGATTTTGTGTAATTTACATAAGGATCAATAGCTGTTGTGTTATAGTCTTTAATATTTTTATCGGAGGACTCTAATCTAGAGGTCCAAGGAATAACACCTCTGTAAACAGCATTACAAACTGGTTGATATTCTGTTCTAGCAACTCTTTTATCAATATTCGCCGAAGACTTATCCCAAACCATAAAAGTTGATCCGTCATAAGGATTATATGTAGAGCTTAGCCCAGTTTGGATTGTTTTGCTTACTGAGGCTAGTTGACTATTCTGAACAGTATATGTTTGATTTATGTTTACAGGATTATTATAATCATAATTATACCAGCCTTCGTTGTTAACTAATATAAAATTACGGTAATCATCGGTATCGGCCCAATATCTTAAACCCCAAACTTTTGTCCATCTTGTTGGCGCCGGCAGATCTACGCTGCCAGTGTTACCATGACTATATCCCGGATCAATCCCATAACCAGGATAATGTAAATTTGTTGGATGAGGAGAAGGATTAGATAAAAAACCTCCCCAAAAATATTTACAAACTCCTTCTCCCTCTGGCTCACATCCAATAACTCCTATACTTCCAGTGTCAGGAACACAATATGCATTCCAAATAGTATGCACATCATCTCGAACAATAGTATATCTATGCTCTATTGCAATATAACCGAGTGGACAATCTTCTTCAGGACAGTCCCTTTTATCAACGTCGGATAAAGAATTATTACACCAATCAGGAACATTATTGTTAATAATAGCTATTTTATGACTATTATCTTCTGGCTTGTTTGGCAAACTCTGAATGCTGGCAATTAAGAATGCCTCCCTTTTATCAACAAAATCAAAGTCAGGGTTCATCTGTGCACAATAATATGGTTGAGCACTGGTTTCTGCATAACCTGTAAATTCTGTAGTAAGAGAGCCAAAGGTGCTACCAGCAACAGCGTCCAACGGATACCAGAGTAGGCAAACTTCATTGTTAGCTGGGTCTTTCTGTAGGCAATAACCCTCCCATCCTCTTTCTTTAAATCCATAACCGCCAGAATCACTAGAGCAAGTTAAACTGTCTTGACTAGGATAAAGCCTACACATAGGAGATACTATATCACTATTAGAGTGGTAAATATTTTCAGATTTTTCCTCTGATATGTTTAACATGGTAGATACTCTAATTTCATCAAAATATATAAAATTACCAGATACTGAGGTGAAAGTTTTACTACCCCCGGCAGTATTAACGGCTCTACTCATTGGTATTAACTCTATTTCAGTCCATGAAGAATCAGTAGTAAAATCACCCAAAACTAGCTGCCAATTTTTATTGCTAATATCGGCATAAATATATTTTTGTCCGACAGGAGTTGTGTCGCTATAACCCCTAATAATCATTACGACCTGGCTATCTTCTGGCTTATCGGTATCCCCCGGGTCAGGCTGAGATAAACCGCTTGCATTGGCTGAATTCATCCAAAAATTAATATAATATGTTTTACTTGAGTCAACCGGAATTCTTGATGATTTTACATTTATATATCCGCCAGTATAGTCATTAGTATTTCCACTAACAGCTATAAAATTATATCCGTTAGGAGAAGGATAAGCATCAAAACTTGATTTAAGAAAATCCTCGCCACCAGTTCCAACCGAGACATCGGTAGATTTTTTTATCTGATTATCAAGAGGAACGCTCCAACTAGCAAACGAGTCTTCAAAATCAGAATAAAACAACTCACTTCCAACTTGAAGCATCCTATCAAGATAATAATTGTTTAAAACTGAATACCCAGAAGCATTAGCGTCTCTAGATGGGTTAAATTGCCTGTCTCCACCTGGAGAACTGACAAAGTTCTGACACAGGCCAGAGTTGTTCATAGAAGTACAAAGACCAATAGCCATACAAGTAAAAATAGTAGTTCCATTATCATCTTTTGTATCCAGAGAGTTTAAACAAGAAAGCCATTTATCACATATCCTGTCGGGTCTAACTTTTATTATCGCATTAGCATCTCTATTCTCTCCAGATGACATGTCTTGATAATCTTCTGAGTTCATATTTAATGAACTATAGCCATTATTATAATTATATGATCTCTGATTAAAGACTATGCAACCATTATTAAAATTAGGCACTCCATTACAAGACGAAAAGTCTAGGTCATTGTTATATTTATAGTCAATAACTAAACCTCTTAAATTAACTGATAAACTGTTAGGATTTTTTTCAGTTCCCATTTCCACCAAAATCTCACAACTTGAATTGTTGTGGTTATTTTTAGAATTAAAAATCATTTTCTTAGAACTAGTAGAAACTTGGTGCCATAACCCAGCACTTAATGGTTCTAAAACGTTGGAACTGTTTAGCTGATAAAAATCATTACTACATTTCATCCTAACAGCACTATATCCACTGTAATCTAGAGCATAAAGTTTGTTTTTTTCTATAGTTGAAATATTCTGCTTAAACCTATAGACAGAAGTTGGAAAGCCGTTACAAAGAATATTGTCGCCAGAGTAACTACAAACAACTCCATTCAACTTATCACCATTCTGGCTACTAGCATCCCAAGCTAAAAGACCACTAATATTAATAGAAAAACTAGTATTCTGCATCATATTAGCGTTAAAAGAGCTGCTTGGGTCTATGTATTCAGTACAAGAAGATTGAGAAACAGGACAAACACCAGCAAAATATACACCACCTGAACTTATCGTTGGTTGATTAATAACAGCTCCTTCGTTACCTATTGTTTTGTTTGGATCAACAGGACATGTGCTTGTTGAATTTGAATCCAACCCTACATACCAAGTACCCCCTTCAAAACGACAAACATTTTCCATCGGATCTTTAAAGTATGTGGTTGAGCTCTGTCCATCTATTCTCCAAGATTCACAACCGACCTCAGACTCAGAACAAAGAATTGTTGAATATTTGTCTGGATTATTTTTTATATATACATTCCTATACTCATAATTATTATCATATATACCAGAATATGCATAACCCATCAAAGAACATCCTTTATCGGCCTGATTACATAATTTTGTAGTATCATATACAGCTAAAATATAGTTATCAGCCGGAACAGTAACAGTGGGGGTAACTGGAGGAGTAGAAGAAGCATTAAAGACCACCTCTTCTTTAGAGGTTGCATTATGAGTATCAATCATAAGCTCACAACCAACAGCAGAGGCATCACAAAGCTTTGAAAACTGTCTCAAATTATGAGAAGAATTTGATCTATCGGTATATGTTGAACATCCTAAATTATAGTTAACACCAACATATTCATTAATGTTGTTATAATAACAAACATTAGGAGTATTCCAAGAGCCTTTAATTAAATAATATCTATTATTTAATTCTGAAAGAATTAAATCATCTATATATATAGTAGAGCCTGAAATATTTCTAATAACCAATCTTTCTCCTCCTGAAATTTCATAATCAAGACTATCTAAGTTAACTCTGTATAGTTTCCAATTATTATTTATATCAATAATTGAAACATCAATATCTCCTTCTTTATTGAAACTAAATCTAGATATTTGACCACTATTGTTTGTAAAATATGCCTCAATTTCAGAACTTGAAATTGAAGACTTAGCTAAGAAACTTAAAGTATAGCTATTATCTTTTTCTAATAGGGTCTCTAAGGATAACACTGCTTGACCGTTTCCTGATATCGCTAGTGACTTTCCATCATTATTTAATGCTTCGTTGGAAGAACTAATGTCACCAGACCAAGAAGATGATATGTTAGTAAAGTCAGCTGAAGATATTATCCTTATACTATTTCCTTCGTTACCACTATATTCTCTACATAGGTTTTCACCAGATTGACAAGGCTTTCCTTCTCCAGGTATAGCCTTGTATAGACAAGCTCCTTGAATTGAATCCCAGATACCACCATTTAAACAACGGAAACAAACATTAACAGAACCGCCCCCTTCCTCTTCTACAGTCCCCCAGTTAGCTACATTTTTACCAGCTAAAGTATTTAAATTATTACAAGCTTGAACAGTGTTTATACTTTGGTCAATATTTCTATCAGTCATTCTATATGTTTTACAATCATTAGAACAGGTTACTGTATTTGTATATAGAGTATAGAATATTTGTCCAGCTTGGTTATAGAATTCTCTGCAATCTGAATTATACCTATAATCTGATATTGGATAATTGAAGATAGCATTACTACAAACATCAACACCATCTATTTGTTGTTTAAATCTGTCAGGTCCGTCACTAACAATATTACCAACTGTTAAAATTGGCCTATCAACACTCTGTTCAGAGGACAACACATACGCAACTAGCTGATAGCCAGCATTTGCACTCCCCTCCCAAGAATAGAAATTAGAACAAGTGCCTTCTTCTGGCTTTATACAATGTCTTAGACTGCTATAGTACTCTACAGCTTCTCCGCCAGAAGATAATTCTTCTAAATTAGTAAACTGAGTACAGCCAACACTATTTGCTGAACAACTTCTAGCTGAAGCTGGTATAAACTTATAGGCTGTGTCTGACTCAAAAAGACTTTCTTTTTGAACATAAATATCATATCCTACACATTGAGTAGGACAATAATCTTTGTCCATGGCCTTGGCTGAAATACCCCTACCATCTCTTAGTCTAAAGAAATCACAACCCAGTTCATCAATATTACAAAGTCTAGCATATTGATAACAATCAGTTGGAGCGTCATCTTTTAAACTATAGTTACCTGAACCTGGGTTCTCGTAACAAACACCTTCTAAATATTCTGGAATAGTTTTCATGTATATCAAACCATTACCTCTATAATTTGAGTAATATGTTCCAGTTGAACCTCTCTCTAATTTAAGTTGCCTAATAGAACAATCAGTAGCTGTTATTGAGAAAGATATATTGTTAGTATCTGTACCTGTTGGATAGATATATGAAAAAGACCTATAGGTATAATCACTTGATGGATCAATTTCATAAGTGTTTGATATAGAAGAAACACTAAGAGTTGATGTAGCTGCACAAGATGAATAGAAAGAGATAGTAAAAGTCTCTCCCGCGACTGAATAATTGTCAGGACCAACCTCTATAGTTCTAGAGAAAGGAGTGCCAGACAAAACGTCAAATTCTTCTTCTATATCAAGTCCTGAAGCAAAATTATGCCCAAAGCCAGACTTAGTTCTAATATACTCATTACAAGATTCAGCTCCAGAAGAACAAGTCTCTGCTTTTCTATTAAAATATGTAAAATAATTATAATCCCATACTATGGTCTTCTCAGTAGCATTATATTCATATGCTTTGGTTGAATATATACCACATCCAGCATTATCAGCACTACAAGCGCCATAATCTAAAGTATTTTTTAATAAAGATAACTTTTTACCGGTAGAACTTGTAAATGATTGGCAAGTATTAAACTCGGGGTCACAAGAATCGCTATTGAAATCCCATATTCTTTTTTCTTCAGTACAATAGCCATAATATTCGCAATCACCAACAGCATTTTCTCTAATACATGATCTTTCGTCAGCACAATATGAATCGCTTCTAACGTAAAGTATTTCGTCTCTAGCCTCTTCTCCACCGACAGCTGGATAGTTTATAACTTGTTTAGAAAGAATATGACCACCATAACCTTCTTTTGCACAATAATGAGAATTAGCTTTTAAAACCCAAGTTGGATCAACTAAACCCTCACACCAAGTATAACCAGCGTCAGGGTCGTCCCATTTAAAGCCCTTAGAGAAATCTTTGTAATCATCAGAAGGGTCAAAGCAAGACATCATATCAGAAATTGTTACAACACCAAAACTCTTTTTTTCCTCAGCCCTCTTTAAAGCCTCTTCCCATCCAACTGGTACTATTCTATACTTTCTTAAAATCATTAAAGATCTCTCTGTTAAAGATGTGTTGTAGTCACCTGTTTTTCTAAAAATCATACCAGCAGGAATTGACCCGTTTTCTATAGCCTCAGCTAAGGTGTTTTGCTCTTGAACAGCACGACCAAAGCTCTGACTAATAACACAATTCGATGGTCCAGTGTATGTATTTTCACCATAACAAATCATTAAATCAGCCAAAACATCATAATCAGCTCTAGTTTTAAATGTTGGGCTTAGAACCTTCTTCAAGCTTGAAGAAAAACTATCATAACTGAATGACCCTGAAGGATCAGAATCTTTTTCTTCCCATGGATTTGTAGGTTTGACAACATCATCATCCCCCTGAGCTGAACGGAAATCTTTATATGATTTTAATGCTGAATTTATAGAAGTAATTAAAAATTGATTAGCAAAAATATTTGCAGCATCAACAAAGATGTCTCCAGTTGTTTGACCAAAACTATTTGTTACTAAATCTCTTGTTTGCTGAGCTTCCCCTTCTGTAGCCCCAGGTATTGACTCTTGTTTACCACTTATACCTCTCACATCTAACCACCCTTTGTTTACTGATATTTGAGTTAATGCTTTACCTTCTTCGTTCTTTAATTCTTGAGTACTTTTATCCATTAAGCTCATTGCTATACCAATATCATTTGATTCTGGATTAAAAGAGTTGGCCAGCATATCTAAATACCCCCAACCACCACCTTCGGACATACTAGCCCACTTATCATATTCACTTGTCCAATTATTTTTTAAGGTTTGCCATCCACAATCAGGTGTCGCGGGAGTGTAATCAACCACTAAACCAGCTCCTATTCTTGTTTTGATTTGAAGATTTGGTTGACAAAAATCCATATCCCATTCATCTCCGAGTGTTGTTAAAAATTCACTCAAAGCAACATCTCCCATGTTCTTAGCATAATCAGTCCAATAATTCTGCTCCCACATTGGTTTCTGACCTCCAGCTCCAGTCCCCAAGTACGTAGCTGAATCATAAGCAAATTTACTTAAAGCAGATCTTAATGTTGTTTGAAAAACACTAGAGCCGGCCTTTTTTAAGGCAGTCGCTAATTTTTCCCAAACCTTTGTTAAAACACTATCGACAACTGTTGTTGGACCACCAATCGCATCAATTCCAGCATTAACCTTCTTGGGTGTGATTGAAGCGCTAAAAACAAAACAAAAGGCCAGTATAATTATAATGCCTTTTTTATATGAATATCTTTTATGTTTTTTTGGGGACATAAATTTATATATAAAATATTTAATTA
>Ga0172382_10013713_pt1 | contig 10407 bp, 8 predicted proteins | sample Leawel138RmetaG_FD_122245 | JGI IMG/M metagenome (GOLD analysis project Ga0172382, IMG submission 122245) | Leachate microbial communities from a municipal landfill in Southern Ontario, Canada - Leachate well 138R metaG | ecosystem: Engineered > Solid waste > Landfill > Unclassified | place...
AATGCACCGGCATGTACATGGCCAATGGTCCAGTCGGTGTAATGCGACAGTGAGTTGACGGTTTTGATCGCCATCATCGTACCTTCAAAGGTAGACATACCGTAAAAGGCTAAGGCAACGACAAGAAAGCGCAGAATCGGATCGCTGCGTAATTTATGCCATGCACCAGACAGCGTCATCATGCCGTTAATCATTCCGCCCCAGCTCGGTGCCAGTAGAATGATCGACATCGCCATACCTAAACTTTGTACCCAGTCAGGTAGCGCTGTGTAATGTAAGTGGTGCGGACCGGCCCAGATGTAAATCGAGATAATTGCCCAGAAGTGCACAATCGATAAACGGTAAGAGTAGATCGGACGACCGACTTGCTTGGGCACAAAGTAATACATCATGCCTAAGAAACCAACGGATAAAATAAAGCCCACTACGCTATGACCAAACCACCATTGCACCATGGCATCGGTGGCGCCGGCATACAATGGATAGGACTTCATCAAAGTAACGGGAATAGCGGCGTGGTTAACGATATGCACCATCGCCGTAACCACCATAAAAGCACCATAAAACCAGTTGGCGACGTAAATATGTGACGTTTTACGGCGCATTATGGTGCCAAAAAACAACCATATATAAGTGGCCCAAAGTACGGTTAAGGCGATAGCGATGGGCCATTCCATTTCCGCGTATTCTTTAGTGGTGGTGTAACCCAGCGCATAGCTGATCACTGCGGCGATAAGCATCGCTTGCCAGCCCCAAAAGAAGAAACTTGCGGCAATATCTGAAGGCAGGCGCGCGTAACAGGTGCGCTGCACAATATAGAAGGATGTAGAAATTAGCGCACAGCCACCAAAAGCAAAAATTACCAAGTTGGTATGTATGGGGCGAATGCGACCAAAACTGGTCCAAGGCAGGTCGAAGTTGAGTTGCGGCCAGACCAGTTGAGCGGCAATAAATGCGCCCATGCTCATCCCTATAACGCCCCAGATTAAAGTAGCAATGGTAAATTGCCGGACTACTTTATAGTTGTAGGCGGTTGCCTGCTCAATTGTCGTATTCATAATATTTCTAGCGCAGGTGCTCGTACACTGAGCAATGAGCTTGAGCAGTAACGAGCAACGCCATCCTCCTTCAGTGTTGAAGATATCTGCTGTGATAAGACTGAGGTTTTAACGCTTATCAGACGGCAGTTGACTTAAGTCAATACAGCTATGCTAGAACGCAGCTTGGTGATAAACAAATGAATATTATTGAGTTTTAATATCAATATTTATCATTTTAGTCGGTTTTGTTAAAACAGCTATCGATAGCGTTGCTGAGGAGGGCATGGTAATTGTCAGCGTATTGCTGTTGGTCAGATGAAAAGTCTTCAGTAAGACATCCATACACCTTTGCTTTGCCGTTCACAGGCGGGCTTAAGGTAGCGTGCATCGGTGTCGACACCGTAGTAATGAATGTCCTGCAGATAGCCTATGCCGCCCGCTTGTGCATTGCGACAGATACCAAACGCACCGATGGGGCATTGTTCAACAAAGGTGATTGTGGTTTTCTGACCCTTGAGCTGTGGCTGGCAAAAACCACTTTTAAATAGATGATCAGGAATACTGCGGTTCTGCTGACAAATTTTCACCTTAACCCGTTGATCAACGGACTCAATCACGCAGGCCTGAGCAAAAATAAGAGGGCTCAAGAGCAACAGCAGAAGTGCAGAACAAATGCGCATAAACAATTCCAAGGTATTGAATCAACAGGGTCATCTTAACCAAGTGATTGGAGCAGGTGAAGTAGCGCGCATGCGCAAAGTGTTTTTGCTAAGGTAGCGCTTTCTTTTAGCTTGATTAGGAGTTACTGCGGCTATGTTGCAGCATATCCCCACCCATGTCATTGCCGGTACTTTAGGCGCGGGTAAAACCAGTGTCTTGCGCAGCTTATTAGCGCAACGTCCTAGCACCGAGCGTTGGGCGATTTTGATTAATGAGTTTGGTGATATCGGCTTGGACAGCGCGTTACTCGATGGCAATCAAGACGGTGTGAGCTTTACTGAAGTAGCGGGGGGGTGTGTTTGTTGCGTGAATGGCGTGCCTTTTCAAGTGGCGCTTGTGCAATTACTGCGTAAAGCTCAGCCGGATCGGCTCTTTATTGAGCCATCCGGTTTAGGCCACCCCCTGCAATTGCTTGAGCAATTACGCGATGTGCCGTGGCTCGACGTCCTTGCTGTACAGCCGATAGTGATGGTGCTTGATGCGCAAAAAGCTACAGAGAGCACAATGATTGAGCCCGCACTGCTGGCGCAAACTGGGTTACTGCTGCTGAATAAGTGCGACAGTGTTACGCCAGAGCAAGAACAACAGTGGCAACAGGCGTTTGCACCCTTGCCACTGTTGTGTACCCGTCAAGGCCAGCTTGTCTATAGCCTGTTGCCCGGTCACGATCAGCCAGCGGGTCAACAGCCCTTGGACGATACATTTGCACCGCACAACCCCAAGATGGGCGTGCTCTGGCGTGATCCACAACAGCCGATTTGTTCAGTTAATGCACAAGAGGATGGTTGGAGTATTGGTTGGCGTTGGCACCCTTCGCAGCAGTTTGAGTTGATGCGCGTTCAGTTTTGGTTGATGCAAATGCCTTGGCGTCGGGCTAAATGCGTGCTGCAGACGAATGCTGGCTGGTTGTCAGGTAATGCTTTGGATGGACAAAGTATTCACTGGCAAAGCAGTGAGTGGCGCAAAGATTCACGCTTAGAATTGATTTTTACTGAGGCACAAGACCAGCAGCAGTTAACCGCTGAGCTGGCTGCTTGCCGAATCACTCCATCATTTGGCGTTTAAAATAATAAGGACTAGCGCAGCATGAATTTACAAGCATGGTCATACCGTACTTCCGCACAGATTACTTTACGTGGCTGGCACAGTATCCCTTCGGGCAAACCTGTTTTGCATTTTTTGCATGGTAATGGCCTGTGTGGTCGGGTGTATACGCCACTGCTCGAGCGCTTAAGTGCCGACTTTGATTTATGGTTGTGTGATATTCAAGGGCACGGTGACAGTGATGCCGGACAGCATTTTTTAGGTTGGAATCGTAATGCTGAATTGGCGGTTGAGGCCTTTCAAGCGCAGCGCAGTCTGTTCGGTGATGTGGCTGTTTATGCTTCTGCACACAGTTTGGGTGGCGTGTTAACCAGTTTAATCATGGCACGACATCCGCAGCTGTTTAGTCGTGCGGCGCTGTTAGACCCAGTGGTGTTTCCACCAGGCTTGCAGACCTATATGAAAATTTCTGAGCACTTACGCTTTACCGCCTTTAATAAGCTGGCGAAGCGCACGTTACAGCGTCGGACGCACTGGGCTGATCGACAAGCGGCGTATGCCAGTTTAACCGGACGTGGCACCTTTAAAGGTTGGACGACTGAGGCGCTCAGGGCCTATGTGGATTACGCCTTGCGTCCAGCGGACGAAGAGGGTGTGCAATTAAAATGCCCGCCGTGGTTGGAAGCGGCTATTTTCAGTACTGCACCGAATAACTTGTGGTCGGCGCTGCGTGAAGTACAAACACCAGTGTTGTTTTTGTATGGCACCAGCACCTATCCATTTGTGATCAAGTCAGCGGGGTTGTGGACACAAAGCAACAGCCATGTCCATCCTGAACAGGTGGTTGGCGGGCATTGCTTTATGCAGGAATACCCTGATGCAACAGCGCAGCGCGTGCGCGACTTCTTACTGCAAGATTAGTGATTAAATTGCGTTGCTAAGGCACGCAACGCTTGCTCTGCACCGAGTACACGTTGCAAGGCCAGTTGTGCGTTGTCTTCGTTCAAGCCTAGACGTTGATATAAACTCTCTGGAATATGATTGTTCGTCGTCAGGCCATCCTTATTTTGCGCTAATAAGCGCTGTGCTAAACAGGTGAGGTTGGCATAGGTTGCGTATTCCCCCTGATAGTCTGGGGTGTCTTGATAGCGCAAGGCATAGACCAGTTCATCGGGGACCTGCCAACACTGCATCAGCCATGCTCCCATTTGCTCGCGGGTCACGCCTAAAAGATGATGTTCAACGGTGCTGTGGCTTAAATGTAAATTGACTTCTAATGTGCGACAAACCAGAGAAAAGTAAGGCGGGAACACGTGTGCCAACAAGGCAAAGCCAAAATTGTGTAGCAAGCCCGCTAGATAAGCGAGGCCCGTTTCAGGCTTTTTCTTGATCGGCATCACGCGGGTTAAGCCTTCAATCAGCGCTGCGGTATAAATAGCTTGCTGCCAATAGGGCGTACAGTGCTGCGGCTGATCGTTGGGCAGTGTGAGATTCTTACCCAGTGATAGACCCAGAGCCAAGTTAATCACCAGCTCAAAACCTAACACGCGCACAATGGCATCTTCTACCGAACGAATTTTACCGGGTGCAGCATAGTAAGGTGAAGCAGCCCAGCTCATGACCTGTGCCGCCAAAGGTGGATCTGTTTCTACAACAGCCGCCAGCTCATCAATACCTGCCAGAGGTTCATTACGCAACCGCAGTACTTCTTTGGCGGTGCGACTGAGCACAGGGATCTCTAAGGTTTCCTGTAAGCGCTGATGGATTCTACGCGAGGTGAGGCGAACGACGGCCTGCTGAATCTCTACCACATCACTGGCGACTGAGCAGTTATTGGCTGGCTGTGACGGGATAGGCTCAGAACATAGGATGCGTTGGCTAGCGGCAAAAAGCGTATCTACGCTTGCAGCTTTTAGACCAATAACCAGCCCCGATACACCGCAATCGAGATAAGCCACAGGCTGCATAAAAACAGCAGGGTCGCATACGCTTTGCAGGTTAAATAACGTTGGTAGTGTCGCTAGGTTGTCGAGATGATAAGACGTGAGTAAGGCGAGCACGCTGCTGTTTGCAGCCGCTTTCCACGATCTGTCTGTGATTGCATTGAGTTGTGCCAGATCGAGGATATGGGTGCGTGGCACGATAACGAGTAATTGCTCGTTTAAGTGCTGAACAAGCACAGCATGCAAATGCAATGCGGGATCAATAGTTTCGGTGCAATGAACACTAAAGGCTATATCTGCAGCGTCTAAGACGTGCCAGATAGCAGAGGGTAAAGATTTCTCTGTTACAGATGCTGTTTTTGAGTCAGGCATAAAAGCACTCTAAATCGATACGGCTTGCAGAGGTCAAGAGTACAGCAACAACGTGGAGCACGCTGCTTAGACTTGCCCATATTGCTGACCCTGTTTGAGCCAGCGTTCTAACAGCGGACTGACATGCTGTGGCCATTGCTCAAGTAGCTGGCAAGCCGCGTCACGTACCGCAGGTAATAATGGTGCATCACGCATTAAATCAGCCACTTTAAATTGCAGTAATCCCGTTTGCCGGGTGCCGAGCATTTCCCCTGGGCCGCGCAGTTCTAAATCTTTTTCGGCAATGATAAAACCATCATTGGTTTCACGCATAATTGCTAAGCGCTCACGGCCAATTTGTGACAGCGGCGCATGATAGAGCAGCACGCAATGACTGGCGGTACTGCCACGTCCCACGCGACCACGCAATTGGTGCAGCTGCGCCAAACCTAAACGCTCTGGGTTTTCAATAATCATCAGGCTGGCGTTGGGTACGTCCACGCCAACTTCAATCACCGTAGTGGCGACCAATAATTGCAGCTCACCCTGTTTAAAGGCATCCATCACTGCCGCTTTTTCTGCAGACTTCATCCGCCCATGAATCAGACCGACTTTTTGTCCTACGAGGGCAAGCGTTAAATCTTCAAAAGTGCTTTGCGCCGCTTGGCAGGTCAGTTCTTCAGATTCTTCAATTAAGGTGCAGACCCAGTAGGCTTGACGGCCTTCTAAGCAGGCGGCACGCACCCGTTCAATCACTTCGGGGCGGCGTGTATCACTGAGTACTAGAGTGTTAACTGGCGTGCGTCCGGGCGGAAGTTCATCCAGCACCGAGGTATCAAGATCAGCATAAGCGCTCATGGCTAACGTACGCGGAATCGGTGTGGCGGTCATAATCAACTGATGCGGACTGTAAATGCCATCGACACCTTTTTTGCGCAAAGCCAAACGTTGCTGCACACCAAAACGGTGCTGCTCATCAATAATCGCCAACGCTAAATTTTTAAACTGCACTTCATCTTGAAACAAGGCGTGAGTGCCGACCACCATCGGTGTACCGGTCGCGATTTGCGCCAACGCGCTCGCTCGCGCCTTACCTTTTAGTTTGCCGGCCAACCACGCCACTTCAATATTCAGCGGCTTTAGCCATTTAGTGAAGTTAATAAAATGTTGTTCCGCAAGAATTTCCGTGGGCGCCATCAGCGCTACTTGATAGCCCGCTTCCAAAGCTTGTAACGCAGCAAGAGCCGCCACTACCGTTTTACCCGCGCCCACATCACCTTGCACGAGGCGCAACATGGGTGCGTCTTGCTTAAGATCCCAAGCGATTTCTGCGCCGACTCGTTGCTGTGCGCCGGTCGGGGTAAAACCTAAGTTGTGCAGAAACAGCTGCGGTAGTTTTTTTGCCGCGGGCAGTTGGGAGGCGCGTTGCTGGCGCAAACTTGCGCGAACGCGTTGCAAAGACAGCTGGTGGGTAAGCATTTCTTCAAAGGCTAAACGCTGCTGCGCCCAGTGCAAACCCTCGGCCAGTTCTTCTAAGTCGGCATCCGGTGGTGGCTGATGCAAATAACGAATTGCTTGATCGAGCGAACCCAATTGGTACTCTTTGATCATCTCGGGCGGCAGCCAGTCGGGCAAACTGCGCGCGTTCAGAAAGCTCAGCGCCTGCACGCAAAGATCACGTAAACGCAGCTGAGTTAACCCTTCCGTGGTGGGGTAAATGGCGGTAAGCGTGCTGTGTAGCGACTGCTCTTCATCGGGGTTATGCACGCGATATTCGGGATGATAAATTTCCAACCCGGTTGCCCCTGGGCGCACTTCGCCATAGCAGCGTACTTGCACACCTTTTTCTAAAGCGTTTTTTTGCGCCATGCTAAAATGGAAAAAACGCAAAGTTAGGCCGCCGCTGCCATCTTGAATGCGCACCAGCAAACTGCGGCGCTTACCCATAACAATATTAGCCGCCATGACGACCCCGGCAACTACCGCATCTTGCCCGGGCCGTAGCGCGCCAATTGGGGTGATTCGTGTGCGGTCTTGGTAACGTGAGGGCAGATGAAACAGCACATCCTGCAGGTTTTCTAAGCCGACCTTAGCCAGTTTTTCAGCGACAGCAGGACCTACGCCTTTAAGTACGGTGACCGGAGTGTGGACCAGCAAATCTGTCATGACTAAGGCTCGCGGTAAGCTTGTGCAGCATCACACTGGCGAATGGCATCCATCAACACATCAATGGCTTTAGGGCGTGGAAAGGTTGCACGCCAAGCAATGGCTACCGTGCGGGTAGGGATTGGCGCTGTAAACGGTCGCACGGCAATCACCCCTTCGGCATAACGATGATTATCTACTGCAGACAATGGCAATACTGAGACGCCCAGCCCAGAGGCGACCATATGGCGAATGGTTTCTAATGAGCTTGCTTCGACTGTGGTATAGCGGTTTTCTGGATTACCTTGGATTGCGGTTGGGCAGGCTTCTAATACCTGATCGCGGAAACAATGCCCTTCACCTAATAGCAGTAAGCTTTTGTCATTGAGCATCGCGCTGTCGATACTGTCCTTGGCGGTCCAAGGGTGTTCCGCCGGTAACAGTACACAAAAAGGCTCTTTATAAGCCGCTTTGGTCAGTACATCGGCGTCTTGGTAAGGAAGGGCGATAATAATCACATCCAACTCACCTTTACGCAGTTTGTCGCGCAAGACATGAGTGAAATTTTCTTCAATATACAGTGGCATTTCCGGTGCACTGCGGTGCAAGAACGGAATCATTTGCGGGAATAAGTACGGGCCAACAGTATAAATAGCACCGACACGCAAGGGTGCGGCCAATTGGTTTTTACCTGCTTGGGCTAATTCACGAATGGTTTGTGCCTGCTCGAGTACCCGTTGTGCTTGCGCGACAATGGCTTCACCCACTGGAGTGACGCGTACGGCACTTTTACTGCGCTCAAAAATCAGCACGCCTAAATCTTCTTCAAGCTTTTTTACCCCCACGGATAAAGTGGGCTGGCTGATATGGCACAGTTCCGCGGCGCGGCCAAAGTGTTGAGCTTGAGCTAAAGCAACGATATAACGCAGTTCGGTGAGAGTCATAGCTAATTCCCATTAGGATTGCCATTAGCATAGCTGTTACATTAAATAGTGACCAATAATTCTTATCATGGCTAGGCCAGCAGGGAGTCAATCAGGATGCACAGACAGTTGCGAGTGGTGGTGGTGGGCTGTGGTGATATCGGCAGTCGTGTGGCTTTATTGCTGAATAAGCAAGGCTGGCAAGTGCATGGTTTACGGCGTAACCCGCAACGCCTGCCCGCAGATATCTTACCGATCGCAGCAGACCTTACGCAGCCTGAGTGCCCGAGTGCTTGGCCAGAAGGAGCGATTGATTATGTCGTGTATGCAATGGCTGCACAAAGCATGACCGAGGCCGATTATCAGCAGGCTTATGTGCAAGGTCAGCGTCATTTGTACCGCTGGCTGGGGCAACATCAGCAGCAGCCTAAGCGCGTGATTTTTGTCTCCAGTACCAGCGTTTATGGGCAAGATGATGACAGTTGGGTGGATGAAGAGTCAGTCGTCGAACCCAAGCGTTGGTCAGGTCAGATTATGCTTGCTGCAGAACAGTGCGCGTTGAATAGTGGTCATCCCGCCACTGTGGTGCGCTTAACCGGTATTTATGGTCCAGGACGCGATATGTTAATCAGACGTGTACGTGAGGGTTATCACACTGCAGATTTGCATAATTTTACCAACCGTATTCATGCGGATGATGCGGCAGGGCTTATTGCCACTGTTTTACAAGCGGATGCGCAGGGCAAAGCAGTCGAGTCGCTGTATTTGGGTGTGGATAATGAGCCGGTCGAACAGGTTGAGGTGGTGGCGTGGTTGCAACAGCAGCTAAAGGTTAGCAGCGTGGCAGATTTGCTGTTAACACGCCGCGCAGGCAGTAAACGTTGCAGTAATGCACGTGCGCGAGCCTTGGGTTGGCAGCCGCAGTACAGCAGTTACCGCGAAGGTTATGCGGCGCAGTTAGCTGCTCTTTAACAGTCAATTCTGCACCGCGTTAGCGTGTTTAGCCTAAGTACAATACCGCATCCATTTCCACGCAGGCATTGCGTGGCAGTGAGGCAACACCAATCGCAGCGCGCGCTGGATAAGGTGCGCTAAAGTAGCGGCCCATCACTTCATTAAGAGTGCCGAAATTATCCAGATCGGTTAAGAAAATATTCAACTTAACAATGTCATTCAGTGAGCCACCGGCCGCTTCAGCAACGGCTTTTAAGTTTTCAAACACTTGCACGGTTTGCTGCTCAAAGCCTTCAACCATTTCCATAGTGGTCGGATTCAATGGAATTTGTCCCGACATATACAGCGTGTTTTCGACGCGTACGGCTTGTGAATAAGTACCAATTGCGGCTGGCGCATTTGCAGTGCTGATAATGGTTTTGCTCATAGTGTCTACTCCGTCGTTTTGAAAACCCGCACGCCCGACCACTACAGTAAGCCCAAGGGCGCACGGTATAAAAAGGGTTAAGCGCGCATGCGGGTAATACGAGAGACCCCAGAAAGACCGCGTAACTTACGAATGATACGTGCCAAGTGCACACGATCACGTACGCTAATACCTAATTGAATCACGCTAATGCGGCCGTCACGTTCATCAACACTGATTTTATCAATATTGGCGTCAGCCTCACTGATGGTGCCGGCCAACAGAGCAATTAAGCCGCGTTGATGGGCCAGCTCAATGCGTAGCTCAACGTTGAACTCGCTATCGATGTCTTTGGCCCACGTCAGTGGTACGCATTTCTCAGGATTATTGCGGAATTCACTGATGTTTTTACAGCTATCGCGGTGCACTACCATGCCTTTACCGGCAGATAGGTGGCCGACAATCAGGTCGCCTGGGATCGGTGTGCAGCAGCGCGCATAGTTGAGGACTAAGCCTTCAGTACCGCGAATGACCAGCGGGCCGTCAGCAGCTAATGGGTTAGCATCTGATTCTTCGGTGGACAATAAACGTCTTGCTACTACGTGGGCAGTGCGGTTACCTAGACCAATGTCCTCGAGGAGATCATCACGCTCATCTTGATTGTTTTCCTTGAGTAGCGCTTGCAAGCGCGCCTCAGAAATATCCTCAAAGCGTGCACCGACATTATCCAAGGCTTTGCTGAGTAAGCGAGTGCCTAAACTCACCGATTCTTCGCGGCGCTGTTGTTTTAGTGCATGACGAATATGGGTACGAGCTTTACCGGTGACAACAAAATTTAGCCAATTTGGATTGGGTTGGGTATTGGGTGCGGTAATGACTTC